>Ga0302325_10008366_pt1 | contig 22722 bp, 27 predicted proteins | sample Palsa_T0_2_FD_201948 | JGI IMG/M metagenome (GOLD analysis project Ga0302325, IMG submission 201948) | Peat permafrost microbial communities from Stordalen Mire near Abisko, Sweden - Palsa_T0_2 | ecosystem: Environmental > Terrestrial > Soil > Palsa > Peat permafrost | place: Sweden: Abisko...
CCTGCTTCGACGCCACAAGGTGCATCCTCACGGCGCCAGCGCCGCACCTGTGACGCGCGGAAAGAGGCATCGCGTCTCCGCCTGATGCAAACCTACGGCGGCCGCGATAGCCGTCGGGCCGGGGCCGGAGAGGACTGGGACGGGTTGGGTGGCGGCGGCTGCGGTGCATCGGGCTCGGCCGGCTTTAGCTGACCCCCGTCCTCGTCCTCGTCCTGGTCGTCCTCTTGGTAGAGCTCGCCGGGGAGTCTTCTTGGCTGTAGATGCGTTCGGCGTGGTAGGTGGCGATGTCGTCGAGGTAGGTGCGGTATCGGTCAAACAGTCTGTTGTTGCCGCGGCGTTGGATGTGCAGCAGGGGGATGTGGCGTCCGGGTCGCCGTCGAGCGGGAGCCTTACGAGCATGTGGTCGTCGGAGCGGTGGATCGTCTGGCGCTCGTCGGAGGTGACGGCCATGATCGTGATCCCGGGTTGGTCAAACAGCGGCAGCAGGTAGTCGTCGGGGTCGTAGACCATGATCCACACCTCGATGCCCGTCCTGGCCTTGGCGAGCAGGAGCTCGAGAAACCCCGGACGGTCGAGAAGCTCAACGAGCGTCACGTGAGCAGCTCAATGCGCTCGCTGGTGGCTGCAGGAGGGCCGCGGCGGTGGGGACGTCCGGGGCGTCGGCGCGTGCGTAGCCAACGACGCGGTCGGTGGCGCCGGCGCTTGCCGGCGTGGCCGGGCTGGCCAGGCGCGGGCCAGAGGTGCTGTTCGCTGGTGTTCAGCAGCCGGGCGATCTGGTGGCAGTGCCGGGCGTAGGGGGTCTGGCCGGAGAGCCAGCGTCTGACGGTGCGGGCGTCGACTGGTGAGTTGGTCGGCGAGCTGCTCGGGTCCGATGCCGGCGTTGTTGAGCGCTTCGCGTAGGTTGCTATCGGCCATCGATCGGGCTCGCCCGAGAGCCCCAGAGGCCTGTTTGCAGGGAGATGTCAGCTTGTCGGGGGCGAGATGTCCGCAGATGTCCGTGGGCATCTTTGGAGATGTCCGCAGATGCCCTTGCGCTGTCCGCCGGGTCTGTCGGATCTTGATCGCATGCTCTCCGGCTCACACACAACGACAACTCCAGCGCGATCCTCAGGTGGTGCTCGTTTGACTCGTGATGATGCGCTGAACGCCGGCGAGGTCGCCGAGCTTTTGCACCTCCCGGTCTCAACCGTGTACTACCTCGCGCGCCGGGGTGAGCTGCCGGCCAGGCGGCTGGGTCGGACGTGGCGGTTTCTACGTCCGCGGCTCGAGGAGGTCCTCGGCGCCTGAGATGGGGGTGGTGGCGGGATGATGTCGGCCATGAACAAGCCGGCAGGCTGGGGTCCGTCTCATCAGCGGACCCGCAACGGCGCCAGCATCGGCGTGCTGGTCATCGTCCTGCTTGTCGCGCTGCCTGTCCACGCTGTCTTCTACGGCCCGATCGTCGTGGCCGTGCTCACGGTCGCATGGCGGCTCGGACGGACTCTATATGCGCGTCGCCGCCGGGAGCGGCCGCTTGCTCTGGGGTCGGGGGATCCGCTTGAGGCCGTCGGAGGCCTCGCTAGCGCGAGCGCTGGTGTCTATCTCGGGGCGGAGGAGAAGGGGGCGCTCGATGGGCTTGCCAGCGGGGCTCACGTTTCTCGATGAACGCCTGCGGGCCTTCGTGGGCATCTGGGTGATTCCAGTGTGCGCGGATCCCGTCCCACCCGTCCTGGAGAGCGCCGGCCAGCACCGACGCTTCGAACGAGCGGATCGCGTGGCGTGTAGCTGCGACAGCGGCCGGCGAGTTTTGCGAGATCATGCCAGCGAGCTCCATCGCGCGGTTGCGCAGCTCGGCCGCAGGCACAACCTCGGAGACGAGCCCGACAGTCAGCGCAGCCTGCGCGGTCAACCGTTCGGGTGAGCCGATCAGCGCCATGCGCGTGACCGCGCCAGCCGATGCCTGCAGCAAAAGGCCGAGCGGCTCGAGCGCAGATACGTGGCCTACCGAGACGTGCGGATCGAGGAACGTCGCGTCGTCGGAGGCGAGCACGATGTCCGCATCGGCAACGAAGTGCAGGCCACCGCCTGCGCAGACGCCGTTGATGGCGGCAATCACCGGACAGTCGATCTGCGTGCCGGGCAGGAAGCGGAGTTCCTCCCGCACGTCGACAGGGGCATCCGAGCGGTCGCGCGAAAGCAGCGACATATCGGCGCCGGCGCAGAACCCGGGCTCCGCTCCGGTCAAGACGACACATCTGACCTCGCTCAGTCGAACGGGATCATTCCATAGGTCGCGCAGCTCGCCGATCAGCGAGTCATCAAGAGCGTTGCGACGCTCTGGCCGGCTGAGAGTCACCTCCAAGATGTGCTCGTGCCGCTCTACGCGCAGCGGTCCCTCCGTCTTGTGGCTCTCTCTCTGATCTGCGACATACGTCATGACTCAACTCACCCGGGCCAGTTCGTAATGCTCGTCAGCGCCACCGAGCAGCATGCTCTTTTGCCGAGCCCGCAGATACAGCCCCGAGACGGCTTCCTCGGCGGTGATGCCCGCCCCTCCATGCACCTGCACTGCGGCCCGTGCGGCGGCCGATGCGGCCTCGGACGCTGCCGCTTTGGCTCGGTGCCCGGCACGAACCATGTCGTGACGCATCTCCTGCACTGCGAGCGCAGCGTACAGCGTCAGTGACCGCGCTCTTTCATTCAGAAGATGGACGTCCACAAGGCGGTGTTTGACCGCTTGGAAGTGCCCGATTGGCTGACCGAACTGCACGCGGTCACGGGCATGCGCGACCGACCGATCGAGCAGCTCGACGGCCAAGCCGACGAGCTCGGCTGCGGCCGCAATCCAGGCGACCGGAAGGACGGCCCGCGGGTCGTACTTCAGCAGCGTGGCGCCGGGAATCTCGTGGTCGGTCAGCTCGAGCGTGCCCACTTGACTCGTCGCGTCCATCCCCTCGCAGGCCGTCACGCCCAACTCCTGCGGCGAAGCCACCACCAGCACCAGCTGATCGGTGCGCGCGCGCACGGCCGGCACGGCGACGAGATCGGCGTCGGCATCCGGGATGACGACGCTGTCCACCGACAGACGCTGAGCGTCGACTGTTGCTGAGGGGCCTCGCGGTGAAGCAGGGCAGCTGTGTGTGGGCGCGAGCGTTCCCGTGGCGCCTGCGAGCACCTTGCGAAGGATCTCCCGCCCAACGCCGTCGTCGCTGCTAGCAACCACCAATGCGGCGGTGAACGGACCGATCGTCATAGCCAGTGGCACCGGGAGCGCGAACCTACCTGCAGCCTCCAGCACCGCGACCAAGTCAACTGCTGATAGCCCAAGCCCGTCGAGTTCCTCCGGGACAAGCAGCGCCGGCAGATCGAGAGCCAGCAGTTCTGCCCACAGTTCCCGGTGTGCCTCGTCGTCGACGCGAGACCGGCGCGCCTGGTCACGGAGGCACTCCGTGACGGTCTCGATGAAGTTTCGCTGATCGTTGTCGTACGCAAATGGCATGGACTTCCGAACTCTCCGCGACGCTCAGCTGGGCCGCTGTGAATCAGGCCGTCGCCGTGGCGTCGACCGGGTAGAGGCTGTCGAAGCCGGAACGGCTGATCTCGTCAACGAGCAACCCCAGGATCCGGCTGGCCCCGCATGGGCGGCGCACAAGCGGCTGGATGTGGCGGTCCAACAGCGTGACGTCGTGCTCTTCGCAGAGTCCGATTGCCCCGAGCACCTGATGTGCGTGGTTCATAACCGCCCGCGCCGACTCGGCGATCGTCAGCTGCAGTGCCAGCGAGTCCGCCGGCAGCAGCCGCCCGTCGCCCATCCGGCCAAGGCTGAAACTGGCCAACTCCCAGAGGCTGTCGTGCGCGAGCGCGAGGTCGGAGAGATGCCACTGGATGGCGCCGAAGTCTGCGATCCGCGTTCCGAACTGACGGCGCTCCTTGGCGTACTCGACGGCGAGGTCACGGGCCCGCCCGAGCGCGCCTAGCACCCAGAACGCGGCCAGGACCACGTGAGCCCCGACAGAACCATTGAGCTCTTCGTCGACCAAGGAACCGAGCTCGCACGGCACGCCGAACGGATCCAGTGGCGCGTGGACGGCGCTGCCAAATGCCGCCAGATCACGAACCTCGCCGCTGACCACGTCAAGCGCGACCGCGCGACCGCCGAGATCGAGGTGCTCCGCACGTCCCAGCTCCCGATCGCTCAGGTAGACGCGATCCACCCGATCCCGAATCGCTGCCGGCACGGACAGCTGCTGCACAAGTGGCCAGGGACACGCGACTGCGCCTGCAGCGAGCATCGCGCACGCCGCGGCGGCTGCCTCGACCGCGCTGCCGTGGACGTCCAGGTCAAAGAGCCCGAGTTCACTCAGCGCGCTTCGGAGCTCCACGTCGCGGAGCTCCGGCTGCGCCTCGCAACGTCGCGCGAGTTCAACCCCGCCCAGACGGCTCAGTGCTCCGACCACCGCGGCTTCGAAATCCAGTGCTTCATCGGGCCAGAGGCGTTCCACGTCAGCCTCCGTTGACGAGCGAACGGGACGCGAGCAGACGCTGAATCTCAGTCGTACCGGAGGCGATAGTCGCCGACTTTGCATACCGCCAGGCATCCTCTACCCAGCCGCCGTGCCATGCCTCTGGGTCAGGGTCCAAGGCCGATCCACCGACGCTGTCCATTGCGAGTTCGGCGACGTGCTGGTCAAGCAGGGTCGAAGCGATCCGCGCGACGCTGGGTTGGGGCGGGGTCCCGTCGCTCTCGCTCGAAGCCAGGGTCCGGTAGCTCAGTAGCCGGGCGATCCGGGCTCGTACAAGCGCCTGCGCGACCCGCCCACGCAGCTCCGACGCGCCGGCACCGTCAGTAGCCTGAACGATCTTCCACAGATCGCCGAGAATCTTGTCGCTGCGCGCGTAACGGGCGATCCCGACGCGCTCATGCCTGAGCACCAGCTCGATCACGGCCCACCCCATGTCGAGCTCACCGAGAATCTCCTCGGGTTCCAAGACGACATCATCAAAGAAGACCTCGTTGAGATGGTTCGGGCCCATGATCGAGTCGATCGGACGAACGCTGATTCCGGCGCGGTTCATCGGCACGAGGAACACTGTGATGCCCTGCTGCTTGCGTGAGCCGACGCTGGTCCGCGCGGTCAGAAAGCACCAGTTGGCGAAGCCGGCGTAGGAGGTCCAGATCTTCTGGCCATTGGCGAGGAACCGGCCGTCCGGCTGTCGCGCTGCGGACAGCTTCAACGACGCGAGGTCGCTGCCGGCGTCGGGCTCGCTGAACCCCTGACACCAGACCTCGTCGCCCGCCGCGATCGCCGGCAGATGCTGATGCTGCTGCTTCGGCGTGCCGAAATGCATGATCGCCGGGCCGACCCAGTTGACGCCCATGTACTGCGCACCCCGAGGCTCATGGTGGGCCCAGAACTCCTCACGCAAAGCGGTCTGTTCCCAGATGCTCGCGCCGGCGCCACCGTACTCCTCAGGCCAAGCGAAGGTGAGCAGCCGTTCGCGAGCGAGCCGCTTGCAGAACATGGTTGCCGTCTCCTGCCACTGCTCATCGACGACGAACCGGCGCAGAAAGTCCGGTGAAAGATCGGTGGTGATGATCTCCCGGATTCGCTGACGCAGCTGGACGATCTCCTCGGTGTCATCGAATGTCATAAGAGACCGTGGCATGAGCTAAATAATATAGATCAATTCCTACCGTGGAAGGCCGAGCAGCTTCTCGCCGATGATGTTGCGCTGAACCTCGGACGTGCCGCCGTAGATCGTCGCTCCGAGTCCTTCGATCTCGCCCATCACGATCTCCCCGTCAAACGGGGCGCCCACTCCGATCAGTACGGCTGCATCACCAGTCGTGCGGGCCGCAAGGTCAAAGGCACGCTGCGCCGCCTCGGTAGAGAAGAGCTTGAGGATCGGTGTCTCTGCGTTTGGCCGTGCGGTGAGTCTGTGCCCCAGACCACGGAGGCCTGTCAGCCAGATCGAATCGGCGTCGGCCTTCAGGCGTTCGAGCTCGACGCTGAGCGCCGCGTTCGGACGCCTGTCGAGCGACATCTCGGAAAGCTCAAGCGCCCGCTCAATCTCCACCAGGTTCATGATCCAGATCATGTCCCGCTCGTATGAGAGCGACTCCATCGCCACCTTCCAGCCGCCGTTGAGCGGGCCGAGCATCGCGATTGTCGGTAGATAAACGTCGTCAAAGAAGACCTCACAGAACTCCTCGTCGCCGGCGCCAATCTTCTCGATTGCACGCACGCTGATCCCCGGCGTGTCCATCGGCAAGACGAAAGCAGTGATGCCACGGTGACGAGTCTCGAGCTTGTCGGTGCGCGCGAACACGATGCAGTGCGTCGAGTCGCGAGCATGCGAGGTCCAAACCTTCTGCCCATTGATCAGAAAGCCGTCGTCTAGCTTCTGGGCCGTCGTGCGCAGCGATGCCAGGTCAGAGCCGGCCTGCGGCTCAGACATCCCAAGGCACCACCATCTATCACCGCGAACCACGGAGCGGACGTGGCAGCGCTGGGACTCGTCGCCGAATTCCAGCAAGGCCGGCGCGATCACGCCAGGGCCCTGCACGTTCGGGAGCTTTGGTGCCAACAGGCGCGCGAAGTTGAGCTTGATCCAGACCTCAGCCTCCTCGCCGACCTCATGGCCGCCCAACTCGGGCCCCCAGCTCGGCATCAACCAGCCGGCATCGAATGCCGCCGCCTGGTAGGCACGGCGGAAGTCTAGGTCGAGGCGATACTCACCGATCCGATCTCTGTAATCGGCGGGGAGCCAGGACCTGAGCCACGCGGTCGCCTGTTCACAGATTGCGACGTCCGACCCTTGCGGTTCAAGTTTCATTTAGCGACTCCCGTTGGTTCAGAGCGCTTCCCGACGTGGGCGAGTTTCTGCTCTCCAAGTTCTGCAAGCGCGCGCCGCGCGATCTTGCCCATCGAGTTGCGCGGCAAGCTTTCGACGACAGCAACAAGCTCCGGCACCTTGTAACGGGCGAGCTGTTCCAGACAGTGGCTTATCAGGCCATCAACATCCGGCAGACGCCCGGGCTTGAACTGAACGAGCATCCCGACCCGCTGCCCCAGGCGTTCATCCGGGACACCGAGCACCCCGCACGCCTCGACAGGATCGAAACTCAGCACAACTCGCTCGACCTCGGCCGGATAGACATTCGCACCACCTCGGTTCAGGACGAGGTTGATGCGGTCGGCCACGATCAGATGGCCGTTGGAATCGAGCGAGCCTGCGTCACCGGTATGCATGACACCTCCGAGCATCAGCTCCTTGCTCTGCTCAACCTTGTTCCAATAACCCAGCATCGGAACGTACGCCGGCATCTCGCCATCGGTGTCAAGCTCCCAATCAAGCCGGAACCGCCCGGATATCCGCGCCGGGTCCCGCGCGGCAACGCAGATCTCGCCGACCTCGCCGATCGGCAGCTCGACGTTGTCACTGTCACGAATCGTCACTTCGAGGTGCGGCAGGACCTTGCCGCTCGAGCCGACGACGTGCCGCTCTGAGAGCGGTTCCGACGCTACGACAGTTGGCGCCTCGGTGAGCCCATATGTGCCATAGATGCGTGCCTGGAACTTCGCCTCGAACGCCTCGCGGATCGCGTCAGGCAGGTCCGCTCCGCCACTCCACACCTCGCTCAGAGTTGCGAGATCGCTCGGCAGGATCTTATCGTCGTGCGCCATCGTGTAGATGACCGGCGGCGGGCCGTTCCAAACCGTCACACGTTCCTCACGGATCCAGTTCGCGATCCCACGCGCGTTCAGGCTGTCCATGATGATCCCCGTCGCGCCCGCCTGTGATGTGAGCAGCGTGGTTAGAACGATCAGGTTCAGGATCGTCAACGGGAACGAATCACCCTTGCGCAGATCCGCGTCGTAGCGACGCGTCGCCACGAGATACGCGCCGGGCAGCAGCAGCCCCACGTGCGAGTGCACCGCACCCTTCGGGTAACCAGTGGTGCCGCTCGTATATGCGATCGCGGCCGGGGCCAGCGGATCAATCGCGACACCGACGGGCGCGTTGTCATGTGCCTGAATGACCGTCTCCCAACTTCCGTCCGAACCCCGATCCGCGGAGCCGCCGGCAGTGACAATCGTTCGCAGATCGGGCAAACTGCCTCGCTCGGTGTTCAGGCGAGCGGCTGCCTCGGCGTCAAACAGAGCCACCGAGGCGCCGCTGTCGCGCAGCATATAGACCTGTTCCGGAGCCGCCAGCGCCTTGCTGATCCCAACCCAGATCGCTCCCAGCCGCATCGCGCCGTGGAACGCGACCACAATGTCAATGTCGTTCGGGAGGCAGGCCGCAACGCGATCTCCGGGTCGAACACCAAGCTCACGGAGTGCCCGCGCCGTACCGTTGGCGCGAGCGTCAAGCTCCGCGTACGTCAACGATCCCGACCGTGCGGTCACGGCGACTTTGTCCGGCGTTGTGGCGAGCACTTGATTCAGGACCTGGCTCACGTCACGCGCAACCTTCATCTGAGCCTGTTCCAGTGCATCAACTCCAACCTTTGTCAAAGAGCTTCGTAGTACGACGTGCGGTTCTTGCTTCGATCGAGCGCGTCGCTGAGCGGCATCCGCCCCTCCTCCACGGCTCGCTTGATCGCACCCGGAATCTGTGAGAGGTCGTCAGTCTCGATCTCGTAGAGCGCGAGGTACAACGGATGTCCCTCTTGCGGCGGATCCATCGGTGCCAATTTGTAACGTCGGGCAGCAACGATCCCGTCGAGCTTCAGCACATCTGGGATATGAACATCGGAGTACCACTCGTTGTATTCCGCGTCACGCCCCTCGACCGGCTCGGTGAACACCACGAACACATACCTAGCCACGGTGTCCTCCTCCCAATCAGCCGGCAACGGGGATCGTGCCGCCATCAAGTGGTAGCGTGACCCCGGTGATCCACTCGGCGTTGATAGATGCCAGAAACACTATTGCGTCGGCAATCTCGTCCGACTCGGCGATCCGGCCGATCGGAATAGGCGCCTTCTGAAGCATGCGGGCCATCAGATCTTCGGGGCTGCGACCGGTTCGTTCAGCCGCGGAGACGAGATTGGCCTCGACCATCTCGGTCCTCGTGATCCCAGGAAGCACGCAGTTGCAGCGAACGCCATCGGGAGCAAAGGCCGTGGAGATCGTCTTCGAAAAATTGACGAGCGCTGCTTTACCCGCACCGTAGATAGCCTGGTAGGGGTCCACCACCTTGGCGGTGGTGGACGAGACGTTCACGATCCGCCCCCAGCGGTGGACGATCATCGAAGGTAGGCAGGCGCGCGTGAACCGGACGGCGCTGAGCAGATTGATCTCAAGCCCGCTCTGCCAGTCCTCGTCAGACGTTTCCAAAAACTTTTGCGGCGTAGCGAGCCCTACGTTGTTGATGAGGATGTCGATCCGGTCGAACCGCGCCGCCGCCTGCTGCAAAACAGTCGCGGGGGCTGCATGATCGGTGACGTCACACTGGATGGCGAGCGCGGCGCCTCCGGCCGCCTCGATCTCCGCCGCCAGCTGATGCAGCGGCGACTCGCGCCGCGCGCACAGCACCACTCCGACACCCTCCTGCGCCAGCCTCAGCGCGACCGCCCGACCGATGCCCTGGCTTGCACCTGTTACGAGCGCCGTGCGGCCTTGCAAACCTAGATCCACGATCTCCCCTCGAGTCGGATGTCACTAGCCACAGATGCGGCCGTCCTGTATATCATACCAATGATAAGCTCCTCGCGGAGAGCGATCCTCGCGGAGAGCCACGACCCGCAGGCGCGGCGCACACCATCACCGCGCTGCTCACCACCCGCGACCACGTCATCGCGCCCCTGATAAACAGAATCCGCACACCAGGACGAGGCCGCCCACCCAAGACCAGGACGACCATCGACTGCGACTACGAAACCCTCCGCCTCGACATGCAAACCCTGTTCAACCACCTCGGCATCTCCACCATGAAGGCTGCTGCCGCATAAACAACATTTTGGTCGCCCGGCCCCTGGCAAGCCCCTAGATCCACTGAGCGGCGCGCGCGCCGGGCTCGCTAGCGAGAACGTCAAGAGGCCGATCGTCAGCACTGACGTATGGCTGCGACTTGCCAAGATGTCGTCTCATGAGATGCGTTGCGGTGTCCGCGTCGCCCTTGGCGATGGCCTTGACAACGGCGCGGTGAGCGAGGATCACGTCCTGCTGATACTTCGTGTCGGGGTAGTCACCGCCGCTGGCTACCCGCTGAGCCCAGTGGCGCTCCTGCGAGCTCCACACCGCCTCGACCACGCCGGCGAGCAGGGCCACGGTCGTACTGCCACAGCATTCGACGATCGCCCCGTGGAACTCCAGGGCCTTCTCAGTGAAAGCATAGGACTCACCGACGCGTGACTCGTTCTCGTCAATTAGCGCATTCAAACGGGCGACAAGGGTCTTGCGCGTTCGTGCATCCTGACTGGCAGCAATCCCAGCGCAAGCCGGCTCCAGGACCACTCGGGCCTGTGCGATGTCCCTGAGTGTGGCGCCTCTCGATTGGAGAGTGAGACCCAGGTGGTATGCAGTGCTCTGCGCCGTGGGAATCTGCACCACACCGCCGCCAACCTTCCCGCGGCGGATGCGGATTAGGCCTTCAGTCTCAAGAATCCGGAGCGCCTCCCGCAAGCTCGGCCGACTGACGCCGAACTCAGCCAACAGTTCCGCCTCACGTGGCAGCTCGGCGCCGTCCGCCAACTCCCCGCCGATGATGCGTCGGCGCAGGCTCGACGCGACCAACTCAGCCATGCGCGGTAGACGCGGCGGCAGAACAGTCGAGCGCTCACCGGTCATAAGCTCGACACCATCCTATTTGGATCATATAGCTCAAGACGGCCAAACAGTTCGCGAGTACTCAGCGCACTGGCGCGCGATCCGCTGCACAACTCGAGCACCTCCCCATCCCGCGTGCGCCGGGACCGCCGCGGCTGCGGCGGATTGCCACGGTCGCACCCGAGCCCGAGGTTGGTCGCGGCGCGGTGACAACCTCGGATGAAGAAGTCGCTGCCGGACGCTGTCCCGCCTTCTAGCATCAAATGGTTCCTTGGATCGTTGCTAATGCTTGCAATGCATCATAACGTCGTGAGCCGGAGCACCCCGAGCCGCCACCTAGGAGGATCTCCCGTATGAATTCGTCGATCGAAACACTGCAGGCCGTCGAGGAAATCAAGAAGCTGAAGGCCAAATACTGCCGGTACCTCGACTCTGAGAACTGGGATGGGTACCGGTCGCTGTTCGCAGACGATCTCCGCGGAAACGCCCAGGACGGCCGGCTATTGGCTGGCGCCGACGCATGGGTTGCGATGGTGCGCGCGCTGCACACAGACAACGAGGATCGAACAGTTCACCACTGCCACATGCCCGAAATAACAGTTCTAGACTCAACCCGGGCCACCGGTATCTGGGCGTTGTTTGACTACGTAGACCGGGTCGCACATGCCGACGGGGCGAGGACGGCGCTCTTCGGCTACGGGCACTACGAGGAGGAGTATGTCAATACTCCCGGCCGTGGGTGGCAGATCGCAGCGATACACCTCACGCGGATACGCGTGGATTACATAGCCGCGTCGGCGCTCCCAGCCTTTCCAGCGCCGGGCACATTCCCGACGGGAGGCTAGCCCGACTGGCACGCGCACACCGGACCGCGGGTAAGTCGTCGGCTGGTCACCGGCGCGATCGACGCACACACGCCGAGTGGATGGCGGATCATGTCGGCGTTTCGGCCGGCCACCCAGGCATGCCCATAGCCTGGGCGACCTTCGTGCCAGCGTCGCGCAGACCACGGTCCGCAACTGGCAGCGTCAGCGCCGGGATTTGATGTCGGAGTTGGCCAGCTTGAACCGAGAATCATCTGCCAAGTACTCCATGCCGATACGCCGATGTTTGATGTGCCAGGTCCCGTCCTCCTTGAGCCACTGGTCGTAATACGTGACCACCTGCTCAAAGCCGCGCTCGGAGAAGGCCAGCATGTAACTCACGGTCTCGGTCTCCGTAGAGGATTTGAAGTCAAAGCGAAACGGATAAATCCAGTGCCGCCCGAAGCCGTTGGGACCGGCGGCGGCACCTCGCTCGCGAGCAATCTCGTCGAACAACGTCTTGATCGCCTCGCGTCCGCGATGTTCCTCGCCGTCGCTCAGCTCCACGACACCGTCAACGTGGAACACAGCGACCTTGAGATCGGGGCTCTGGCCGAGCTCCGCCGAAACGCTGTAATCCGCCAGCTTGTCGCGAATCATCTCGCGGTCAAGTAGTTCATCAACTGTAAGAGGCATGAAACTCTCTCCTGTTAGGGGTAAATGGGGACCAAGCGACTCGGACGCTACCGGCGGGATTTGATGTCGGAATTGGCCAGCTTGAAGCGCGAACTGTCTGCCAAGTACTCCATGCCGATGCGCCGATACTTGACATACCAGGCCCCGCCTTCCTTGCGCCACTCGTCGTAATACGTGACCACCTGCTCAAAGCCGCGCTCGGAGAAGGCCAGCATGTAACTCACCGTGGTTGCCTCGGTGGAGGATGCAAAGTCAAAGCGAAACGGATAAATCCAGTGTCGGCTGAACCCGCTCGGGCCACCGGCGGCAGTGCGCTCCTGAAAGATCTCCTCAAACAGCGTCTTAATCGCCTCGCGCCCGTGATAGAGGCTCCCGTCGCTCATCTCCTCGATACTGTCCTCACGGAAGATCGAGACCTCGATATCTGGATCCTGGCCGATTTCACGGGACATGCTGTAGTCAGCCAAGGCGTCCCTGATCGCCTCGCGATCCAGCAACTCAGCGACAGTAATGGCCATGCTCTACCTCCCAGGCTTTTAGACACTTGTCAACCATCAGCACCTGCGCAGCCGTCCTCTGGTAAGTAGGCTTTTGTCACCTTCAGAGCAACCGTGAGTCCCGCCAGCCAATCTAGGAACCGCCCCCCGGATCTTCGGAAGCCACCACACTCGCACCGAGGTAGGACTGGGTCAGCTCCAGCATCCGCCCTTCCAGCTCGTCTCCGCGACATTGCAGGTCGATCGAGCCCTGCCGCATCACATAGACCCAGTCCGCGAACCGCACCACATTGCGGATGTGCTGCTCCACCAACAGCACCGCAAGGTCATTTGCCCGCGCGGCGTCTCGAATCGCCGTGAGTAGCCGCTCCGTTACGAGCGGGGCAAGGCCGAGAGACAGCTCATCGGCCAGAAGCACCGACGGTCGCCGGCATAGAGCCCTGGCCACCGTCAGCATCTGCTGCTCGCCCCCCGAGAGGGCCCCCGCCTTTGTTCGCCGACGGTTCGTCAGTTCGGGGAACAACCGCAGCACGTCATCAATATCCACTCGCCCCACACGAAGGTTCTCCTCGACGGTCAGCCCCATGAAGACTGAGCGATCCTCACCCACGAACGACAGGCCGCGTCGAGCGCGGCGATGAGCAGGCAACTTGAGCTCGACGCCGTCCCACATCACGCAGCCGCTCAGCGGAGAGAGCTGCCCGCTCAGGCACATCAACGTCGTGGACTTGCCAGCGCCGTTAGGCCCAACGAGAGCCACGACCTGGCCGGGCCGTATTTCAATGTCGATGTCCTTGACGACAGCGATGCCGCCGTACCCCACTGACAGCTTCTCTGCGGACAGTACGGCACTCATAGGTTCACCCCACGCAAGGGATCGTGGGGTTCAGTGAGGTCGGCGGATGCCGGATCGGTCACACCGTCGCTGTGTGCGCTACCGAGGTACGCGTCAATCACCCGCGGGTCGCCCTGAACTTCGGCGGGCGTACCCTCCGCGATCTTCCGGCCGAAGTCCATCACGATCACGCGATCTGACACATCCATCACGATGTCCATGTTGTGCTCGACGAGGAGAATCGATAGGCCATATCGGGCGACAATGTCCCTGAACATCTGCGCCATCTCCGCCATCTCGTCCTGGCTCAGGCCAGCGGCAGGCTCATCCAGCAACAGGACCGACGGCCTCGCGGCCAGCGCGCGAACGATCCCGAGCAGGCGCCGCCGACCCTGAGGAAGTTCACTCGGGTAGCGGTTGAGCAGCAGCTCGTCGAAACGGTAGCGCCGAAGCAGCGCGTCAATATCTTGCGGGAGGGTCGCTGCGTCCGGTCGCACAAGGTTCTGCAGGTAGCTCCAACGGTCATCCTTGTCCACGGCTACCTGGAGGTTCTCGCGCACGGTGAACTCCTCGAACAGCTCGAGGGACTGGAACGTACGCACGAGGCCTGCGCGAGCGCGGCGGTGCGGCGCCCAACCGCCGATCACATCGTCACCAAGGACTACGGAACCCTCCGAAGGCTTCACATAGCCGGTGAGCGCATCGATGAGCGTCGTCTTCCCGGCCCCGTTGGGCCCAATCACCGCGACTATCTCAGTCGCCCCCAACTCGATGCTGACTCCAGACAGCGCAACAACCCCACCGAAGTTGACGCTCACATTCTCAGCGACAAGGTGAGCCGGTCGCGCGACCAGCACAGCGCCTTGAGATTCACCGGCGCCTGCGCGGCGAGCTGCAGTCCATTCCCCCATCCGCATACCAAGATGGAACCGCGGTGCCAAAGCTGGCAGCCGAAGCCGCCTGATACGCGACGAGAGCAGCCCACCGAACGGGACCTTGACGCCGGTCCCCGCGATGCCATCGGGGTTCTGGAGCAGCACCAACAGGATGACCACACCGCCGATGAGCGTGAGATATGCGTCCAGCGACCCGAAGTGGTTGAGAATTACCGAGCCGATGCTTCCGCTTGCGAACCCAGACCCGAGCAGCGGCCCGGTCACGTGTCCGATGCCGCCGACCGTCGTGAAGCCGACGTAGTTGATCGAGGTCAGCGGATCAAAACCCGAGAACTCAGGAACGGGGTTCTGGAACGCGAGCAAGATGCCGCCGAGCCCGGCGATCGCCGCTGAAAGGGCGAACGCATACATCTTCGCACCGACAACGCTCACACCGAGTGACGCAGCAGCACGCTCGTTTCCGCGAACCGCGATCATCCGGCGCCCAGCCCGGCCTCGCCGCACGTTCGCGACTGCGACGGAGGCAAGCACGAGCCATATGATCGCGAAGATGGCGTACGTCTTCGGATACAGGATCGGGTTGATCTTGATGCCGAGGAAGGTCGGGTTATTCACTGCGGTCCCGCCAATGCCGCCCGTGTAACTGGGGTTCTCCAACACCATCTCCTGAACCGCGACCCCTAGCCCCAGTGTCACAAGAGCGAGGTTCACACCTCGTGTGCGCAAAGCAGGAATCGCAAACACGGCCCCGACCGCGGCGGCACCGAGGATCCCGGCGACCATCGCGAACACCAGCGGCCAATGAGCTCCCGCTACGAGACGCGCGGCGAAGAGAGCACCGATACCAGCAAGCGCGTACTGGCCCAAGGACATCTGGCCGCAGTAACCGGTCACAACGACGATTGAGAGCAGAATGATCGACACAATCGCCTGGTTGGTGACCGCGATGGTCAAATTGAGGGAAAACACCGTGAGAATGCCTATCACCAAAAGGACACACGCGCTCGTGAGCAGCTTCCATCGAATTACGCCACTGCCGAGCTTTGGTAGGCGCTCGACAAGCTCGCTACGCACCGGAAGATTGCGTCCCCGGATTGTGAGTAACGCGATGATCACGAAGAAGGGCAGCGAGTCCGAGAGACCCTCGGTGGTCACGTAACGTGCCATCTCCGACTGCCCGATCCCGAGCACGAGGCCCGTGATGAAGACGATTGGGAAGGACTTAAAGCCGCCCACCAGCGCTGCTGCCAGAGCCGCGAGCAGGACGAGAGTCAGGTTCGTGACCGCAAGCCCTGTCAATGGGGCGACCAGAACACCAGCAAAACCAGCAAGTGCTCCGCCGACGGTCCAGGTTAGTGTCGCCATGACGTCCGGTGACCAGCCGAGCGCGGCTGCCGCCGGCGGGTTCTCAGCCACCGCCCCGAGAGCCAAGCCGGCCCGCGTATACCGAGTGAATAGGTACAGACTTGCGCAAATGCCCACCGCTATGGCAAGTAGCCATAGTGCTTGGTCGGAGAATGTGTAACCGCCGAACTTGACATAGGCGTCCGGTAGAAACGTAGAGACGATCGTGTTGGTGGCGGCGCCGAATTTGACCTCCGCCGCGCCCTCCAGCACGGTCAGCACTCCCAACGTCGCGATGAGCCGGGAAAGCGCGGAAGCGTGGCGCAACCGCCGCATGATCACAACCTGCGTAACGGTCCCAAGGAGTCCCGCCATCACAACGGTCACAACCAGTGAGCTCGCAAGAGCCCACTGGTTGACATCCCGCAGTTCGTAGAACAGGTAGGCAGCGGCCATGCCGTATGCGCCGTGCGCGAAATTCACCACACCCGATCCCCGATAAATCAGGATCAGGCCACTGCCAAGCAATGAGTAGACAGCGCCAATGCCGAAACCCAACACGGCAAACTGGATTATCTCATGCAATCGTCTGTCACCCTCTTGTCAGCTTCTCGGCGACGGTCGCGCAGCGACACTACGCCCGCGCCGATTACAGGCCGAGGGCCTTCTCCACGTTCACCGGCTTCGGATACGCCAGCTCAAGCTGCCCGGTGGGACTCAGCTTCAGTAGGTACTGGTAGAAGGTATTGACACGCGTGAAGCCCTTCGGCCCCGGGGCAATCGTTGCTGATGTCCATGGTGGCTGAAGGCCGAAGTTCACGTCTTTAGCCTCGTTGAGCTCCTTGGTGATAGTCGCCGTGTCGATCGTCGAACTCGGGATCATGTTCATGATCTTGGCCAGCGCGTAAATCGCGTACCACTCCTGCTCCTGACTGATCGAGTAGTTGCCGGGCGACGCCTGGCTGTCGCCGCTCTTATATTCAGCGGTAATGTCCTTGTTGAAGATATTTAGCGTCGGGAATTCAGCACTCGCACTCTCGGGTGGGACAGGCGAAGCGAACAGGAGGTGCCGTCCAAACGGCGTGTTCGGTCCCATCTGCTTGTACTCAGAGAGCGTGTTTGCGACCCCTGGGTAGAGTGTGGTGAAGCTGTAGCCGCTCTGCTCTGCTGACAGGGCGAACTGAATGAATGTTGTGTTCCCCATGGCCGCCATGACGAGCTGGGAGTGGCTGCTGGCCGCCGCTGCTACGTAGGGATCCATGTCCGTCGCCGTCGCCGGAATCGCGTTGAAGCCTTCCCACGTGCCGCCGACGATCTTCACGCTCTTTTCTGCTGTCTGTGCAATCGCTACGACCACGGGGAAATCCTGGCCGGTCAGGGAGAAGGTCTTGTCGTGGAGGACTTGCGTCCCATAGACCGCGCCGGTAGCGAATGTGCCCAATGCACCCGGATCAAGGTCGAACTCGGTCGGTGCGTTGTACTCGAGCGATGAGCTTTGCACTTCCTCGCCAAACTCGGGAATGTGCCTGGTGTTGAGGATTGGGAGCTCTTGAGCGCCGTAGTTACCATATCCGCCAGCCATCACGACGACACCCTCGCTGACCATCTTCCGCGCACAGGCCTCGCCCTGGTTGACGTCGTTCTCGTCGTCGCACCAGACCAGCTGGAGCGGGTGACCGTTGATTCCTCCAGCCGCGTTGATGCCGCGCACCGCTGCCTTCGCGCCGGCCAAGACCTCCGGGTACTGCGATCCCTCACCGGTCAGCGGGAGAATCGTCCCAATCTTGATCGGAGACGCCTTTGTCGCGCGGCTGCTGCTGCCGTACGCCGCCGACGCCGCACTTGCGATTGCGACCACAGCCACAATTACTACGAGCGCTTTGCGAAAACGCCACGATTTTGCCTTACGCACCGTTACACCTCACTCCTTAGGAAACCCAGTTGGCATTTCTGACGCCTGCGGCGGTGACGTTTGGTCGGCCGTAGGCACAGCCACAGACATCGAGACCCCCTGTGGCGACGTAGATCCGCCGAGCCACGCATCCGCCACTCCGGCAGACCCGCTGAATTGGGGCTAAAACAACTACTCCTCTCCTCTGCGCTCACGACAACCACAGACAGCTCTCGTACCTGGCCCGAGGCGTCGAAATCGAGTCACGCCCAGGCTACCGCTGCGACGGCATACATTTGTATCATCTGGAGGATAAGACTGTCAAGCACGACCCCGGTCCCGATCCTCAACGCGACTGGGATCGAGCTGAACGAGCTGATGGTGGCCGGGGTTCACAACGAGATCAAAGGCTGACGGATCACACCGACCGAGTCCGAGAGCAGTTTTGGCCGACTCCTCGAGCCTGTCGCTCAAGGTGCCGCTTCGGACGACATCCGGAAGCGTGCGCTCCGCATGCAAGGAGCAACCGACTGGCTGATGCTCCGCGCCGACTAGCGCCTATCAGCCGGGGCGGTCGAGTGCAGCTACGATCCCGTCGGTCGAATGCGCGGCCATGACGCTCCGCCCGCCATCGTCCGCCACCTCGCCGTGGAGAATAAGTCGTACCGACCGAGAGCTGTCTGACTATGCGGGGGCGATTAGCTACAACCTCGCAGAGGTACGACGCAGCCCTCATCTTGCGCTTTGGTTCTGCCATCTGCACGGCCCCCGCGAAACCCTCGAGCTTTGAGTCGGTGGAGCGCGGACTGTGCGGCGGATTGGATCGAGCGGCGCCGTTGGTCTTCGGATGCCCTCCGTTTCTGACGCTCAGCCTCCGTAACCTGCTGGCGAAGCTACTCGGGCTCGGTGCGCGGCCACAGGCACCGGCAGCACGGTCGGCGCTATTCGTCAGAACTCTGGTCGAGAGCGCCATCGGGCCGGACATCATCGTCCTGCCGCCTCGTAGGACAAGTCAATCCCGGGCGGGGTAGACGACCAGCCCGTTTCGAGTCCAACAGCGCCGCCGACGCTGGCCGTGCACGAAGAGCGAAGAAGTAGGCCCCTTGACGTGCGAGGCGACGAGGCGCGAATCGTGAACGTGCTTGGACGGCGCCCATGATCGACGGCGGCACCTTCGCTGTGGCCAGCAGCAATCGCTTTCTGCTGGCCTTCCCAATGGCGACCACAGAGTGGTAGACGCAGCACCTGTGCCGGCTTTTCTTTCGCGCCGCGTGGGCCGCCGGGCAACGCCTTTCAAAGAACAGGCACCTTCAAAGATGCTACGTGTGGAAGCGGCGGACCAGCAAAGTCGCGCGCACACCGGTGACCTTCTGATCCCGATGCACGTTTGCAGCAGTCGAGAAGTCCCCGGGCACTTCGAAGGTCCCACTGCCGGTCACGACACCGATCGCGACGTCGATGGTCTCAGCGCTCGCCATCGACACCTACCGGATGCCGAGGAGACGCTGGCCGACCTCGATGGCTAACTGGACTTGGCGGTGGCGGCGCTTGTCCTCCGCCGTAGACCGCATCTGAGCCTCCCTCTCGGTCCGTTCTTGCGCTGCCGGACGTTGCTGTTCGGCAAGCAGAAGCTCCGGCGGCATGCCCATGGCCCGAAAGCCTAGCTGTTGAGTTGGACCCCATCGGTCTGGCCTTCCTGTTGTCCGGTTGGTCTACTCGAGGCGCGTCTCGCGGCTGGTGACGCGGCGGAGCGCCCAGGGCTCGCCAGCAGACAGACGGTTGCTTACTTGTCCCGGGCGCCGGCGCGTGGTCACCAAGCTCTCCAAGGAGGTGGTAGCTGCGTTGGTTTGAGCAGCTTGCGCGGTAGCGCGTCGTGTCGTGTTCTGAATAGACTTTTGTAGACTTCGCTTGGTTTCTAAGAAAGTCTCATGGAGCGCAGCCCTTATACCCCCGGCGCCGGCCATAAGCCACCCGTTCTCGCGGGGCGCTCAGATCTGCTGCAGATCTGGCGGATGGCCCTCAACGATGTCCCGGCCGGTGGCCGGGTCAGGGCGCCGGACGTCATTCTCACTGGTCCGCGTGGGGTCGGCAAGACTGCGACGGTCACGACGTTCGCCGAGCTGAGCACGGGCTACGAGGTCGTCAACCTTCAGGCCGCGGCCGGCAGTGCCGGCCTGATCGACAGCCTGCTGAACGAGGCGCGGTCACGGATCGAGGCTGGATCTGGCCCCTGGCAGGGTGCCAAGCGCGCCTTTGAACGTGTCGGCGGCGTCAGCCTGACTGTCGCTGGTGTCGGGGCCGGTGTCACGACCAGACCCCGCGACCGGCGGCACACCGCCAGCGCGGGCGAGCTGGCTAGGGCTCTCGCAGCGCTCGCCGAGGAGGTCCGCCACGACAGTGAGAACGCCGGTGTGCTGATCACGCTCGACGAGATGCAGGTCGCCGCGGGCCCTGACCTCGCGTTGCTTGCGGCAGCGCTGCAACGGCTCAACGTGGAGCATCGTGACGCGACCGTGCTGTTCGCCGGAACCGGCCTGCCGCACACCCCCGAGGTGTTGCGCGAGGCTGGTGTCACGCATCCCGACCGGCTGTTCGATGTTCACACGGTGCCGCTGCTGCTCGAACCGGACGATGCGCGGTTCGCGATCGTCGAGCCCGCTCGCGTGCTCGACGTCACCTGGCAGCCCGAGGCGGCCGATCTGATCGTCGCGGCGACCAACGGGTATCCCGCCCACCTGCAGGTCTTCGCACATCACACGTGGCTGGCTGCCGGCGGCCCGAGGCACATTACGCTGGGAGACGCGCAGGCTGGGCTTGTGTCAGCTGCGGCGGAGATCGAGCGCCGCACGTTCGCGCCGCGGTTCGAACGGCTCACCGGCCGCCAGCTCGAGTTCCTCACCGCCGTCGCGGTCCACGGCGGCCGAGCATCGACCGCCGCCGTCGCCGCCACGCTCGGCAAGACCCAGAAGGCGAGCTCGGCCGCCCGGGACGTGCTGGTCACCGAGGGCGACGTGTACGTGCCGCGTCGGGGCGAGCTCGCACTCACCGTACCCCTGTTCGGGCCCTACCTCCTGACTCACTACGAGGATGCGCGCGACCGGGCAACCGCAAGGCTCATGACCCTCGACGCGATGCGGGCCAGCCTTTCCCCGGCTGAACGGACGGCAGTTGAGCCGGGATCCTCTGCCGCTGCGCTGTAGCAGCGACAGAGCAGCATCTCGTTGCCCGCCGGCGAGCGACGGCAGCCGGGGCCCGGCGTTGGCCTCCAAGCCGGCGATGCGCTGCGCGAGCCAAAGCACCCGAAGGCCGCCGGGCGGTCGCGGGCCCGGACGATAAGCGTCGACAAGCCGCTCCCGGCACGCTTGCTGCCGCACGAAGCGGCCCGGGGCCTTACCGCTCCACGTCCCGCGACCCCGGTGACATGTCTGGCTGGGGGCGCTCGGCCCGCCCTCTGAGTGCGGCTCCGGGCTCGAGCCGCTCTAACCAGGATGATTCCGCGCCGCACACCGCCGCCAGCCGCGCGAGCACCGTCTGCTCGAGCTCGACGGCGCGCTGCGCCTCACCTGCGGCGGCGTGCATCTCGCGGAGCGCCTCGGCGAGCGACGCGAACCGCGGAGAGCAGGATGCCGCTCGACGTCGCGCCTGTTCCCGAGCGTAGGAGCAGCTTCGCTGTGCTCTGGGTGGGCGGGAACGGTCGCCGCGGCGTGCCCGGGACCTGGGTTGCGCGGACTTGGGCGCTCCGCGCGATCGCACGTCCGGCCTCGGCCAGCGGGCCCGGGTCCGGCTCGGTCCGCAGCGACCACGCGGCGAGGATCCCGGCGGTGTCGCGCGCCACGAGCGCCCACGTGCCTCGGTCGTCGTGACGCACGCTCTGCAGCCGCTCGCAACCGCGGCAGCGTCAGCTCACGGCTGAGCCGCCCGCCCCCATACCAGACTGGCTTCTCGCGCGCCACCGGCCGCAGCGCGATCGAATAACCGACGACGTCCTGCCTACTGCCTGCTCGAACCGCGGACGCCGTAGCACCCCTTCGTGATTGAGACGGGCGACGAAGTCGGGCTCGTCGGCGGCCGCGGTCGCGCACGCTCGCACGATCCGCTCAAGCCGCCGACGGGGCGTGTGCCCGTCGGGGATCCACTCGAACGGGTTCCGGCGGCCATCGACACCCCTTGCCGCCATCTCGACCGGCTTGATCCCGCGCTCACCGGCGGCGCGGCCGCGGCCCTCGACCTGTCGAAGTCCGAACTCCTGCTCAAGCCGCCGGCACGCCTGCTGCGCCCGCCGGCGATCCATGTGCCGCTTCGCCGGCTTGCCGTCCTCCCGCACGCGATTGACCACGACGTGTATGTGGTCGCTGCCGCCGGCCGAGCGCCCGGCGACCCACCCGCCACGAGCCAGAAGGACCGCCGCCGCCGTACAAAATGAGCCCGCACAAATCACGACCGCGCGCTTGCTCAACGGCCCAGGAAGATTGCGCGCGGAACGGGAGATCTGGGGCATGTCGCGATCCGGCTCGTTCGTCCAAGCGGCGGGCGGACGCCGCCGTTAGCGACCCTGGGCTGATCAATCGCGTCAGCGACCGCACGTGCTGCGCCCGCGAGCGCTGTGATCACCCTCCTCGTCCCAAATGGTGTAGATGCCAGCGCCCGAGCGCGGCAGCACCCTACCGACGGTCACGAACTCCACGAACCGATACGTCGTGCCGCGTGAGCTCCCGCAGCTCGATCCACGCGAGGAATCTAGCTCCGGGCCGGTAGCCCTTGCTTCGGACTGGCGCTGAGACGGCGAGGCACAAAATCGTCCGAGCGCTACTCCGCTGCGCTACTCCGCCCAAAGCACGGTGGAAAGACGACAGCACCCACTACGAAAAATCGCCCGAATTATCGGGCGATTCACGAGCGGGAGCGACGGGACTCGAACCCGCGACCTCCGGCGTGACAGGCCGGCGCTCTAACCAACTGAGCTACGCCCCCCACGAGGGGAGAGGACCAGTATGCCATGAGCC
>Ga0302325_10008369_pt1 | contig 22719 bp, 20 predicted proteins | sample Palsa_T0_2_FD_201948 | JGI IMG/M metagenome (GOLD analysis project Ga0302325, IMG submission 201948) | Peat permafrost microbial communities from Stordalen Mire near Abisko, Sweden - Palsa_T0_2 | ecosystem: Environmental > Terrestrial > Soil > Palsa > Peat permafrost | place: Sweden: Abisko...
TCACCGGCGTCCTCGCAGGGCAATCCTTCTCTTCGACGATTACGGGCGATGCTTCGTTGCGCCGCAGGCCGATGCGCCGGATTCTCGATCCGCTCTCCGCCATGGGCGCGAAAATCTCGCCGCAAGAGGGCGGCCTCGCGCCTCTCGAAATCCACGGCACGCCGTTGCATTCGATTGACTACACGCCTCCGATCGCGAGCGCCCAGGTGAAGTCCGCGATTCTCCTCGCCGGACTTTACGCCGACGGCGAAACCTCAATTCGCGAATCGATTGCCACCCGCGATCACCTCGAGCTTGCCCTGCGCGAATTTGGCGCGCGCGTTGTCGCCGCAAAGGGCATCGTTCGAATTCAAGGCGGCCCTCGCCTCGAAGGCCGAGGCTTAACTGTTCCCGGTGATCTCTCCGCTGCGGTTTTCTTTGTCGCTGCCGCGCTGATTCTGCCGGGTTCGAACGTCATCATTCACGATGTGGGCCTCAATCCCACGCGCACGCGAATCCTCGACTTCCTGATTTCGATCGGCGCGCCGATTCACGTTGCATCGTTGCAAAGCCGCGATGGCGAACTCGTGGGCGATCTGGCCGTGCGCCACGCACCGCTCGCGGGCGGCGCGATTTCGGGCGCGCAAGTGGCCGAGATGATTGATGAATTGCCGATGCTCGCGGCGCTCGGCCCGTTCACAGAGAAGGGAATCGAGATTCGCGGCGCTCAGGAACTACGCGTGAAGGAGAGCGATCGCGTCTCCGCGCTCGCGGAATCGCTCGGGCGAATGGGCGCGCGCGTCGAAGAATTTCCGGATGGATTGCGAATCGAAGGGCGCGCCGCGGGGAAACTGCGTGGCGCAAAAATTGATCCGCGAGGCGATCATCGCATTGCGATGGCGCTTGCGGTCGCAGGCCTCGGCGCCGACGGAACGACCGTAATTCAGGACGCCGAATGCGCCGCAGTCTCTTTCCCCGATTTTTTTGCGACGCTAGATCGAATGGTAGAGCGCTAGCCGCGTCGCAGTTAGGCGATCGCGCCCGGCAGCCTTTATTGTGGCTATCCTGGAATTACGATTCAGACTTGCTGAGTTTGATCGTCCCGTAGCTCGTGGTAATGGTGATCTTCGGCCCGCGCGTCCCGACTTTGCCGTTCAAGGTCGAAGAATCTTCGCTGCTCTGCTGGTTCAATCCCGAGGATCCAAAATCGCTTTGAATGTCCCCCGAACGTGACGAAGCCGAAATTTCAAAAGTTGACGTCGCCGGAAGCGCGACCTCCACGCCGCCCGTGTCGTTCGCTATGTTGATTTCGTCTTTCGGCGGCTGATTCAGGTTTACCGACACATCGCCGTGCGCGTCGCTGATCTCAATCCGCCCGGCCGTGTTTTCCAGATTGACGTCGCGATCGCGCGTCGCCACGCGGATGCTCCCTCGCACGTCCGACACCGCGAGCGATCCGGAATCAAGGTCGAGGTGGCCGCGCAGATTCAGAATCGTCAAAGTAGTGCGCGATGACGTGAACCGCGTCGTCTGCGCGATCTTTTCAAGCTGCACCGACCCGTAAAAATCTCCGTCGAACGTCGCGTCGCCGCTGACATCGGAAACAGTCACGTCGTTTCCTGGTCCCTTCACGTTCACATCGCCAGTAACATGCGTCACGCGGACATCGCCGCTTTGCACGGCAATCGTTACGGCGCCAGTGTCGTGAACTTCGACATCGCCATTCTGCGTCGTCGCGGTGACAGTGCCCGAAACGCCGCCGACGTTGATGTCTCCCTTTTCCGTCTTGGCAATAATAGTGGCCTTCGCTGGTACGTGTACTTCAAAGTCCACCCGTGCGTGTCCTCGGCCTGAAGTTCCTGACGGATGCACGTCGTATTCGCCGTTGGCGCCCGGTGCAATCGCCACGTTGATTTCTTCCGCGCGTTTGCGTGACTCTTGATCGCTCAGAGCCGTAACCGTTTTCGTGGCCACCACGCGAAGCTCGGCCGTATCCTCAGCAAAAACCGTAATGTCGCCCTGATCGGTGTCGATCGAAATCGTGGAGTTCGGAGGAATTTTCTGCACGGGGAGATCTTCGGCCACCGGGACGCCCTTATTGTTGGTCCAGATGTCCCCGAGGTCCAGTTCCGGGAATCGCGCCCTCACTTTGTCATAACTGTCGAGTCCCAAAGCAAGGAAGACCAAAAGCAGCAGCAGCGCAATCTCGCCGCCGGTGATAACCGGCCGCCGCGGATCTCCGGGGTTGCGGTACGCGAAATTCTCGATGAGTTTTGCAACGCCCCAAACAATAAGCAGAAGAGGCCAATAAAGACGGAAGAAATGCGCGATTCCAAGTTCCGGCCGAAAGCGATGCAGAAGGAATAAAACACCGATCAAAATCAGGACCAGCCCGCCAAACACAGATTGCCGCTGTCCCTGGCCGTTGCTCATATTTGTATGCAATCGCGAGCGCTGCGCGTCCCAGGGCCGCCGCTCACGCGCCCTTCTCCTTGTCCACGTGCCCTGCGGTCGAGGCCGTCGCTTCGAGCAACTTCACCGCGCCAATGACAATCAAAATGACCGGCCAGAGTTCTCCGAACGAGATTCGATTCGAAAATTGCTGAATCAGGAAAAGGACGCCAATCGTAATCAGGATCGCGGGACCCATCAGTCCGTGCAACCGGCACCTTGCACACGTGCACCGCACTTCATCCGGCATTATCTTGTGCCTCCCGTAGGCCTTCCGTACCCGCGCTTCACCAGCAGCCACACGCCGATTGCAATAAGTATCAGCGGCCAGCCTCGATCTATCACCTCGCCTCGGATCAGACCGAAATTTCCCAGCAGCGCGAGAATACCGAGTCCGACAAGGACAAGTGCGCCGATAGGAAGTCTGCCCGCAGGCGCAGGTTCAGCCAGGGGCGCGCCGTTGTAACGCGCCTTCGCCACTCGATACGCGTCAACCGACATGTAAACGGGAAATAGTCCGAAAGCGACCCAGCCAAGCGCCGCGAGATCGCCAAGTGCGCCGGTGATGCCAGCCGCAAGCAAGCCGCCCCAGATCGCCACGTGGACGATGGCCTTCGTGTATTCGCCGTTGTAGACCGCGCCCAATCCAGGAATCAGCCCCAAGGCCGCCGCCGCTCCGGGATTGACGTCCGGCTTCACCGCAGGCGCCGCCATCTGAGCCGAGATCGCCGACGCGACGCAAGTTTCACAATAGAGCGCGCCCTTCACATCGCGCGTGCACTCGGGACAGAGTGGTTTGCCGCAATTCCGGCAAAAGCCGGTAGCATCCACTTCCGGATGAACGGCGCACTTCATTGTTGGTTCCTCGCGGCTTCGCGCGTGACGATGTAGGCGTACAGGTTCGCATCGAGTGTCGAGCTTCGGCCCGGACGCGAATCTTGCTGCGATTTTTCCTGCGGCGTTGGCGATGCCGGAGCTTCTTGCCGCTCGCGTTCACGTGTCGGCGATTCTTCCGGTCTCAGTTTCGACTGAATTTCGTAAACGACCTTCAAATCATTCACGTATTTAAGCGTGCGCCCATAGGTGAGATGGGCCTGCCGGTTGGCAGCGCGATAAATGTTCGCTGGAGCAAGATCGCCTTTCCTGATTTTCGCGGGGCTAAGACCGGCAGCGTAGCCGAGAATAATCAATGTCACCGCGCAAGTGAGCGCGCCCATTGCAAACTTCGGCTGCACCACGAAATCTGCCCACGCGAACCACCCGCGCCATCCCTTTTTCTCCGTGCGCGGGCCAATCGTCTGATCGAGTATCGAATGGATGAGCAGCGGCGGAACTTCCACGGGCTCGAGCGAACGCATTTGTCGTACCGCCGTGCCCACCTGCCCAATCAAGCGCGTGCAGCCGGCGCAATCGTCCACGTGGCGATTCAGTTCCGCCACCTCCGCGGGATCGAGACGATTATCGAGATAATCGCTCAGCCGCTCTTCGATTTGTGCGCAAGTCCAGTTCATTTTCGCTCGCTGCCGCTATGCCGGTCTCAGTCCCAATTGTTCCAGAATTCTTGCCAGCTCGATTCGGCCCCGGTTAATTCTCGATTTTACCGTTCCTTCAGGCACGGATAGAACCTCTTGAATCTCGTTGTATTCCAGACCCTGCAAGTCCCGCAGGATCACCGCCTCGCGCAATTCAGGCGAAAGCCGCGAGAGCGCATGCTGTATCTGATCGCTCAGCTCCGCGTCGGCCACGTGCTTGAACGGCGTACGCGTCGACGAGTGCTTTTCCTCGAGCTGCGGCATCTCGTCTTCGATCGAATCCGTGAGCCGGTCTCGCTTGGTTCGCCGGTAATGATCCACCAGCAAATTGCGCGTTACGCTCGTGAGCCACGTCGGAAATCCTCCAGCCGCCGAACGGTAACTCGCGAGCGACCGGTAGATCTTGAGAAATACTTCTTGGCTCAGATCTTCCGCTTCGTGCGAATTTCCGGTGAAGCGATAACACAACCCGAACACGCGGCGCGCGTGGCGATGCACCAATTCCTCCCACGCCGGTCCGTCGCCCCGCAGGCATTTTTGTACCAGTTGGGCATCGGGCTCCAATCCGTGTCAGCCTCACAGCCGCCATCGCTTTTCGGTCTCATCAAGAGAAACGCATTTTCACGCCGAAAAGTTCCGTGGCTGGGGGGCATATTAGCCACGCTTGCTCCCAAAACACAAGTACGCCAATAATTTACGGGCAATCCTGCTTCGCGTGCCGGTTCTCCTCGCTCGTGTCAGACGCTCCTGTAAACCATGAATGCGACATCCCGGTTCTCCGCGATCTTCACCAGGAAATCGGCGCCGTCCAAGACAGCCTCGATTTCCTTGTAGGCCGGAGCGACAAAGACGACATAAATCGGCCGCGGATTTTCGCCAAGCGATTTGCGAATGTTGCCGAGCGCTTTAGCGAAAGGCACTGCTTCGGACGGCCGGTTAAAAAATAATACCGAAGGTTCCGGCGGCAATGAATACTCCGTAAAATCCATGCAATACGCTTCGAGCGATTTGCATTTCTGCTCGGGATTCAAATATTTTCGGATGTTTTTCTGCGCGATGGCGTCAAGCTCGGGCGCGAACTCGATCCCGATGATCCTCTTGAAAGGGAAGCTCGACGCGAACAGAAGAGCGCGCCCTTTGCCCGATCCGTAATCGATGAAGACGAAATCCTTAAATTCAATTTCGAGAGTCGCCAGTGCCGCCCGGAATTGTTCCGCGTTGATCGGCAGGTAATTGAATCCATAAATCCAATTCGGGCTCGGAATCTCCAGATCGCTCAGGAAGGTCACGCCGCCGGTATCTCCGTCGGTGTCAACGCCGTGGGCCACATCGAAATCGCTTCGCGCTGTTTCTCGCGCCATCTGCTTCGCGCTGCGATGCTCTCGAATCAATTGAATCGGCAGAAGCACGCCGCGAAAAATCGATGCCATCACTCCCCGTCGAGCGAGCGATTTCTTAATGCGAGGAATAATGGTCTTCGTGAGCCGCGGCACGAATATGCTCCGGCGCCGATCATAACACCCCGCTCCGCGCCGCCGAACGCGCCCAGCGGCCCTGCCAAGACGCACGGCGTCTGCCGATCCAAGCCCGTGCGAACCAAACAACGCCATTGCTCTTCGAAACTTGACACCCTGCGCGATTAGCTGCTACGGTCGCGTCGGATGCGCCGATCGCTTCGCAAGTTCATCATTCTCTTTCTGGCCGTCGTCGCCCTCGCCGCTCTCCTCTACAAGTTCCGCAATTCCATTGCGCTCGAAGGATTTCGCTGGAGCCTTCTCGGCAACGCATGGCGCCACGCGAATCTATACCTTCTGCTGCTCGGCGTCGCGTCCACTTATTTCGCCTATCTAATCCGCGCCTTCCGCTGGAGACGAATGTCCCGCTATCTCGGTCCGAGCGGCATGGTGAGCCTCTACTCCGCCACGTTGATGGGCTTTGCCTGCCTGTTCCTTCTCGGCCGCGCGGGCGAACCGATTCGCCCTCTCCTCATTGCCCGCAAAGAAAATCTTCCGGCGCCGGGGATGTTCGGCGTCTATCTGCTCGAGCGCGTTCTCGATCTGGGAGCCACCGCGGTATTTGCCGGCCTCGCGCTTATCGCCATCTCCAGCGGCGGGCTTACCGCGGCGAGTGGAACTCCATTGATGCACGCCGTGCAGACCGGCGGCGCGGCAATCCTCGTCGCCTTCGCCGTACTCACCGCCTTTCTCATTTACTTCCGCCTGCATGGCGCCGGAGTGGTGGCCAGCCGCTTCGAGCGCTCGGTGGTCGAAGGCAAGTCACGCTCCGGCTGGCAAGTCAAACTCGCCGCCTTGATTGCCGGATTGAGTGAAGGTCTGCACGCCCTGCGCACCTGGGGCGATCTCGGCGCAGCCGTTTGTTGGACCGCGGCCCACTGGATTCTCGTCGTTTTCATTTACGTCTGGGTGGCGCACGCCTTCGGCGGCACACTCGCCGCGCTCACTTTCTCGGGCGCGATGCTGGTCCTCGCGTTTACGATGATTGGTTCTGCGTTGCAATTGCCCGGTGTCGGCGGCGGTGCTCAGGTCGCCACGTTTCTTGTTTTTACCGTCATCTTTGGAGTAGAAAAGGAGCCGGCGGCAGCCGCGGCCATTTCCATCTGGCTGATCACGTTCGCAAGCTCGATTCTCGTGGGTATTCCGCTGTTGCTTCGCGAAGGCTGGTCCATGGGCGAATTGCGGCGCGTCGCCAGCGCCGAACAGGAAGCAGTCGTGCTCGAAGCAGAAGAACACTTGGCCGAAGAACAACCGGCAAAGGACGCGCGAACGGACAATCGCGCCGCGAAGCGAGGCGTCCGGCCATGAAGTGCCCTTTCTGCGCCAATATCAACGACAAAGTTGTGGATTCCCGCGAAGGCCGCGCCGGCGATCTGATTCGCCGCCGCCGCCAGTGCCTCAAATGCAACCGCCGTTTCACCACCTACGAACGCATTGATGAAGTGCCCTACATGGTCATCAAGAAAGATGGCCGCCGCGAGCGCTTCGACCGCAAAAAAATTCTTCAGGGATTGCTCAAGGCTTGCGAGAAGCGCCCTGTTCCGACCGCGAAGCTCGAAGCCATCGTGGACGAGGCCGAACAAGTCGTCAGCGAATCCACCGAGCGCGAACTCACAACGGAAGAAATCGGCGCGCTGCTGATGTCACGCCTCAAGAAGCTCGACAAAGTCGCTTACGTACGCTTCGCTTCCGTCTATTCGGATTTCAAAGATGTGAAGGAATTTATGAACGAGCTGAAAGGCTTGCTTCGCGAGCGCACCAGAAAGTAATCCGCCTGTCCGTTTCACTACCGCAATTTTTGATTCACGCGTGCCAGACTCCCGCCGCAAAATTCTTGAGCGTCCGAAATCCGAGTTCCTCGTAGAGCTTCACCGCCGTCGCGTTCATCGAAGTCACCGTAAGCGAGAGCGAATGAAAGTGCCGCGCGCGTAGCGCCTGTATTGACGCTTCCATCAGATAGCGCCCAATCCCCGCGCCGCGATAGCCCGGCCTCACGCAAATCTGGGTTGTGTGTCCAACTCCTTCGGCCACCGTTGACGTCAGCACCATCCCGACCGGCGGTTCGCCGCTCGCTTCGCGCACCAGGAACGATGCCTCCGGCAGAAATTGCCCGCATCCCGGCAGGATCACGATATTCCTCAAAAATTTCATTCCGCCCGCTTCGCTGCGATATTGGTCGTTGATGTCTCCGTCCACGTGATCCGCGTACGAAATCTGAATAAGCCTCGCGCAGGCTTCGAAGTTGCGGTCGCTCCACCTTTCGATTCTCATCCCCGATGAAAGTGCGGTGCCTTCCAATTTCACTTCTGAAATTTTCAGCATCATGAATTGCCGCGGATAGAGCCGGAAATGCTGCGAGAGCAGCGCGGCGTCGAGCGCCCCGCCGAATGGCATGATCTGCGCTTCCACGCGATTCACGCGCGGCGTCGCGCGCAGCGTCGCCAGCATTTCGCTCAGCAGGCTGTCGGTAACTTCGGCTTGCGGAAAGCGCGGCGACGCGAATAGGCCGCCGATCAATCCCTTATGATCTTCGAGAACGTAGAACCCATATCCTGCCGCCTCGTATCCTTCGCGCGCCACATAGCCGCCAAGCGTGTGCGAATCCACAAAGCGTCGGATCAAATCGAGAGAAGGCCGGTAATCCCAGGAGAGTTCATCACGCCAGTAGTGCGCTTCTTCCTCAAACAGACGCTCGAGGTCGCGCGTCTGCATCTGCCGAAGGTCGAGGAGCTGGACCGTCTTGGACTTTTGCTCCACGGATGGATTATAGCCTCGCCTCGGTTTGCGCCCAAATATTACTCAAGCGGCAAACAAGTGAGCCGCGCCACGCGGTGCGCTTTCTGAATTGTGCTAACATCCGGCACGATATCAATTTAGCGAAGCTTTTCACAGGATTCTTATGTCCCTGTTGTCTGAGCTTAGGTACCCGACGACCCCGCTCGCCAAAGTCATCTCTGGCGTACTGGCAGTCCTGTTATTCGCCTTTTTTGGAACAACAGTCACCGCAGCATTTCTGTTGCGGCAAATTTTGAAGCCTTCCCGCAATCCCACCACAATGGACCTGAGTGTCATGATGGGTCATCCGGCCACATTTTCATTCCCAGTCAACGGCGGCGAGAGGGAAGGTTGGTTTTTTCCGGGTTTGCAGGGCGCGGCTACCATCGTTTTCTGCCATGGTTACGGCTCGCAACGCGGAGATATTCTCACGCTCGTATCGGCGCTTCAGGATCAGCAATACAACGTCTTCGTTTTTGATTTTGCAGGGCACGGAGCGAGTCCGAATGCGACCACTCTAGGCTATCGCGAAGCCGATGAGCTGCGCTCCGCGATCAACGCCTTGGCCGGGCGTCCGGATGTGGATCCCAAACATTTCGGCGCTTGGGGCATGGATCTCGGCGCCTACGCGGCCCTCGAAGCGGCCGAAGCCGATCCTCGCATCGTCGCCGTCGCCGTCGATTCCGTTTACGACGATCCCGTAGATCTTCTGCGCATTCAGGTGAAAAAGACGGGGTTGACCGCATTGCCTTTCGTGATGCGCTTCTGCGAAATCGGATTTCACCTCATTAACTATCAATACCGGCAGGACCCGCCAGTCTCAGCCCATTTCGGGCGCTTGCTTGGAACCGCCAAGCTTTTTATCCAGTCGCAGGACCGCCCGCTCCTCGCCCTGTCCACGACTCAACTTTTTCAGAAAGCTCCTGATCCCAAGCGCCAGGAATCAACGCGCGTCTCGTATTCCGAAATGGGCGATGAGGACCGCAAGACGTACGAGAATATGCTCTCTTCGTTTTTCCTCCTGAATCTTCCCGTTTCAGGCCAAGCCGTCCACTAGCACGCTGCTCCTACGGCTCCTCAGGCGCGACGAGCGCTCTCAAGCACGGCGGATTTCCAAACTGCGTAACAGTGCCTACCATCGCTTTCTGGCTCAACCCCTCCATGCCGTCCGGAGACGTGAAAACAACCGACACCCCGGGAATATCCGGCGTCCACTCCGGTAGCTCCCGTCCGTAATAAAAGTTCAATCCGTATTCCCAATTGCGATTCACGTGATAGACGGTGACAGTTTCATCCCCATGCGCCACGAACCACGCGCGTGCTGGCAGCATCGGCCGGGCCGAGAGCGGCGGAGTTTTTATCGACAGAGCGATTCCGCCGATTGTCAGCACGAACAGCACGCACGCAGCCAGCATCCCTGTCGCCACGCGTGGCCGCGCCAGGAAGGGAGTCGTGCTCACCACAAAAAACACCAGGACTTCGAACGCGCGAACGTCTCGCGCGAAGTAGTCAGGAATGTATGGCGCGAATTGGTGGGCGACGTAGAATAAAACCAGCCAGAGCGTCAGTCCCGCCGCCGCGAGCAAGTATCGTGTCGGCCACTTCGTTCGATCGATCCACTGTTCGAACCCGACGGCCAGCAAAAGAGACAGCGCGGGAATTGCCGGCAGGATGTATCCCGGCAACTTCGATTGCGACGCGCTGAAGAAGAGCACAGGGGAAATCACCCAGCATGCGGCGTAGAATCCGGGAGAATCACGCCAGGATTTTTCGCGCCATAGCCGCCAGCCTTCCGCGGCCGCGGGCACGAGAAGTATCGTCCACGGGACAAGCGCGATCAGCAGAATCGGTCCGAAAAACCAGAACGGCTGGACGTGTTGAAATACTGGACTGACATAGCGCTCGACGTTGTGCAGGAATAAAAACGTCCGCAAGAAATCCGGATTTCGCGCCGCGCAAATTGCATACCATGGCACTGCGACGATCGCGAACGCCCCAACCGCATACCAATCCACGAACCGCCGCAGCGCTTTCCAGTTGCGCGAGCACAGCGCCCACAGCCCCAAACTTCCGCCCGCGAGAACGATTGCCGCCGGCCCTTTCGCCAGCGTCGCCACGCCCAGCCACGCGCCGAAGAACGCCGCTCCCGTCCTTGTGTAGGACGACGTCGTGCTGGCCGGCGATCCCGCCGAATCATCCGACTGCGGAGTTAGCAAGCCGCGAAGCACGCCGTCCTCGCGCAGAATTCCGCCAGCGCATACCATTGCGAACGCGAGACTCGCGCTGAACAGCATGTCCGGTGTCGCCGCTCGCGAAAACGCGATAGCCGCGGCGGTGGTCGAAAAAATCATCACCGCGATCCACGCGGTTCTTTCGCCATATTCTTTCAGCGCAAACCACCCGATCGCGCACGCTGCCAGCAGCGCCGCGATAGCCGATGGCAATCGCGCTGCAATTTCCCCCGACTTAAGAAATCGAAATCCGATTCCGGCAATCCAGTAATAAAGAACCGGCTTCTCGAACCACGGCTGTCCATAAAGGCGTGGCGTCACCCAGTCGTGCGTTTGGGCCATTGCTCGCGCGATAAATGCATAACGCGGCTCGTCCGGACCAATCAGCCCGACGGTGGCCAGTTGCGTGAAGAACGCCACGGCCGGAACAAACACCGCGACGATGATGGCAATAATTTTTAGCGCGCGCTGGCTCTTGGTCAATGTTCGCCAAGTTTATCAAAAGAAACCGCCGGATTTTGACTCGCCAGGATTCGAATTCCCAGATTTGAATCACCAGAATGGAAGCTCAGATTCGATCCCCAATTTCATCCAAGGTAGCTCGTTCGCTCGCGTCTATGACAAAATGGCCGCACATGCGCGAACGCTTCGAGTATTTTGCCGCGTGGTCGGTCATGAAAGGAATGGGATTGCTCCCGCGTCCGCTCGCGCGCGCCGTAGGCGCCGCATTCGCGCGAATCGCATATTGGGTCCGCGCGCCTCTGCGCCGCGCCGCCGATTTCAATCTCAAGCTCGCGTTCCCCGATTGGAGCGAGTCGCAACGCCGCGAAACAATCCGCAAAATGGTGCGCAACATCGGTTGGATGGGCGCCGAATTCACCCAGTTCCCTAAATACAATCGCGAAAATATCGATCGCGTCGTCGTTCTCGACGGCAACGAAAACTACCTCGAAGCTCTTGGCCCCGGAAAAGGCCTGCTCTTCCTCACCGGCCACATGGGCCCGTGGGAGCTTTCCTCGTTCGCCCACGCGGTATATGGCTACCCGTGCCATTTCTTGGCGCGCCCAATCGAAAATCGCCGCGTGGACTCGCTCGTAAATCAATATCGCTGTCTTTCGGGCTGCCGCATGATCGACAAGAACGATTCCGCGCGCGCCATGTTCCGGATTTTGCGAGGCGGCGGCGCGATCGGCGTGCTCGCCGACCAGAACACTTCTCACGACGAGGGCGTTTTCGTCCCGTTCTTCGGGATTCCTGCGTGCAGCACTTCTGGATTGGCGCGGCTCGCCCTGCGCACGGGTGCCGCCGTGGTTCCCGGTTACGCTTACTGGGACGACGCGATCGGCAAGTATCGTTTGCACTTCGAGCCCGCGGTCGAGCTTGTCCGAACCGACGATGAAGAAAATGACGTAGTCGCGAACACGGCCAAATTTATGAAGGTCGTTGAGAATTTCGCCCGCGCGCATCCGGATCAATGGCTGTGGGTGCACAAACGCTGGAAAACGCGGCCGCCCGGCGAGAAGCCAATTTATCCGTTCTAGCGTCGCTCGTCTATTCGCGTTGCGCCGTCGTAGCGGACCGGTACCGCTGAATGGATGACCTCATTTCAAATTTTGGAGTCCGTGAGGCTGATATGACTCGCACCGCTTCAGATCTCGCTCAGCATCTGCACGCAGATGTCGAAGGAGACGCGCGCGCACCAATCTCTTCGCTCGGCAGTCCCGAGAACGCCGGCCCTGAGAGCTTGATTTACGTCGAGAGCGAGAAGCATCGCGCAAGAGCCGAGGCGTCGCGCGCGCGATGCGTCCTGGCCCCGACGGGGCTGGAGCTCATCGGAAAAACCGTAATTCGCGTCGGGTCGCCAAAGTTGGCGTTCGCCAAATCAGCAGCCTGGTTCTTTCCACGCAAACGCGCGTCCGGTAGCGTGCATGAGACCGCGATCGTCTCTCCCAACTCGCGCATATCTGAGGGTGTCGCCATCGGACCTCATGTCGTGATCGAAGACGATGTCTCCATAGAATCAGGTGCTGAGATAGACGCATTCTGCTTCCTAGGCCGAGGTTCTTCCGTCGGCGCAGACTGCCACTTGTATCCTCGCGTAACGCTCTACGAGGGCGTCCGCCTCGGGCGCGGCGTCATCATTCATTCGGGCGCGGTTATCGGCGCGGATGGCTTCGGTTACGTCTTCGGGGAAGGCCGCCATTGGAAGTTCCCGCAGATCGGTCGGGTCGAAATCGGCGATGACGTCGAGATCGGCGCCAACTCCGCCGTGGACAGGGGAGCACTCGACGCCACGCGCATCGCCAACGGCGTCAAGATTGATAACCTCGTTCAGGTCGCCCACAACGTCCAAATCGGCGAAAACACAGTCATTGCCGCTCAGACCGGTATTTCAGGCAGCAGCGTCATTGGCAGCCGAGTCGTAATCGGTGGGCAAGTCGGAATCGCCGATCACTGCGCCATCGAGGACGGTGCAATCGTCGGCGCCCAAGCCGGAATCCCTACTGGAAAGAAGATTCGCTCCGGTCAGGTCGTCTGGGGAACTCCCGCGCGCCCGTTGGATCGATTCAAAGAGCAGTACGCGTGGCTCGCTCGCCTGCCGGATATAGGAAAGCGTCTTCGCAAAATGGAGTAAGCTTGTCTCGAATTGTACACAGAATGATTTTCCACATGCCTCTAACGTCTCTTCGAAAGCTCTCGCAGCCGCCCGACGCTAGCCTGCACGCCAGTCCCCGCGCCAGTCTTTTTTGTTGACCCGGAAGCCATTAGCCTACATAATTTGCCGGGGCCGTCCGTATCTATCTGGAATCGCTGGGGATCGACGGTACAACCACCAGCGATGGTTGGCAATCTTTAGGATACGGCGGTGGGGTCGTTGGTAATTGAAGCCGCCGGGCCTGAACAGTGGGGGATCGAACCCGAACGGCGCCGATTGATCTCGGCTTCTGATTTCACGTATTCGGCTATCCTGGAACGTTAGATTGTGTTCGGGGCCTGCGCCGGGCGATGGCTGGCGCGCATCCAATAGCTGAGGAGCTGGAAAGTTTATATGTCGGAAGCACTGATGACATCGCGATCTTCAAGCGGCCAGCACGGCGGAGCTACAGCCACCGTCCCGGTCCGCACTCTCGAGGGCCTCGTCGATCAGGCTGTGGACCGTGCCACTCGCTGGCTTCTCGCGGCCCAATTGCCGGCAGGCTGCTGGTGGGGCGAGCTTGAGGCCGACATCACCTTGAATTCCGACTATATCGTCTACCATTACGTCATCGGAAAACAAAACTCCCCTAAAATTCCGAAGCTCGCCAATCACATCAGACGCCTCCAATTGCCCGACGGCGGCTGGAACATCTTTCCGAAGGGCCCGGCTGAACTGAACGCGACTATCAAAGCCTATTTCGCCCTCAAGCTCATCGGAGACGATATTCAGGCCCCCCACATGCGCAAGGCGCGCGCGAGAGTCATTGCTCTCGGTGGCATCGAGAGTTCCAACTCGTATACGCGTCTTCATTTGGCCCTAATGGGTGCCGTGGATTGGGACCTTGCTCCCGCCATTCCTCCAGAACTGGTCCTTCTGCCGCGCTGGTTTTTCGTGAACCTCTACGAAATGTCTTCCTGGACGCGCGCCATCGTTGTCACTCTCTCCGTGTTGTACGGCTTAAGACCCAAGTGGAACATGACTCCCGCAGGATTCGTGGATGAACTTTTTGCCGATCCCGATCGCAAGCGTAAAGCCTTCGAGTGGGATCGCGAAGTTGTCTCCTGGCGGAATTTCTTTCTGGCCACTGACCGGGCAATGAAGCTCTACGAACAGTTGCCCTGGAAGCCGTTTCGCGCTCTCGCCCTGAAGAAATCCAAGAAGTGGATTCTGGAGCGCATAGATCGCAGCGAAGGATTGGCGGCGATTTACCCGTCCATGCAAAACTCGATTTTCTGTCTGCACGCTCTTGGCCACAGCTTCGACGATCCGATCATCCAGGAGCAGATCAAGCACCTCTCGGCTCACGAAATCGAAGATGGCGACGTAATCCGCATGCAGCCCTGCGTTTCGCCCGTGTGGGATACCGCCATCGCAATGGTTTCGCTCGAAGAAGCTGGCATTGATCCCAGGCACTTCGCGCTCGTAAAAGCCGCGAACTGGATACTCGACGCGCAAATCACCGGCGGCGGCGACTGGCAAGTCAAGAATCGCGACGCCGAACCCGGTGGCTGGGCCTTCGAATTCCGCAACGATCACTTCCCGGATGTGGACGACACTGCATTCGTTCTGATGGCTCTCGCCCGCGTCGGATATCCCGACAAGCAACGCATGGAGAGCTCTCTCCGCCGCGGCTTGGCTTGGATGTTGAGCATGCAGAATCGCGACGGCGGCTGGGGTGCATTCGATCGCGACAACAATCTCACGCTCCTGAACAACATTCCCTTTGCTGATCACAATGCTATGCTCGATCCTTCGACTGCGGATGTCACCGCGCGCTCGATGGAGGCTCTTGCAAAACTCGGCTGGCCCGCCGACCACCCGGCGATGGAAAGCGCGCTCGCCTTCCTGCAAAAAGATCAGGCGCCCGATGGCCCGTGGTACGGCCGCTGGGGTGTCAACTACGTTTACGGCACCAGCGGCGTTTTGCGCGCGATGGAAGCACTCGGACTCGGGAACGCTCCCGAGTGCCGGCACGCTGCGAATTGGCTCCGCTCCGTTCAGAATCCGGACGGCGGTTTTGGTGAATCTTTGCACTCCTACTCCGACTCCAATTGGAGGGGCAGGGGATCCAGCACGGCATCGCAGACCGCCTGGGGCTTGATCGGATTGCTCGCCGTTTGCGGAGCGGATGATCCCGCCGTTCACGCCGCTGTGAAATATCTGGTGGACGCTCAGAACGAGAACGGCACTTGGGACGAAGAGGAATTTACCGGCACAGGTTTCCCTTCCGTCTTCTACTTGAAATATCACCTGTATCGGAATTCTTTTCCGCTCTACGCCCTGGCGCATTACCGCAACCTGCGAGACGGCCGGGCTGAATTCGCCGCCGCCAGGCCGGGGCCGCAAGGCATCGCATATCGAAAATTGCATCGGGGGATTGAATGAGATTTCCGCTTAGCCTGACGGCCAACCTGACAGGCTACCTCGCAGGGAAAAAAATACGCGGGGAAGAAAAATTTCCGCTGGTGATGATGCTCGAGCCGCTGCATGCGTGCAATCTCACCTGCACGGGCTGCGGCCGCATCCGCGAATACAAATCCACGATCAACGAAATGCTGACTGTCGAACAGTGTCTCGCCGCGCTCGATGATTGCGGCGCTCCCGTCGTTTCCATCTGTGGCGGCGAGCCCATGATCTATCCAGAAATTGGCCGCCTCACTTCCGAAATCCTGAAGCGCAAGAAGAACATTTATCTCTGCACCAACGGAATGTTCATCCGCAAGCGCCTTAATGAATTCAAGCCCACTTCGCGCTTTTTCTTTAACGTCCACCTCGACGGCCTCGAAAAGACGCACGACCTGTGCGTCGAGAAGGACGGCGTCTTCCGCGAAGCGATTGACGGCATCAAGGCCGCCAAAGCCGCTGGCTTTCTCGTCTGCTCCAACACCACCATCTACAAGGAAACCGATCTCGAGGAAATCGCCGAACTGTTCGAAGTTCTCCGCGAACTCGGTGTGGACGGCTACATGATGTCTCCGGCGTATTCCTACGCCGCCGTTCAGACCAAAGATATCTTCATGTCGCGTGAAGAAGTCCGCGAGAAATTCCAGCGAGCCAGCCAGCTACTCGAAGATTTCAACGTCATCACTTCGCCCATCTACATGGAATATTTGCGCGGCGAGCGCGAACTCATGTGCACGGCCTGGGGCAATCCCACTTACAACCCTCGTGGCTGGAAGGGCCCGTGCTACTTGATGACCGACGCACACCACGCCACGTTCAAAGAGTTTATTGACAACACACCCTGGGAGAAATACGGCCGCGGACGCGATCCTCGCTGCCAGGATTGCATGGTGCAGTCCGGCTACGAGCCTTCCGCCGTTCTTGGCGGCAACAAAAAATTGGGCGACACCTGGAAAATGCTGAAGTGGCAGCTCTCCGGCCGCATGGGCGGCGCAAAGAAGGGCGCGAAAACCAACGTCAACGGTCACGCGTACACCAATGGCAACGGCCATTCAAATGGCCATTCGAATGGTCGTTCGAGTGGCAATGACAGCGGACACTCAACCAGCGCTCCCATCCCAGCCAGCAGCGCGCCAAAGGAAGAGGTTTTCCGAATTCTATGAAGACGCTCGTCACGGGCGCCACGGGCTTCGTGGGCAGCCACGTCGCGGGACGACTTCTCTCCGCCGGGCACTCTGTGCGAATTCTGGCTCGGCGCGAGAGCGACGCGCGAGCACTGCGCGGAATGGACGTCGAGCGCGTCGAAGGCGACCTCCGCGATTCTGCGTCTCTCGATCGAGCTCTCACCGGCATCGCCTGGGTCTTCCACGTAGCCGCCGACTACCGTCTCTGGTCGCGCCACCCCGAAGAAATTTACTGGAGCAACGTCACCGGCACTCGCAACTTGCTGGAAGCTGCGCGCCGCGCCAATATCGAACGCTTCATTTACACCGGCACAGTCGCGACTGTCGCCGTCGATCGCCCGTCGCTTCCGAACGAATCCACAAACTCAACGCTCGATGAAATGGTCGGCCACTACAAGCGCTCGAAGTGGCTTGCGGAACAGGAAGCGCTTAAGGCCGCGCAATCCGGCTTGCCTGTCGTCATTGCCATGCCCACCACGCCTGTCGGCCCCGGCGATTGGAAGCCGACTCCTACGGGCAAAATCATTGTCGATTTTCTCACTGGAAAAATGCCGGGTTACGTCGAGACCGGCTTGAATTTCGTTGCCGTCGAAGATGTCGCCGCGGGCCATCTCCTCGTCGCCGAAAAGGGCCGCATCGGTGAACGCTATTTGCTCGGCGCGGAAAATCTCACGCTCAAGCAAATGCTCGACACGCTCGCGGAAATCACCGGCACGCCCGCGCCGCGATTGAAAATTCCGCACTGCGTCGCGCTCGGTTACGCCTACGCCGAAAACACGATTTCGCGAATTCTCGGCCGCGAGCCGCAAATTCCCGTCGAAGGCGTAAAAATCGCCCGGCACAATATGTTCGTGGATTGCTCGAAAGCAGCGCGCGAATTGGGTTTCGCGGCAGGCCCGGTCAGCGCCGCGCTCGAACGCGCCGTCAATTGGTACGAAACGAACGGATATTTGCCAAGGGGAGTGCGGCGCGCAGTCGCTGCCGCCGCGTAGCATGAACGTTCTAGTCGCACTTGCGGGCGAAGCGGAATGCGCGCCCTGGAAAAAGGCGCAGAACCTGCGCGCTCGTGTTGTCGGCGGCGTCACGATTCATCAGTCCGAAATTGGCCGCGCCATCGTTGATTTTGTCGTCACGGGAATTGGCGCGGAAAACGCAAGCCATTGCGCTGAGATTCTGATGTGCGAATCCTACGATCTTGTCATCGCGGCAGGTTTTGCCGGCGCGCTTCGCTCTGAACTTAGTGTCGGCGACATCGTGGTAGCCAACGCAGTTCAACATCAAGCGCCTGCCGTTCAACATCAGAGCCCGGAGGCCCCCGCCTCCGGCACCAATCGACCGCTCGGCAACCCGCAAACAATAATTTCGGATGCCGATCTCATGGCGCTCGCTGGAGCAAACGGCGCCAAAATCGTCGAGACACTCATAAGCGTAGACAAGATTGCCGCGACGGCCGAAGAAAAATCGCACCTCGCGCCGATTGCAAATGCCGCCGACATGGAATCATTCGCAATTCTCTCCGCAGCTCGCACGCACGAAATTCCAGCCGTCGCGATTCGCGTTGTCTCAGATTCATTGCATCAAGATCTCCCCGCAGGCGTGAACACGCTTGTCAATCATACCGGCGCCGTAAATGTCTCAGGCGTCGCCAGGTATGTAATCAGCCACCCACTCGCCGTTCCCGCGGTCATTCGCCTGGGCCGCCGCAGCAAGAGCGCCGCGGAAACGCTAAAGCGCTTTCTTGAATCCTATATACGGGGCCTTTCGTTCGCTTCAGATATACAGCCGCGTGAAGAACTTCAAGGAGTAGCTGCGCGATGAGCCGCACCACGGCCATTATCGATTCCGGTTCGGACCTTCGGCCAAGCTCGAAGACGATGCGCGCCGCCGTCTATCGTGGCCAGGGCCGTGTCGGCGTCGAGACCGTGCCGATTCCCGAAATTCGCGATGGCGAAGTTTTATTCCGCGTCGCCGCCTGCGGCATCTGCGGCACCGACATCAAGAAAATTCATCACGGCTTCGTTCCCCCGCCTCAGATTTTCGGACACGAACTGGCCGGCACCGTTGTCGAAGTCGGCCACGGCGTCACGCGCTTCAAGCCCGGCGATCGCGTCGTCAGTTTCCATCACGTCCCCTGCGGCGACTGCTATTTCTGCGAGCGCAAGCTTTTCTCGCAATGCGCCGGCTACAAAAAGACAGGCCTCACCGCCGGTTTCGAACCGAATGGCGGCGGCTTCGCTCAGTACGTTCGCGCCATGCCCTGGATCGTCGAGCGCGGAATGATTCCTCTACCCGCGGATGTTTCCTTCGAAGAAGCCACATTCGTCGAGCCGGTGAACACCTGCCTAAAAGCCGTTCGCAAGGCGCGCGTGGCTCCCGGCGAGATTGTTGTGGTCATCGGCCAAGGCCCCATCGGCCTCCTCCTTATGCTTTTGGCAAAATACGAAGGCGCCACCGTTTACACAAGCGATCCGATGCCCGGCCGCCGCGCCGCAAGCATCCGCTTTGGCGCCGCCGAATCTTTCGATCCGGCCGCCGGGAATTTGCTCGAAGAAATTCGCCGCCGCACGGAAGGCCGCGGCGCGGACGCGATTCTCCTGGCCGTGCCAAGCCCCAGCCTCGTCCCTGAAGCGCTGGCACTCGCGCGTCCCGGCGGACGCGTCCTTCTTTTCGCGCATAACGATCCGGTGATGCAGCTCGATTTTCCGGCGGCAGCCGTCGGCGTAGAAGAAAAAGAAATCCTCGGAAGCTACAGCGCCTCGATTGAAGATCAGGCGGAATCCGCGAAGCTCGTGTTCGAACGCCGGCTTCCGGTCAAGCAGTTGATTTCTCACCGGTTCCCGTTGGAGGACATTGCCAGTGCACTGGAGTTGGCAGCGCATCCAGCGGGTGATACCTTAAAAGTGGTGGTCGTGAATTCATGAGCACTCATCAAAGCGAACATAACGGTCACATGACCGCCGCGGTTCTTTACGGCCGCGAAAATCTCAGAGTCGAGACGGTGGACATTCCGCCCATCGGCCCTAGCGATGTCCTCGTTAAAGTTGCCGTCGCGTTGACCTGCGGCACCGACCTCAAAGTCTGGAAGCAAGGTTTCCACGCGCGCATGATTCAGCCGCCGTCGATCTTCGGCCACGAACTCGCCGGAGTGATTGAATCCACTGGTGACGACGTCAACGTTGGGGTCAAGGCCGGAATGCGCGTCGTACCCGGAAATTCGGCGCCCTGCGGCGTCTGTCTCTATTGCCGCAAAGGCCAGCCCAATCTCTGCGAAGACTTGCTCTTCAATAACGGCGCCTACGCCGAATTCATCCGAATTCCCGCGCGAATCGTCCAGCAGAACATGCTCGAAATTCCTGACCACGTCCCATTTAAAGACGCGGCGATGGTCGAGCCGCTGGCCTGCGTCCTTCGCGGCATCCATGAAATGAACGTGCAGGCGGGCGACACTGCCGTCGTCATCGGTTGCGGCCCCATCGGCTTGAAATTCATTCGCGTTCTTTCCGCGCGCAACGTGCGCGTCATCGCTCTCGGCAAGCGCAAGAGCCAGATTCGCGCCGCCGAACGCCTCGGCGCGATGGCTGCCTTGGACGTGACCGCGCTCGGATATCCCATCGCTCGCGTGCGCGAGTTGACCGACGGCATGCGCGGCGCCGACGCCGTCATCGAAGCCGTTGGTTCGCCGCTCACCTGGCAATGGGCCGTGCAGATGGTCCGCAAAGGCGGCACCGTGAATCTCTTTGGCGGATGCCCGCGCGGCTCTGAAGTCAAATTCGATCCGGCTGCGCTGCATTACTCCGAGATCACGATAAAATCGACTTTCCATCATTCGCCCCAATTTATTCGCGAGGCCCTGGATTCCATCGCCCGTGGCGAGGTCCGGCCGGCCGATTTCATCACCGGCGAAGCTCCGCTTTCCGAACTGCCTCACATTTTTGAAGAAATGAAGCATCGGAACGGGGAATTGAAGACCGCAGTTATTCCGTAGTTGTCCCGGCTTGTCCGGGATTTCCATGCAGGCGACACCCGAACTGGAGATAGCACGCAATCTGCCGCGTGCAGGTTGCTCGAGCGAAGAAGCGCGCCGGTACACCCGCTGGCTCGCCACGCACCACTACGAGAATTTCAATGTCGTCTCGTGGCTGCTGCCGCGCCGCTTGCACCAGCATTTCTACAATGTCTACGCCTATTGCCGCTGGGCCGACGATCTGGGCGACGAAGTCCTCGATCCGGAGAAGGCGCTGAAGCTTATCGATGCTTGGGACGAAGAGTTGCAAAACACATATCGCGGGAATCCGTCGCATCCCGTTTTCGTCGCACTCGCTGGGACCGTCCGCGAGCTAGACATTCCCATAGATCCGTTTCGCGATCTTCTAATCGCCTTTCGCCATGACCAGACCGTTCATCGCTACGAAAATTGGCAAGGCGTGCTCGACTATTGCCGCTACTCAGCGAATCCGGTTGGCCGCCTGGTCCTTTATCTCACCGGCTATCGCGATCCCGCGCGGCAGGCGCTCTCCGACGCGACTTGCACGGCGCTGCAACTCGCTAATTTCTGGCAAGATGTCGATCGCGATCTGGAGAAAGGCCGCATCTACATCCCGCTCGATCTTCTCCATGAGCACGGCCTGACTGCTGACGACGTTGTCGCGCGGCGATTCGACGAGCGCTTCGTGAAAGTCATGAAGGAATTGATTGTTCGCACGCGCGCGCTTTTCTCGCAGGGTTCGCCGCTCGCTCGCCAGGTTTCAGCCGAGATTCGCATCGATATCGAATTATTTACAAATGGTGGGCTCGCAGTCCTCGACGGAATCGAAGCCGTCGGCTACGACACGCTGCATCATCGGCCCGCGATCGGCCGCGCTACGCAAATTCGCTTGCTCGGCGGCGCAATTCTCGAGCGCTGCATGTCTTGGTTGTGGCCGGGGCCGGCGGATTCGAATGGCGGGCCTTCGTCGCACGGCACGCCAACGCAAAACAAACCGCAGCAAAATCGAACGTCTCAGGATTCGCCGTCGCAAAATAAATCGTCGCGGGCAAGAGTCGAGATCGCGGGGCGTCATGCCTGAGCGCCAGATTTCTGAGCGTCCGATTCGTGGGCAAATCTCGGTTCCGGATTCTTACGATCACTGCCGAAATATCGCGCGAGCGGCCGCTCGCAATTTCTATTACGGCTTTCGTCTGCTCCCAGCGCAAAAGCGCGACGCGCTCTGCGCGCTCTACGCATTCATGCGCGGCGCCGACGATATTTCCGACGAGCCCGGCGAAATTGCAACAAAGCAACATGGCCTCGCCGCGCTGCGCGCAGAAATGGATCGCGCCCTCGTCGGCGATGTGAGCGGTTCGCCGGTCTGGCCGGCCTTTCGCGATACGGTCGAGCGCTTTCAAATCCCCAAGCGCTATCTCCACGATTTGATTTCAGGCGCGGAAATGGATTTGACGGTAAACGTCTATGAAACGTTCGACCGCCTCCGCGAATATTGCTATCGCGTCGCCGGCACCGTCGGCCTTTGCTGCGTGCATGTTTTTGGTTTCAGCGATCCGCGCGCTCCCGAGCTTGCGGAACGTCTGGGCATCGCGTTCCAGCTCACCAATATTCTTCGCGACGTAAGCAAAGATTACGAAATGGGCCGCGTCTATTTGCCGCAGGAGGATTTGGACCGCTTCGATTGCAACTCAGCCGAAGAATTCCGGCGGCGCGCGGCCAGCAAGAATTTCGTCGAGCTCGCGCAATTTGAAGCCGCGCGGGCCTGGCAATACTACGGCGACGGATGGCCGTTGCTCGATCTTGTGGAAGAGGATAGTCGCGCCGCGCTCTGGGCGCTCGCCCGAATCTACGCAGGCATTCTCGAGAAAATCGAATTGCGCGGCTACGACGTTCTGGTGTCGCCGCCCGCGCGCCTTTCTTCGGCCGAGAAAGTATGGATTCTGGCGCGTGCGCGCCTCGGTTGGCGG
>Ga0302325_10008370_pt1 | contig 22717 bp, 14 predicted proteins | sample Palsa_T0_2_FD_201948 | JGI IMG/M metagenome (GOLD analysis project Ga0302325, IMG submission 201948) | Peat permafrost microbial communities from Stordalen Mire near Abisko, Sweden - Palsa_T0_2 | ecosystem: Environmental > Terrestrial > Soil > Palsa > Peat permafrost | place: Sweden: Abisko...
CAGGGAGAGCGGCCGGACGCTCTGCGCCAGATGATCCCGCAGATTGAACGGGAGCGGATCCAGATCCAGCTTGCCGGCTTCGATCTTGGAGAAATCCAGGATGTCGTTGATGACCGTGAGCAAGGCATCGGCAGAGGTCTTGACCATCCCCAAATACTCGCGCTGTTCTTCCGTCAGACGGGTATCCAGCGCCAGTTCGGTCATACCGAGGATGCCGTTCATGGGGGTGCGGATCTCGTGGCTCATGTTCGCCAGAAACTCGCTTTTCGAGCGGCTGGCGGCTTCGGCGGCTTCCTTGGCTGCCCGGAGCTGGGTAATGTCGGTAGCCACTCCCAGTAAATGGCGAGGCTGGCCGCGATCGTCGAACAGCGGCCGCTTCACGATCTGCAACCAGCGGACGCGGCCCGCGGCATTCGTCATCTTCCTTTCCGGAATCAGGCTCTGGCGCAAGGTTGTCATTACCTGGAGATCGTCTTGGCGGAAAGTCTCGGCATCCTCCGCAACGCCGGTGATTTCCGCGTGCGTCTTGCCGATCAAATTCCCGATTGTGCTGTCGTGCATTTCCGCCATGGTCTGGTTGACCAGCGTGAAGCGGCCCGCCGCGTCTTTCACAAATATGGAAATGGGCGCGATGTCGATAACCTGCCGCAGGAAAGCGCGCTGCTCGCGCAAATCCTTGGTGCGCTCCTCCACCATGCGTGCCAGATCCGCGGCGCGCGCACGCAACTGCCGGGTATAGAGCCGGTGGCCCGCTACCGCCAGGTTGAAGACGATCAGCATACACAGGCCCCGGAACCAGCCAGTTTGGTAATAGTGGGCCTCCAAAACGAAACCCAGCGACGCGCCCTCGCGGTTCCAGACGCCATCGTCATTACAGGCGATTACCCGGAAGCGGTACGCGCCCGGAGAGAGGTTGGTGTAGTAGGCCACGCGCCGCGGACCGGCATCCACCCAATCCTGGTCGTAGCCCTCGAGCTTGAACTTGAATTGCACTCGGGAAGGCACCCGCATGCTCAGGCTGGTGTAATGGAACTCCAGCTTGTTTTTGCCGGCCGGAATGCGACTACCGCCCGCCGCCGGGAGGAGTGCGCCATTCGCCAACACCTCCTCAATGACTACGGGAGGCACGCGATCGTTGCTCGGCAGATGCTTGGGGTCCACCACCACGATGCCTTTCTGGGTGGTGAACCACAGCCGGCCATCATGCGTGCGCCACCCGCCAGGCTGCTTGGCGGGATCGGAAGCCTCGCGGGTGATCATGCCATCCGCCGTCCAGTAGCGCGTAGTGCGAATGGCGGAGATGCGTCCATCCCGGAAGTCGTTCAGATCCCGGAACGACGCCACATAAATGCCGTTCGGTCCGCTGATCCACAGATTCCCCGCATCGTCCGGCAAAGCGCGCGTGACATATCCATCGAACAAGCCGCTGCGTTTCGTGTAGCGGGTGACGCGGCCGTCCCGAATGTCGAAGCGTGTGAGCCCCGGCACTCTGCCCCCCAGCCACAAGCTGCCTCGTCCGTCGTCGGAGATGGACGTGACCGGAAAACTCACTTGGCTCTGGCGGGCTTTGGCGGGAGCCCCGCCACGGGCGAACTTGAACAGCCCCTGCACGGTGCCAAACCACAATGTGCCTGCCGGATCCCGGTAGATTGTGAAGGTATAATTGCCGGGAGCGGAGAGCGCCGTAGTTTCTCCCCGAATGGTGAACGGCAGGACCGCGCCGTCTTTGAATCGCCAGGCCAGGGTTTCATCCGTGGTAAAGATGAGGCCCTCATCGTCCTCGGCGATGGCCGAAACCCAGTGATTGGCGAGCCCCTTACCGGAATAATGCGTGAATTTTCCGTCCTTATACCTGGTCAAGCCCAGGTCGCCCATCCATAGGCTGCCGTCTTTGGCCTCGAACATTCCGCTGGCGTACAGGCTGGGCAACCCGTCCTTTGCGGTGAGGGCCGTGACGGTTCCGTCCCGGATGCGCGCCAGTCCCCCGCTGGGGCACATGACATACAGAGTGCCGTCCCTGGTCTCGGCTGCCAAGGTGGTCGGATTCGCGGGCAGGCCTTCTTTAACGGTCAGGGTGGTCAGCTTGGTTTCCCGGAAGCGGTCCAGGCCGGCCGCGGTTCCCACCCATAGGCTGCCTTCGGGGTCCTCATAAAGCGACAAGACCTGGTTGTCCCTCAGGCCATCGGCCGCGGTGAACGCGGAAACAGCATCCCCCGCCATGCGTACCAGACCGGCAGCCGACGTGGCGGCCCACAAGCTTCCGTTCCGATCCTGGAGAACCGCATTGACCTCGCCAGCGATCTCGCGGCGCGCCACGCGTTGCAGCTCCGGATTCCGGTGCTTCATTACGTAGAGTCCGTTAACCGCGCCCGCCCAGAGGTTGCCGTCGCGATCCCAGATCAGAGCGCTGGCGTTGAGCAGGTTTCGCGCATACCGGGAAAGCACGCCGTCCCGATAGGCATATAGAGCTTTGGCGCCACCCATCCACAAAGTGCCATCGGCATCCTCCAGAATGGAGTTGATCCAACTGGTCCTGCGGCGGATCTCCTTTGGGCGATCCTCAATGAGATAAAGGAAGTCGTCGGACCCCAGGAAGAGCTGCCGCCCGCGGGTTTCGAAGATGGTCCGGATATCGCCGTCCGGCAGCACCCCCGGGGGCCGGTAATCGGAAAAGATTCCGTTCTTGTAGATCAGGGTCCGGGAGAGGGTCCGAACCAAGAGATCGCCGCCGGCACTCATGCAGAGGGCCTTCACCGGTTCGGTGATCGCATGGCCCGCGACCAGCGGATCGGTCAACACGAAGCGCACCCCGTCGAAGCGCACCAGGCCGGCCGAGGTTCTCAGCCACAAATACCCGTCGGGGCTTTGCAGGATCTGATACACGGCCTCGCCGGGCAGCCCGTTCTGCGCGGTCCACGTGTCATGGCCGTATTGGCCGATGTGCTTGCTCGGATCCAGCGCCAGAACGTGGACCGCCGCATAGAGCAGCAGCAGCGGGAGCGCACCGGTGTGCAGGTGTTTCAGGGCCATAGATCGTGCCGCAAGCGGTCCGGCATTAGGATTATCGACGGAACGAAGTCCGCGCGTTAATATAATGGCCATGCGATGGTCTGCCTTTTTCTTGTTGACGTTGGTGGGGCGCGGGGCCGGGCAAAATGCGACGCCGGCCCAGCGGCTGGCCACCGAGCAGGATCACCAGCAGATGATGGAGCTCTTGCACATCACCGCGCTGCGTCCGGGGGCGGATGGCAATCATCCGGACGCGCCGAATGCCGCCAACTACGACGAGGCCAAAGCCAATCCCTATCCGAAGTTGCCCGATCCGCTGGTTTTGAACAACGGCAAGAAAGTGAAGACGGCAAAGGATTGGTGGCGCAAGCGGCGTCCGGAAATCGTGGAGGACTTCGACCGGGAGATCTATGGCCGTGTGCCCAAGGACACCCCCAAGGTGAGTTGGGAAGTTACTGCTACGACCGAAGAGAAGAATGGCGACGTGCCGGTGATCGCCAAGAAGCTGGTGGGGCACGTAGACAACGCGGCATATCCCGCGATCGCCGTGAACGTCGAGGTGACACTTTCGACTCCCGTCAACGCGGCGGGTCCTGTGCCGGTAATCCTGGAATTCGGGTTTGGCGGTCCGCCCCGCGGGATGCCGCCGCGTCCGGCGCCTCCGGGGCCGACCTGGCAGCAACAGGTGCTGGCCCAGGGGTGGGGCTATGCCGTGCTTACTCCTACCAGCGTGCAGGCGGACAACGGCGCTGGCCTGACCCAAGGCATCATCGGCCTGATGAATCGCGGCCAGCCGCGCAAGCCCGACGACTGGGGCGCGCTGCGCGCCTGGGCCTGGGGCGCCAGCCGCACGCTAGATTACTTCGAGACCGATAAAGCGGTAGATGCCAAACAGGTAGGCATCGAGGGCCTGTCGCGTTATGGCAAAGCCGCCATGGTGGCCATGGCCTACGAGCAGCGATTCGCGATCGGCTTCATCGCCTCATCCGGCGAGGGTGGGGCCAAGCTGCATCGCCGCAATTACGGCGAAATCGTGGAGAACGTCGCCGGATCCGGCGAATACCACTGGATGGCGGGCAACTTCATCAAGTACGCGGGGCCGCTCCACTGGAACGATCTGCCGGTGGATTCCCACGAACTGGTGGCGTTGTGCGCGCCACGCCCGGTGTTCATCAGCGCCGGGGCTTTCAAAGGGGACGCCTGGGTAGACGCCAAGGGCATGTTCCTGGCGGCGGCGGGCGCGGGGCCGGTGTACAAGCTGCTCGGCAAGAAAGATCTCGGGACCAAGGAGCTGCCACCCATCGAAACCGCGCTGATCGACGGAGAGGTGGCATTCCGCCAGCATAGCGGCGGGCATACCGCGGGTCCCAACTGGCCGACATTTATCGCGTTCGCCGGCCGCTATCTGAAGGGGCCGGGAATTAGTCAGACTCGGTGATGAACGAGCCGAGCCGCGAGCATCGGTCGTTGGTTGCAGCGCGTGGCGACCCAGCATTGTTGGCGGAAGGCCTGAAAGCGGGACTCCTGGCGCGCCCGGCTGAGCAGGCCGGATTCATCGGGCGCGCTCCGGCGAAAACCGCGAGTGGCAACGGGAAGCCCTGCCGCGGATTTTCGACACCTTCTATCGGGTGGAGACGGATCGCGACCGGGCCAGCGGCGGCGCGGGCCTGGGTCTGTCCACTGCCCGGCGAGCCGTCGAGTTGCACAAGGGCGCCATTTAGGGCGAGCAATGCGGGGCCGGGGTTACTAGTGGAGATCGATCTGCCGGCATAGTGTTTTGTGCTTGCGAAATGCCAAGCCTCATTCTCAGGAGGCCGGCAAGGCATCTTTCCATATGATTTCAAATTGATCCTGAAGGAACTTAAGTTCCTTACTACCCGTTCGCCGGGACATTCGAAATGCCGGCCACAGACTCTTGTCGGAGTAGCAGTTAACGCCCAGGTGCGATAAAGCTGTAGGTGCATCCGGATCGCGAATCCACAGGGTATAGAATATTGGCTTGCGGTTTAGCCGGAGATCGACTTCCCTGGGGTGAAGCTTCTTCAGACTGAGCATCTGGTCCCGGAGATTTCGGGCGTTGGGAAGCGTTTCGTCCTTCAAAGCGCTGCCCCCTCCCGTGGCACTCAAGAAGGCCTCCCAGTTGGCACGATTGCTCTCCGAGAAGTCTGTGACAACGAATCTCAAGTGAACGCCGCGCTGCGCCAGGGTTTCAAACGTCTTCCAGTGGTCGCGAAAAGTGATGAATGTATTGGCAAACATATCAAAAGACTGATGGGTATCGAGCAACTCATCGCCAAAATTCGTGTTGCCTAGAATGTCGGCCCGCCCCTCCAGTAGACGCGCCACCTTGTAGAATCCATCTCGCGAATTTTGGAATACAATCGGGTCGTTGTAAGCCAGAAGATGGGATAGTGTCCAATCCCGGACCCGCCCAATAAGCCCAAAAGCCGCGACTAAAAGCAGCAGTGAAAAAGCAATCGCTGCAATTCCCGCCAGCAGCTTTCGGCGGGTACCCTGTTCCCATTGAATAATCTGGCGAGTAACTGCGGGCAGAACCTCAGGCATTGTGCCTGCGTCAAAGAAACCACACGTTAACTCCCGCTGTAAGTCGCTTCTCCAGGCAGCAACCCGTTCGTCGGCTAGTTGGTTGAACTCCGGAGGCCAGGCTTGCCGGTTCGCGGGCGAGTCTCGCAGGAGAAACGCCAGCACTTTGGCGCCGTTCTTATTCGCGGCATCAATCTCCAGTTGTGTGATGCTGAGTTCGTGCGGATCGCGTTGAGCAATCGAGCCGCGCTGAAAGCCAACGAGGGCAACGCAGAAATGGCAGCCGGCTGTTCTCTTAGCCGAGAGCGCTGCCGGATGCGCTGCGTCGGCCGGCCAGTTCTCCATCGGGTCCACGAGCAACCCAGCATCGCGAAGTTGTTTGGTGACGTACGCCCGCTGGCTATCCAAATCCTTTTTTGTTGCAGCGACGAAAACACGGTAGTGCATTACATCATCTTGAGCCGCTTTCGGCCGCGGCGCAACCCCACTAACGATGCTGGACAGTCCATCTGAGCAACCTCGGGATGAACGGGCCGCTTCGCCCTTTGCAGAGCCATAACCTTACGGAACGATGCGCACCAGCGCCAGCGCGTGCGGCGTGTCTGCACGAGTGTAATTTTGCAACTTTACAGACGCTATTTTGCAAATCGCAGGGCTTTCAAAGGGGACGCCTGGTTAGACGCCAAGGGCATGTTCCATGCGGCGGCGGGCGCGGGGCCGGTGTACAAGCTGCTCGGCAAGAAAGATCTCGGGACCACGGATCTGCCGCCCATCGAAACCGCTGAAGGGGCCGGGAGTTACTCAGACTCAGTGATGAACGAGCCCACGAACGAACTGCGCTTGTCGGGATTGCTCCACGTAGTGCCCAAACCCTGGCCCGCGAAGGTGTTGGCGATCGCGTAGGCCGGCATGGCATGGTCGAGCTTGGTCAGAGGGCGATACCAGACTTCTTCGTTGCGGCAGATGTGATCGCCTTCGTTGAGCGCGCGAGTAGTGATCTTGGCCAGGTTGCCCGCCGTCAGGCTGGCCTGCATGCTGTGGATGTTGTTATCGGCGAAGGTTAGCTCGATGGGCTGATAGTCCACGCGAACCACGTCCTGGAGCAGATCGCCGGCCATGTGTTTGGCGAAACTCTGGAGCGCCAGGCGCTGCTCGGTATTGGCGCGGCTATCCACAATGATGACGGCTTTCACCGGATAGGCGGATTCGTAGACGTCGCCGAGCGTATGGTGCGCGCGCACCACGCCCACCACGGACAGGCCGTCGAGATCCGTGCCCTGCCAGGAACCCTTGGTCACTTTCCAGCCGAAAACCGCCAGATTGCCGACCAGCCCGACTTCGGAGTTTGCGAAGCACGGGCCGGTGTAGACGTCCGCCGTGCGGGCCTCCACATAATTGCCATAGATATTGTGCGCGGGGATTCCAGCGGCGAAGCTAAAACCAGCCACCGCCAGCAACACGGCGGCCACTACGATTGTTCGGTGCATCCCAGATGCCCTCCTATGGCTACTATTATAGCGGTTCCTGATAAAGCCCGATCAGGTTGCCCGCCGGGTCGCGGAAATTGGCGATCAGGGACGTGCTGTCCGGCTGGTCGGGGTGCGGCGCTTCGAAGGCTTCGCCGCCGTGAGCCGCGACCTTCGCCAGCGTGGCAGCGATATCGTCGACCCAGATGGATACGATCAGGCCCGCTTCGCGCATGGGGGTCAGGTTCGTGAACCAGCCGCCGCTCACGTTGTTCGCAGCGTCGTCGAAGCTCGGATGATCGCTGTCCCGGCGCCGGATGTTCCAGCCGAATACCTTCTCGTAGAAGTCCGCCGACTGGTGTACATCGACCGCCGGAATCTGCAAGTAGCACACCCGCGGGCGGGGCAGCAGGGCGTAGGGAAAGTCGATATTCGCGACCAGGGCTCTCCATTCCTCGGGCCCCACGTTGGCTACGGACTGGGTGAAGGCCCAGCGGCGGCCGGCGAGATCCTCGGCAGCATACTGCCGCTCGCCGAATTCCTTGGTGCCGGGCTCCATCAGAATGCGCGCGCCGAACTTCCGGGCGCGCTCGCAGTGTGCGTCGACATCGTCCACGTGCACGATCAGGGACCGGATACACTCACTCGTGTCCGGCGGCTCGGTCGTCAGAACGATCGAGCCCAAGCCCACGGCTAACTGCGCATGATGGATGGAACCATCGGGCTTGGGAGGCGTGCGCAGACGCTCGGTGAAACCGAAGGCTCCGCAGAGCCATTCAATCGCTTTGTGTACATCCTCGTAGGCGAGGCAAGGGACTACGGAACCGGGTGGGGCGGAACGGTTGTGGATCATACCTGAATGCAACTCCTGGCTACAATGGTCTCATGGCGAAAGCGATCTGGGAAGGCGCGGTTCTGGCGGAGAGCGACGACATCGTGATCGTGGAAGGCAACAAATACTTTCCGCCGGATGCCGTTCACCGGGAATACTTCAAGCCCAGCAGCCAGACTACGATTTGCCCATGGAAGGGCGCCGCGAGTTACTACGATATTGAGGTCGACGGAAAGAAGAACGCGGCGGCCGCCTGGTATTATCGCGAACCCAAGGCCGCCGCCAGCCAGATCCGGGGCCGCGTCGCGTTCTGGCGAGGCGTGCGCGTGGAGTAGACAACGCTACTAAATCTGCAGGCTGAACGACTCACCCAGATACACCCGCCTGGAGTTTGATACCTGCAGTCACGCCGCGATCTCTCACGCGCATCCCCGCTTCAGCGCCCCAAAGCGCGAAGTCCTCACCTGCAAAAAGGACGACGACTGCGACCGTTGAAGCCGCCTGGGATCAGTAGGATTGTTCTTTCCTCCATCCACGAGGGGATTTCTTAAAGATCGTCCAAAGAATCCAGACCGCCGCAGCGAGGCAAAGAATGCCGATGGTCAGGGCCTTGAGATCGTGCTTCTCGGTCAGCCCTTCCCCCGTTGCCATGAACCCGACAAACAGCAGCAGAAATGCAGGCACGAACAGCGCAATGCCCCCGGGTGTCAACATTGTCCCGTAGGTTGCCTGACAGCCGGGGCACGTCAAAAATCCCGGCTTGATGTCTGTTCCGCACAGTCCGCAAATCATAATTTTCCTTTTAACGCCGAAGCCTTAGCAAGGATAACAGAACGAGACCAAGCCTCTCAACCTTGGACTTGCAGCCTTAGAGTGCGGCATGTCTCGCAAAGGGTAAGTTTTGAGATAAGCCCAAGGGTGCCTCGTGGCGGACCATTTCTTTACTCCGCCAACGGGACTTCGGCCACGATACAATCCTTCGGCCCGACGCAGCGAGACAGGTGGCCTTTTCCTGTAAGGTCTTCGGCTAATATCACGGCGCCCGGTTCCATTTGGAATCTTTTCCCCGTTCACGAGTTCGATTTCATTTCGGCCGCTGAGCGCGATCACATACTGGCGCCGCGGAGCCGGGTGCCATTCCTGCACGTGACCCGCAGGCAATTTCAGATAGAAGAATCCATTGGCTTTCACAAGCGGGGACAGCCCAATACCATCGACACGCGGTACAAAGCGTACTTCTGTTCGTTCGGCGTGAGTCTGGCCATCGGGGCCTGTGTAGAGGCGCGTCAAGACAACGGATTCGCTCTGCTGCGCCGGGATAAGGGAGGCAAAGATCAATAAGTTCCCAGCGAGAATTGCCGGGACGTATCGTCGCGTGCTCAATTTCATGGCTGCATGATGGTAGCATCTCGCGCAGCTAACTCGGCTATTCTGGCAATCCCAAGGGTCCTTTGTGCGACTTTCGGTACCCATCTCATTCTCGCAGCAGTTACCGAGAAAGGCGCACCCTTTCATGTAGCCGCCGCAGGCCCGTTTGCAGAGCGCGACGGCGCTCGCCTGCGACTGCAGGAGTGCCCGCGCCGCGTCAGATCTGCAGGCTGAACGACTCGCCCAGATACACCCGCTTCACTTCCGGATCGCGCGCCAGCGCCTCCGGACTGCCCGCCCGGAAGATCCGCCCGTTGTCGATGATATACGCGCGGTCGGTCACCATCAGGGTCTCGCGCACATTGTGGTCGGTCACCAGAATCCCGATCCCGGCCCGCTTGAGATCGAAGATGATGCGCTGCAGCTCCAGCACCTGAATCGGATCGATGCCCGAGAATGGCTCGTCCAGCAGCAGAAAACTGGGGCTGATCACCAGCGAGCGGGCGATCTCCACCCTCCGCCTCTCGCCGCCGGAAAGCATGTAGCCCTGGCTGCGCCGCACTTTTTCGAGGCCCAGTTGTTCGATCAGCCGGTCCAGGTTCTCGCGCCGCTCGCGGTTGCGCAGCGGCAGCGTTTCGAGCACCGCCATCAGGTTATCCTCAACGCTCAGCTTGCGGAATACGGAGGCCTCCTGCGGCAGGTAGCTGATGCCCTTGCGCGCCCGCTTATACATGGGCAGCGCGGTGATGTCGGTGTTGTCCACCAGGATGCAGCCGGAATCCGGACTGATCAGCCCCACGATCATGTAGAAGGAAGTCGTTTTGCCCGCGCCGTTCGGGCCTAGCAGCCCGACCACTTCGCCCTGGTCCACGCTGACGGTCACGTCGTCGACCACTTTGCGCCCGCGATACGACTTGGAGATTTCCCTGGTTTCCAGCTTGCTCATTGATGTTTGCGGCGGATGTGGCTGATGGCGGGCTTGGCCGGCGAGCCATTCACGAGCAATCTGTCGTCGTTGGAATAGTAAGTCAACTCCGCGCCTCGCGTGCTCCCGCGGACGTTATCGCTCAACTGAGGATCGCCGCCGCGCAGGATGATCTTCTCTTCATCAGTGTAATACTCGGCGTGCTCGCTGGAGCCGGTCTTGGTGCGCAGCGGCCCGGTCTGCACGATCTGCACGCCGCCGTCGGCGAAAGCCTTCTGCAATCGGTCGTCGGCGCCTTCTTCGGCCAGCCAGGAGCGCATCTCGGCCGCCTTCATCTGCAAGCCGCCGCGGTTCAGGAAGACTCCGCCGGAGTAACGCGCCAGGCGGTCCTCATCGGTGTAGACCATGTGCGGAGCTTTCACCAGCGTGAAGACCACGGTGGCGCCAGCTTCAGCCGGTTTGGCCGGCGCCGGCGCGGGCGTGGTGTCGTCGTTCTTTTTCTCCTCGCGCGATTGTGTGATCACGTGCCCGTCTGCGACGATCATGCGCTTTTCGCGGTCGATGTCCACATGGTCCGCCTGGATGCGGTTGACGTCCTGCCAAAGCACCACGTCGCCGTCATACTTCACGAGGCGGTTGTGGTTCGCCGAGTTCATGGTGCGGGCGACGGCTTGCAGCGGCTGGTCGCCGGAGAGCATCGCGGAGTCGCTTTTCTTTTTTTCCTGGTCCGGCAACCGGCTGGAATTGACGTGCCCCTGGGCAGTGAAGTTACCGCTCTTCTCATCGAGTACGATGTGGTCGGCCGTGGTGTTCCCGGTGCTGTCCCACATGCGGGCATGCTGATCCAGCGTGATGCGGTTCTCGGCCTGCTCCAGAATTCCGCGGTCGGCGCGCGCTTTGCGGTCTCCCGCTTCATACGAAAAGTCGCCCCACTGTTCCATGCGCGCCAACTGGCTGGTCTTCGGATCGAAAGTCGCAGCCACATTCTTGCTCACCGTAATGGTATTGGGGTGTTTCTTGGCCAACTCCTCGGGAGTCGGTTCGCTCTCCGTGCGGCAATTGACCGAGGTGAACGACTGCACGCGATTTTGTGCGCCATATGCGATCCACATGCGTTCGCCGGTGAACTTGCGATGCCGCTGGGTGGGCAGGTTGGGCAAAAACTCCAGTTGGCTGGGCGCCCGGGTCTCGAGGTTTGCGAGTTCCCGCCCGCCCGGCCGCATCTTCATCTGAATCACATCGCTGCGCAGGATGCGCGTTTCGGAGGGATCGTGGCCGGGCGTGGCCTTGACGTCGGGCTTGGATTCCAGAAACCCGTGGCCGCTCACTAAGGCTTCGGTGAGTGTGGCTTCACCGTTGTAGTCCGCGAATTGCATATCCACCCGATCGCCCGTGGCAGTCACCTGCGAGCCTTCACCTTCAGAAATCAGGCGCGCGTTGCCCTCGCCGGTGATTTTTTCTACCTGTCCCGTATCGCCATAATCCACCGTAAGGTGGTCCGCGCCGTACTGCAACTTACGGTTGGGATAAACATCGGTGCCATGCGCTTTCTGCGCCTCAATATGGTGAATGGAACCGTCCTGCAGCGCGATGACCGTCTCGCCCGCCTCCACGATGGTATTGTCGCGGGTCAGCCGGGCCCACGGCGAGAGCCAGATGCCCGCCAGGTTCTCGCGATAGATCACCTGGCCGGATTCGATCTTCAGCGGCTTGGCATGCGGCCCAGGCGGATTCCAATGCAGTTCCGCCTGGCTGTTCAAGAACAACTCGCGCGTGCTGGGATCGTATGAAGCGCCGACCGCCCTGCCATTTCCGTTTTCGAACTCGAAAGTAGCGGGACGGTCCGTGCTGGCCTTTCCGCTGCCGCTGTCGAAAGTTATTCCCGAGGAGTGCACCGAGACCAGTTTGTGCTTGGGTTGGCCTTCATTCGGCACCGCCAGCGTGATGTCCACGGCGCCATCGGAATAGAGCCGCTTGTCGGATTGGTTGTACTCGGCATGCGCGCTGTGCACCAGGTTGTACGTATCGGTGTGCACGGACGGCAGCCGCAATTCCACTTGCTCCAGTTCGACGTGGTTGGAATCCTTGGCCTGGCGCACGTCTTTGGCGGTGATGCGGCAGATGGTGCGGCTCTCGGGAGGCTCGGAGGTCTCGATGTGTACCCAGTCCTGCGCCGCCGACATCAGCTCAGGCGCCATGGCCTGCGGTTTCTGCGGCGCCTGCTCGCGATTCTCGCGTTTTTGCAGCCGGTAAGTCGCGGCAACGCCTACGAGGATCGCAGTAATGGCCACCAGGATAAGCCAGCGCGTGCCTCGCATTCGTATTTCTATTGTATCAAGAGTCGGTAGTGGGTCTGTTTGGAATAGGAGGGCGGCCAATCTTGGCCGCAGCCGCCTTTTTAGGCGGCCAGAGTCGGCTGAAAGCCGTCCCCAGAGGGGACCCAGGGCAGAATTGCCCGCCCTCCAAAACCCGAACCCACTCCTACCGCGCCGGGGTCATCGTCATGTAGCCGATGTTAACCGCATGCGGCGAATCCGGAGCGGCCCACAGACCGCGCAACAGGCGCCTCGGGCTGGTCTTTAGCAGCGCGTTCACATCCACCCCGGCTTCGAAGCGCATGTGGTTCATGCTGGCCATCGGATTCAGTGCCGAGGCCGCTGGAGCGGCGGCCAAACTCCCCGAAATAGCGGGGCTTGGGGCCGCGGCCACTGGAACGACGGATTCATCCATCGGCCGGAATGCGCGCCCGCCGGCCAGCAGATGCAGCGATGCCGGCATGGATATCTGCGGCACTCCGGCCACGGCCGCCGGCGCCGGCGCCAGGGTGATCTCCCGCTGGCCGCCGTACACCTGCCGTCCATAGCGTCCCTGGACCACCCCCGGGTGCGTCAGCGGCTGGCTGAGGCTCACGGTCGACGGGAGCGCGCCGGTCGCTACCGTCAGCTCGATCTCGTCGGTGCCCACCACGGTCTCCGTGAAGTGCTCGTGCGAGTTGATCGCCAGGCCGTCGATCGTCGCGAAATTCCCGGTGATCGAAGAGGCGTTCAGAATATCGAAGGTATTGCCCACTGCCGGCGTGTACCCGCTGGCCAGGCTGATTTTCAGCGTGCCATTGAGGCTGGCCGTGCTGGTTACGTTGAGTTGGTCGTAGTTGGTGCCCGCGGTGGTGCCCCCGATCGTCACATTCAGAGTGCCGGCCGTGTTTTGCGCATACGTGCCCGACACTTTCAACGCTCCGGTCTGGGTTGCGGAATCGCCGGGTGTGATGTTGGCCGAATCGGATACGGTGTAACCCAGCGTGCCGGTGCCAAATAGCGATCCGCCGTTCAAGCTCAGGTTGCCCGCCCCGCTGCTGGTCAGCGTGCCGTTCACCGTGGTGGTGCCAGCCGTCTGCGTGAAGTTAAAAGTGCTGCCGCCCACCGTGAACGTGCTGCCCGTCGATACCGTGAACAGGCCCGCGTTGGTGAAGTTACCGCCCGTGGTAGTCAGGTTGGCGTTCCCCGATAGCGTGAACTTACCCGCCGCTGTATTCGTGGTGAAGCCGGCGATGGCATTCCCGCTGCCGGTTTGATTCACGATCTTGCCCGTTCCGCTCAGCGTGATGTTGGCCGCATTGGTCACGATGTTGGCGCTATCGAACTCCAGGGTGCCGCTGACCGTGTAAGCGCCCGCGGTCAACGTGGTGCCCGAGAAGTTGGTCAGGTCGCCGTCGACCTTGAAAGTATCGCCCGCACCCACCACTAACGAACCGTCGTTGGTGAAATTGCCCGCCGTAGTGAAACTGCGGCCGGCGCCCAGCGTGAAACTGGCGCCCGCATTGTTCGTCGCAAAGTTGGTCAACGCATTCACGTTGCTTTGATTCACGATCTTGGAGTTGGCGCCGGTCAAGGAAATGTTGGCGGCATTGGTCACGATATTGGCTCCGGCGAATTGCAGCGTGCCGGTGATCTTATAAGTGCCGCCGGTCAGCGTGGTGCCGGAAAAGTTGGTGAGGGTGTGGGACAGGTTCACGATGAACTCATCGCTGGCGCCCACCGAGAGTGTTCCGTTATTGGTGAAGTTGCCCACAGTGGTGAAAGTGCCCCAGGAACTGCCGAACGTGAGGCTGCCTCCCGCGGCGATGGTGGCCAGATCGGTCAGCACGTTATTGCCGCTGAAATCGACGATCTTGGCGCCCGCGCCGGTCAGGGAAATGTTGGCCGCATCGGTGACGATGCTGGTCCCCGAAGCGCCGAATTGCAGCGTGCCGCCCACCGAGTAAGTGCCGCCGGTCAGCGTGGTGCCCGAGAAATTCTCCAATGCGCCGCCGGCCGACGTGCCGATCTGCATGGTGTCGCCGGTCAAAACACTAACGGTGCCGGTGTTTTTCAGTTGCAAGCTGCTGGGTAGGATCACCAACGGTGTGGATTGGTTGGCGGTAATCGTGCCCGTGTTTACGATTCCCATGTTGGATATCGTGCCGGAGCCCTCAATGGTTGAGCCGTTGGTCAAGGTGACGGTGGGAGCGCTGCCAGTGATCAGATTAGTTGTCGTGTTACTCATTTTCACGGCGCCGGCTCCGCTGGTGGTCACATTGCCGCTGACCTCCAACTCGGCGTCGGCGGTGTTTCCAGTCAGGTTGATCGTCCCGGAATTTACAAACGAGGCCCCGCTGAGATTCAACAAAGCCTCCGCGGCCGCCGATGCAGTCACGTTGATGGTTCCGGAGTTCGTCGTAGACGCTCCACTTACATTCATCACAGCCTCCCCGGCCCCTGAATTCAGGTTGATGGTTCCGGAGTTCTTCGCTGCCGCCGAGCTTACATTCACCACGGCCTCCCCGGCGGCTGCATCCGCGTTGATCATTCCGGTGTTCGACATGGCCGTCGCGCTTACATTCAACGAAGCCTCCCCCGCGGATGGGGTCAGATTGATGCTTCCGGCGTTGGTCATCGACGGTCCGCTGGCAGTCAATGCCGCGGGCGCGCCCACCGCGTTGCCGGGGTTGATATCCACCGTACCCAGGGTCCCATTGGTAAAAGCGCCCTGGGCGTTCAGGGCAGACGCGGAGGTCGTGTCGTAATTGCCAATTTGTATGTAGTTATTGTTGGTCAGAGAGCCGGTGCTGGTGAAGGTGCTGCCGCCGTCGACGCCGGTGTCGTCCACACGCAACTGACCGCTGTTGGTGAGCGCGGCGGTAGTGGTAACCGTGGCGCCATTCTGCAACGATATGTAGCCGTTGCTGGCGATAGTGGTCAAGCCCGCCAGTGCGCTATTGCTGTTCGTGGCGCCCGTTTCCATGTAGGCGAGCGCCCCGGACAGATATACGGCGCCCGGATTGGTGGCGCCGTCTCCAAGGCTGGTGATTCCGCCGGACCCCCACTCGATCGCCGACGATCCGGCATACGCACTCACCTGGTAAGTCCCCGTCAGGGTGGCGGGCGCCGCGCCGGTGATGTTCAGCAGCGCATTGGCCCCGCTGGCATTGCCGGCATTCACCTGTATCGTGCCTGCGTTGGTAAGAGTGCCATTGACCTTGACCGTGCTCGGCGAGTTCATGTAATAGTTGCCGACTTGCACGTAATCGGTATTGGTGAGCGAGCCGCCCAGGGTCAGGCTGCTGCCGCCGTTGCCGCCATCGTCTACGCGCAACTGGCCGCTGTTGGTCAGCGCCCCGTTGGTAGTCACCGACGCGCCGTTCTGCAAGTCCAACTCGCCGTTGGTGGCGATGCTGGTCAGGGTTTTGAGCGCGCTGTTACTGTTGGTGGCGCCGATTTCCATGTAGGCCAACGATCCCGACAGATCCACGTTGCCCGCACTGCTGCCGCCAATGGCGGTGATCGCGCCGGAACCCCACTCGACCGCCGCCGAACTGGCATACGCATTTACCTGGTAAGTCCCGGTCAAGGTGCCGGGCGCCGCGCCTGTGACGTTCAACAGCGCGTTGGCCCCGCTGGCATTCCCCGCATCGACCTGCACCGTATCGGTGTTAGTGAGGGCGCCATTCACCTTGAGGTTGCTCGGCGAGGTGATATAGTAGTTGCCCACTTGCACGAAATCGCTATTAGTGAGCGAGCCGCCCAGGGTCAAGCTGCTGCCGCCGTACCCGCCGTCGTCCACCCGCAACTGGCCGCTGTTGGTCAGCGCCCCGTTGGTAGTCAGCGACGTACCGTCCTGCATGTCGAAGTAGCCGTTGCTGGCGATGGTGGTCAAGGTCTTGAGCGCGCTGTTGCTGTTGGTAGCGCCGATTTCCATGTAGGCCAAAGACCCCGACAATTCCACGGTGCCCGCATTGCTGACGCCATCCCCGATGCTGGCGATCGCGCCGGAGCCCCACTCGACCGCCGCCGATCCGGCATAAGCATTCACCTGGTAGGTGCCCGTCAAAGTGCCGGGCGCCGCGCCTGTGATGTTCAGCAGCGAGTTAGCCCCAGTGGCATTGCCGGCATCCAACTGCACCGTGTTGGTGTTGGTCAGCGTGCCATTCACCTTCAGGTTGCTCGGCGAGGTTATATAATAGTTGCCCACTTGCACGTAATCGCTGTTAGTGAGCGAGCCGCCCAGGGTCAGGCTGCTGCCGCCGTTGCCGCCGTCGTCCACCCGCAACTGGCCGCCGTTGGTCAGCGCCCCGTTGGTGGTTACCGATGCGCCGTTCTGTATGTCTAACTCGCCGTTGCTGGCGATGGTGGTCAAGGTCTTGAGTGCGTTGTTGGTGTTGGTGGCGCCGACTTCCATGTAGGCCAACGATCCCGAGAGCTCCACGGCGCCCGCATTGCTGACGCCGTCTCCGATGCTGGTGATCCCGCCGGAACCCCACTCGACGGCCGACGAACTGGCGTACGCATTCATCTGGTAGGTCCCCGTCAAAGTGGTGGGCGCGGCGCCGGTGATGTTCAGCAGCGCATTGGCCCCGCTGGCATTGCCGGCATCCACTTGCACCGTGTTCGTGTTAGTGAGGGTACCATTGACCTTGACGTTGCTCGGCGAGGTGATATAAAAATTACCCAATTGCATGTAATAGTTATTGGTGAGCGAGCCGCCCAGGGTCAGGCTGCTGCCGCCGCTGCCGCCGTCATCCACTCGCAACTGGCCGCTGTTGGTCAGCGCCCCGTTGGTGGTCACCGAAGCGCCATTCTGTATCTGCAATTCACCGTTGCCGGCGATGGTGGTCAAGGTCTTGAGCGCGCTGTTGGTGTTAGTAGCGCCCGTTTCCAGATAGGCCAGCGGTCCCGACAGATACACATAGCCGGAATTACTGACACCGTCTCCGATGCCGGCGATTCCGCCGGAACCCCACTCGACCGCTCCCGACCCAACGTGCGATTCGGCATAATAGTTCCCAATCAATGTACTGGGCGCGGCGCCGGAGATATTCAGCAGCGCATTGGACCCACTGCTCTCGCCCCCATCCACCTGCACCGTGGCGTTGTTATTGTTAGTGAACGTGCCGGTGACCTTCTCAGTGGCCGGCGAGGTAATGTAGTAATTCCCCACTTGCATATAACTGCTGTTGGTCAGCGAGCCATTGATCGTCAAGGTGCTGCCGCCGTTGCCGTTGTCGTCCACTTTCAACTGGCCGGTATTGGTAACGTTGCCGGTTATGGTCGCGGTGGTGCCTCCTTGTAGGTCGAAGACGCCGGAATCAGTGAGACCTGCGCCGACCGTCAGCGTGCTGCCATTGTTGAATTGGAATACGCCGGCGCTGTTGATGGTAAATGCGCCCAGATCGTTCAGGCTCTCCGCCGTATTCGCCAGGTTCTGCAAGGTCGAGCCGCCGCTCGACGTGCCCAGCGTTAACGAAGAGATAGTGACGTTTGTATTGAGGCTCACAACGTCGCTGCCAGTTCCGATGGTGACGTTATAAGTATTGCCGCCGCCGTTGTTTGGGAAATTCGTGTTAGGCGTCCAATCCGTGCTGACGTTCCAGTCACCCGTCCCGCCATTCCAACTCGAATTGACGGTCCCGTTGGGATGACTGGGGGAAGCCGCTGGCTGAGGCGACGGACGAACTACCGCTGCCTGGGCTGTCAGGACTTTGCCGGCTGAAGGCCGCGCGGCAGTTTGGCGCTTCTGTTTGCGCGATTTTTTCCGCGGTTGATGTTTCAAGCCGGAGGGCTTGGCCACTTGATCGGATGCGGCGCCTGTCGTCAGGCAGATGGTGATGAGTATAACGGATAGGCAAGAAGTGCGGATCTTCATGGATACCTCCCAGTGCGGGCCGGGCAGTGGATACTCGCTTCCGGCTTTCGCCAGTATACACCCGGCGTCCTTTTTTTTCGATACACCTGCCCGCAGTTTTTGGTCCTAGTACTGGCAGGCTGTGGATTGCGAGAGTCCTATCGGCGAGAGGAACGGTTGGCAATTCGCACTTGAACTCTGTATCCTGAAATCAGATAGGCAGGGAGCTTGCAGACGTGAACATTGACGAGCGGTTGGAAAAACTGGTGGAGCGGCACGAAGCGCTTAGCATGAACATCGAACTGCTGGAGAAGCAAGTGGAGGGGATTGGCGTGAAGGTAGATGCGATCGCTACTGCGCAACTAGAAACGGACGGTCACGTCAAGGCGCTGGCCGTGCACATGGCTCGCGTAATGGACACCATGAACCGCCTGGGAAACGTGGTGGTCGATCATGACGAGCGGCTCGACCGGCTGGAGAAGCAATAGCCTGCTCACGGCCGGGCGCGCTCCTCTTCCCCCCAAATCATGCTATCCGGTCCCGACAATGCGCGGAACATCTGGTAGTTGCGGGCCGCCTCGGCGCGATGCCCCTCCCGATCCAGCACCGCGCCACGCAAAAAGAAGAGCCGCGGAAAGTAAAGCGAAGAGAACAGCGGCAGGCCCGCGGCTTCCGGCAATGGGCTCAGCCGCAGCAACGGCGCGGCGCGTTGCCATTGGCCGGTTTCTGCATAGGTCCAAGCCAGCAGTACGGCCATCCCGTCATCCGGATTGTCCGTCGGATGGCGATAGATTTCCTCGATCGCCGCGGCGGCGGGCTGAAACTGCTTACCGTACAGTAGGGCGTAGGCGCGTGCGTAGTCCTTCACGGGGGATTGTGCCGGCGCCGGAAAGGCTTCCGGCTGCGCCAGAAAAGCTACCAGAGCGGCCACCGAGGCGTTTTCCGGAGCAGCCTCGGCCATGGCTTTACGCGCGTGCTCCGCGGCGCCCGCGCGATCTCCCAAATCAAGCAGCCAGATAGCCGCCTGCGCATCCGCGCGGAAGGCAACTTCAGGCGGCGCTCCGGTTGCGGCGTCGCGCGCCAGGCTATCTAGACTGGCGATGGCCGCCCGCCGCGCGCCGGTTTGCCACGACCAGGCGGCCGCATGGTATGGGGCGTTCGGGTCGTGCGCCGCCTGGCGCGCGGCCAGGTAACGGTTGAACAGTGCCGTGGCGCCCGCGACATCGCCGGTCATCAGCCTCGCCTGCGCGGCCTTCAGCACTTCGCCGCCGTTCAAAAATGCCGGCGCCTTGTGGTGCGCCGCCAGGTAGAATTGTTCCGCTTCGCCGAAGTGGCCGAGGGCGAAGTGTACGTCGCCGAGCGAATCCAGGGGATTCGGCTCGTTTGGCCGCAACTGCTCATAGCCGCGCAAGACGCGGATGGCGGTGGGCAAATCGCCGGAAAAAGCTGCCGCATAGCCCATGCTGTTCAGCGCTACGGCGTCATCCGGCCGCAGGGATAGACCCCGGCGGAACTCTACGATGGCGCCTTCGTAGTCGCGTATGTTCATGAGCGATTGGGCCAGCGCGCGATGGTGATAGGGGTCGGCCGGATCTTGTTGCGTCAGCGAGCGCAGCGCCTCAATCTGCGCCGCATAATCGCCGTGCAGGACGGCGGCGCCAAAATCCAGGTTGGCGCGGTCGAGTGCGGACAAGTTGCTCTGGCGGGCGCGCGCCAGACCGATGACCCGGTCCGCCTGGGCTCGATTTCGTTGGGCAAGCGCCGCATCCAGCCAGAGCACGTATGCACGCCCGAAATCGGGGGCGGCCGCGGTAGCCCGGGCGAAATCCTGGGAAGCCACGGCGGGATCGGGCGCTTCCAGAGCGTCCACGTAGGCGTGCAACGCCGGTGTATCGTGCGTGCCGAACGGATGCGTCCCGCCAAACTGCCTGGCAAGCGATTCGGCGACGGGAAAAACTCCGCCGCTGACGGGCCCGCTGGCCGAGGCGACCCGCAGCATTTTATGCGCGGCCAGATCCTCTTCGGTGGCGGTGGCGTGCAGCGTTCCATCGACCACTGAGAAATCGCCGTAGACGATCCCGTTGGCGCCCGCTACCAGCGCACCGGGGAATTCGGCGGAAATTCCGGGAACGGCCGGCCGCGCGCCGAGAGAAGCATCGAAGGAGTGCAGAGCGTGCCACTGGATCGCGTAGCGTTGCGGGGAGCCTTCCAGTTCGGAGGACAGAATCTCGGAAAATCCGCGGCCCATCCAGTCGAGAGATGCGTCTGCGGAGAGGTTTTCAAAACGCAGGACGGCGAGTTGGGGCACGGTCTGGCGGGTGTCGCGGGTGCAGGCGGTGAGACACGCCAGCACGATTAGCAGACAGGACCGCCTCACCGGCATTGGTTTGCGCTAGTGGGGCAGGCCCTCGGCCTGCGCGGGTCCCCTGGACCCGCTGCTAAAGATGGCCTGGGAGGCCGCCGCAGACCGAGGGCCTGCCCCACAAGGAGTGCCTGCGCCACGCCGGCTACAGAACACGCGGCTCCAGCTTCAGCAACTCCTTAAATTCGGGCAAGTCGCGCATGGCGGCGAACTCCGGATCCTGCAGCAGCTTCTTGCGATCCGTGAAGCCCTCTTCCAGAGCCTTGCGGATATACTGCAACGCGCGTTCGTTCTGGCCTTGCTTGGCATAGATCTTGGCCACATAGTAGTGGAACTTTGCGCGTTCGTCGACGGTCCGCTCCTGCAGCAGCACGCCATACGTGCTGTGGTGCTCGAAGATCTCAGGGTCCAGCCGCAGAGCCGTATCGTAGGCATCCAAAGCGAACTTGTATTTCTTCTGGGCGAAATAGGCGGTACCTAGATTGCTGTAAATGGACGCGGAACTGGGCGCCAGCTTGATCGCCCGTTTGTAGCAGGTTGTAGCCCGGGCATAACGCCTTTCGGCGTAGTATATGGTGCCCAGATTGTTAATAGCCTCCGGGTATTTGGCATCCAGACGGATGGCGCGCCGGTAGCGCTTCATGGCCGCCTCCAACTGCAGCATCTGGTGATACGCGATACCCAGCTTGTTCCACACGATGGCGGAGTCCTGCGGCGCCTGCTCGTAAGCTTCGATGGCTTCGCGATACATCTTGCGGGCCATGAAGACATCGCCACGCTTCTCGGGCGTGAGCGGCGGGTTAACCGCTTCGGAAACGGCCGGAGCGGTAGCGGGTGGGATGGCTTCGGGCGTCCCCTGCGGGGTGCCCCCTTGGCCGGGTTTCGGATCCTGCGCCAAAGCGGCGCCGGAAATCAGACAAGCGGCCAAAATAACGACGAGGTTGCGAGCGGAGAGCATAAGGCCTCCTTTGGCTCTATTTAAACACATCCACGAGGCGCCGGAGCAGACTCTTCTTTTCCTTGGGCTTTTCGGTCTTCTGCGCGGTCTGCGCGGGGGCGTCGGCAGGGGCGCTCGGCAAACCCGTCGGCGAATGGCGGGCGCTCAGATTCGGAGGCGGCGCGTCTACATGTGGCGCGGGCTCCGGGGCCGCATTGGGCGCTTCCCAGCCGGCCACATGCGTGACGCTTTGGCCTCTGCCATGCAGCGGGCACGAAGTCACCGGCTGCGTTCCGGATATGTATACTTCCGTAATGGTGGTGGGGCAATAGGGCGTCGCCAGCATGCCCGACTCGGGATCGATCTCGACCGAGACAATGCCATCGGGAGCTACGAAGGGCCGGGCGTTGCGATACGCGCGATACTGCAAAGCGCGCTTCATGAACTCCGTCCAGATGGGCAGCGCCGAGTGGGCGCCTTCCAGATCCAGTTGGCGGTTATCGTCAAACCCCACCCACACGATGCAGAGCAAGTCGGAAGTGTAGCCCGCAAACCAGCCGTCGTGCGAGGTGCCGGTTTTGCCTGCCGCGGGCACGCCAAAGCCCCGCGCGCGCACGCCCGCCGCCGTGCCGCTGCGCATCACTTCCTCCATCAGGTTGGTCATCAGGTAGGCCACCCGCGGATCGAGCACGGTGCGCTCTTCGGTTTTGTTGGTATAAATATCCTTGCCGTTCTGGGCGCGCACCATGGAGACGAAATTGGGTTTTACGTACACGCCCTGGTTCGCGAAAATGGTGTACGCGCCGGCCATCTCAAAGGGAGTTACTTCATAGGCCCCCAGCGCCACGGCCGGCGTAGGCTGTATGTTGTAGTTCAAGCCGGCTTGCTTGGCCAGTTCCACCACCGTGTCGAAGCCCACCATCTCGCCCACTTTAACCGTGGCCACGTTCAGGGAATGGGCGATCGCCTGGCGCAGCGTGACTGTGCCGTAAAACTCGTGTTTGAAATTGCTGGGTTCGTAGGGCCGGTTGTCGAACCAGAAGGTAGTCGGCTCATCCAGTACGGTGGTGCTTGCGGTGAGGATGCGGGGCCCGCCCTCGAGGGCCGTATTCAGCGC
>Ga0302325_10008371_pt1 | contig 22717 bp, 21 predicted proteins | sample Palsa_T0_2_FD_201948 | JGI IMG/M metagenome (GOLD analysis project Ga0302325, IMG submission 201948) | Peat permafrost microbial communities from Stordalen Mire near Abisko, Sweden - Palsa_T0_2 | ecosystem: Environmental > Terrestrial > Soil > Palsa > Peat permafrost | place: Sweden: Abisko...
GGGTTTAATTATCCCCGGGGTTTTGGGGTGGTGTTTTTTTCCGGGGTGCCGTTACGTCGCGCGGGCGTCCGCCCCCCTGCGCTACTTCACGGTGGGGCGGCGTGTCCCTACGACGGCTCATTGGGGAGTAGCCATTTGCGAAATCAAGTCCCGGCCGCCGCCTTCGTCAAATTTCTGTGGCCCGAACTTGTTATAATCCAAGCATGACACCAAACCCCATTCTTGACCCGACAGAAGCCACAGGCATATTTGCCCGTATGATCCGTAGAATCTTTGGCAACGCTATACGCGGCACCATCGAAGACGTGCTTAGGGATCCATTGAGCGAACTGAAAGCAGGCCAGTCCCGGCTTGAGGTCCGCTTCGATGAGACGAACAAGCAAATCGCGGCCGTCGGCGCCCGGCTTGACTCGCGCATTGATGCCCTGGGAGCGCGGTTGGACACGAAGATTGACGCGCTAGGGCAACGACTAGACGGTCGCATTGGCGAACTCGGCACACGGCTGGACGGTCGAATCGACGGGCTGGACAAGAAGATTGACGCATTAGGGCAACGACTGGACGGTCGCATTGGCGAACTTACTGCTCAACAAAACCGCATTGTCGAGGAGGTAGCAGCCCTGAAGCGTGACCAAAAATCAGCCGATGTCGTGGAGCGCCGTCTAACCCGCATCGAAGATCGCCTTTTTGCGAAGGCTGGATGATTGCTCTGACTCGCCGGCAGAGCGCAGGCGTCCGGCGGCGATCCAGCGTGTTGGGGGCAACCCGCTCCACCTTGCAGAGTGAGAGTTCTTGGGCTGGAAGCCCAAGCTGCGGGTCCGGCATTTTTTTCCTAGCTGGGATTATTGGCGCCGTGGCGCGCAGGGTCGGGCTAAAACTGTTATTTTAACTCATTGTGGTAAAATAACTAACAACAGTATCCCAGCCCTTGGCATCCGTAGTGCTAACAGAGGCTCGATTCATTATGAATATCGGGCTCTACCAAAGCGCGGCTTCACTTGCCGCCCTCGAACACTGGCAGGACGCGGTGTCGCAGAATATTACTTCGAGCGGGGTGCCCGGATATCGCAAGCGGACGGTGGAGTTTTCCACCCAGGACGGCGGCCAGTGGAATCTCGATCCGAGTTCTTCGAGCACGGGTGACACCAGCATGACCGCCCAGTTTCCCAAGGCGTCCAATGGCATCAATTATCAAGGGGGAGACACCCAGCCTTCGGGGCGGGACCTCGATGTGGCCATCCAGGGCCCGGGATTTTTCGAGCTGCAGTCGCCCGATGGCAGCCTGGCTTACACGCGCGACGGTGAATTCAGCATTCGCGCCGACCGGACGCTCATCAACGGGTCCGGGGCCGAGGTCATGAGCGATTCCGGTTCGCCGATCACCCTCGCGGCCAACGGTGAGAAGGTCACGATCAACAAGGACGGCACGATCCAGCAGGGCGCGACCACGGTCGGCCGCCTGGCGGTGCAGGAATTTGCCGATACAAGTCAGCTCAAGGCCGTGGCCGGCAGCCTGTTTGTCCCCGCCAACGGGGTGACCCCGACGCCCGTCGCGGCGCCGGATCTGCTCCAGGGCTACACCGAGGCCTCCAATGTCACGCCCATGCGGGAGATGGTGGACATGGTCCTCATCTCCCGCTGCTACGACGCCAACCAAAAGCTGATCAAGACGGCCGACGAGGAGATGCAAAAGACCCTCGACGCGCTGGGCTGAATGGCGGCCAACCTCATGATTTCCCCAGTTAATAGACAACCGCAATCACGACTGCACGGCCGAGCGCGCGATGGGGGCGCGCCGGCCCCAGTCGTGGCTGCCTTTCCCTCCCGGCCATGAATCTCTCCCTTTACTCCGCGGCCACCGGCATGGAGGCCCAGGAACTCAACCTCAACACCATCGCCAATAACCTGGCGAACGTGAACACGCCCGGTTTCAAGAAGAGCCGGATCGAGTTTCAGGATCTGCTTTACACCAAGCCCCGCTCCTCCGGCACGGACACCGGCAACGGCAACCTGGTGCCGACCGGCGTGGAGGTGGGCAACGGCGCCCGCGTCGCGGCCACCTCCAAGGTTTTCACCCAGGGCCAGGTGACCCAGACCGGCCAGCAGCTCGATCTTGCGATCCAGGGCGATGGCTTCTTCGAAGTCCAGCAGGCGGATGGCACCATCGCTTACACGCGCGACGGATCCTTCAACCTCAACGCCCAGGGCCAGGTCGTCACCGCCGACGGCCTGCCGGTGCTCAGCGGATTCCAGACGATCCCCACCGGCACGACGGCGATCGACATATCCCAAAGCGGCAATGTTTCCGTCACGAGTCCAAATGGAACATCGACCTTCCAGCTCACGTTGGCGCGATTTGCCAACGAGGCCGGCCTGCAGAGCATGGGCGGCAATCTCTACACGGAGACTGCCGCCAGCGGCACCGCCTCGACCGGGCAGGCCGCGCAAAACGGTTATGGCAGCACCCTCCAGGGCTATCTGGAGGGCTCGAACGTGAACATCGTCGAGGAAATGGTGAACCTGATCACGGCGCAGCGCGCCTATGAGATCAATTCCAAGTCGGTCCAGGCCTCCGATGAAATGCTCCAGAATGTCGCGAATATGAAACAATCATGAAGCACCGTCTGCTGCTCCTTCTTTTCCTCATTCTCCCGGTGGCCGCGCCCGCGGCCACCGCGCCGTACGACGGCGAGCGATTCCGGGCCGAGCTCAGCCGCCTGCTCGCCGCGCATTTCAACCTGGATGGCGATCTGCAGGTCGACTTTCTCCGGCCCTGGAATCCGCCCGGGCAGACCGCGGCCAACTGGCAGGCGATGGTCACCGAGTTTCCGTCCACGCCCTCGTCCTTGATGGTGCTGCGCTACCGCCTGATCGCCGACGGCGCCCCGGCGGACGACACGAGCCTGATGGTGCGGGCGTCGCTCTGGCGCGACGTCTGGTTTGCCCGGCAGCCGGTCGCGTCGGGCTCGATCTTCGATCCCGGCGTGCTGGAGACGCAGCGGGTCGATTGCTTCCGGGTCCACGACGCGCTCCCCGCCTCCGCGGGAGACCGGTCGCTGATTTTCGCCCGGGACGTCCCCGCCGATCGGATGCTGACCTGGCACGACCTGATCCGCCGCCCCCTGGTGCGGAAGGGGGATCTGGTCGAAGCCGAGGCCCGCGAAGGCGAACTCTTTGTCTCGATGAAGGCCATGGCGCTGGAAAACGGCGCGAACGGCGACATCATCACCCTGCGCAATCTCGAATCGCACGCCGAAATCTCCGGCCAGGTGGTGGACGACAACCGGGTCGAAATCCGTTTCTGACCGCGATGAAAATCAATCTCCGCCTGCTCGCGCTCCCGCTGCTGCTCGGCGTTTCCCTTCCCGGGCGCGCCGATTCCCTCTGGACGACGCCCGGGGGCGACCACCTCAGCCTTTACGCCGACCACAAGGCCTCGCGGGTGGGGGACATCGTCACCGTCGTGGTGGAGGAGGCGGCCGCCGCCCAGTCGACCCAGAACAAGCAGTCGACCCGCGCCTCAAGCCTGAACGACGCGGTCGGCCAGTTTATCTTCACGCCGGCGAGCAGCGGGCTCGGCACCCACGCGGGCCAGGCGCCCAGTTTGCAGGTATCAGGCACATCCAACTATACCGGCGGAGGGCAGATCACCAATTCGCAGACCGTCACGAGCCGGGCGGCCGTGGTCGTGACCGATGTGCTGCCCAATGGAAACTTTGTCATCGAGGGCGTGCGCCTGGTCACGTTTTCGGGCGACTCCCAGTATATGGTGCTGCACGGCGTGGTCCGCTCCGACGACATCGGCAGCGACAACACCGTCAACTCGACCAACATCGCCGACGCCGGGATCGAGGTCGTGAGCCGGGGCGCGCTCAGCGACGCGGAGAAACTCGGCTGGTTCAGCAAAGTTTATGAAATGCTCCGGCCCTTCTAATTATCCGACCCGGGCTCTGCTCGCGCTGCTTCTGCTGCCCGCCCTGCTTCACGCCGAGCGGCTCAAGGACATCACCTTGCTCGAGGGCGGCCGCGACAACCAGCTGGTCGGCTACGGAATGGTCGTGGGCCTGGCGGGCGACGGCGACAGCAATTCCAACGGCACGCTGCACGTGATCGCCAATATCCTCCAGCGCTACGGGGTCACGGTCAGCTTGACCGACCTCAAGTCGCGCAATGTCGCCGCCGTCATGGTCACGGCCGACATCGGCGCCTTTCTCAAGCCCGGGGCGCGGATCGACGTCACGGTGTCGTCAATGGGCGACGCCAAGACGCTCCAGGGCGGCGTCCTCCTCCAAACCCCGATGCTCGGGGCCGACAGCCGCACGTACGCGGTGGCCCAGGGCCCGATCGCGATCGGCGGTTTCCTCGGCGGCTCCGGCGGCCCGGGAGGCGCGACCGTCCAGAAGAATCATCCGACGGTGGGCGCGATCAGCAACGGGGCGATCGTGGAGCGGCCGGTGCCGGCCGAGTTTGTGCACGACAACGTCCTCCGCCTTTTGCTGCAAAACCCCGACTTTAATTCCGCCGAGCGCATGGCCGAGGCGATCGATGCCGTCTGGCCCGACGCGGCCGACCCGATCGACGCCGCCACGGTCCAGGTGCGCCTGCCGGCCAAATACTGGAGGCACAACGTGGCCTTCGTGGCGGAGCTGGGGTTGATCGACGTCACCCCCGATACCCAGGCGCGCATCGTCATCAACGAGCGGACCGGGACGATCGTCGCGACCTCCACCGTCCGGATCTCCGAGGTGGCCATCGCCCACGGCTCGCTCACCATCACGGTCGCCTCCAACCTCGGCGTCAGCCAGCCCAATGCCTTCTCCGGCGGCCAGACCAAGGTTCTCCCCAGCACGCAAACCAGCGTCAACGAGGTCACCGGCGGATTCACGATCCTCAACGAGCCGCCCACCATCGAGCGGCTGGCGGCGGCGCTCAACGCCTTTGGCGTGTCGACCCGCGACATGATGGCGATTTTCCAGACCCTGAAACGATCGGGCGCGCTCCAGGCGGAGTTGATCATCAATTGACCACGGCCATGGACCTTTCACCGATCAGCGCCGCAGCCACGCAGGGGGGAGTGTTCGGCGATTCGGCCGTCCGCGCGAATCAGACCCCCGCGCAGCAACGCTCGGCCGTGGCCGGCCAGTTCGAGGCCATCATGCTCCGCCAATTCTTGGGCGACAGCGTGGGCTCCATGCTCGGCGGCGATGACACCCCTTCCGGCAGCGTCTATGGTTATCTGCTCACCGACGTCCTCTCCTCCAAGCTGGCGGGAGCGGGCGGAATGGGCCTGGCCAAGATGATCGCCCGGCAACTCGGCCCGCGCAATCCCGCTCCGGCCGATGGCGGACAAGAGGAGGACACTCAATGAATACCCAATGCCAAACCCTGGCGGAGCGCCTGCGGCGCGAAATCGCGGAATACGGACAGCTGCTCAAGCTTTTCGAGGAGCAGCAGAAACTGATTTTCCGCAACGCTCCCCACTACGTCCTGGAGTCGACCCGCGCGATCGAGGCGCAGGTGCAGGTCCTGGATCGCGAACGCCGCTCGCGGGAAGACGCGGTGGCCGCGTTTGCGTCCGGCCGGGGCCAGCCCGGCGCGCCCACGCTGCGCTCCCTGCTTCCCTTCGTCGACGATGAGGCCCGCCCGCTGCTCAAGGCGATGATCGCGGAGATCAACCTTCTCATCCACCGGGTCCGCCGCGACTCGCGCCGCAACCACCGCCTGCTGCACTGTGTGGTCCAGTGCCACCAGGAGCTGCTGCGCCGCCTTCGCCCCGACGCCTTCACAAAGACCTATGCCCCCGACGGCCGCGTTTCGGTCGCGGCCATCCGCCCCGCCGCCGCCGTCCAGGTCGGCGGCTGATCCCGATCACTTTTCGCCATGTCCGGCCTGTTTTCGATCCTCGGTTCCACCGCCAGCGCCCTCAACGCGCAGAGCGAGGCGATCTCCGTCACCGGCAACAATATTTCCAACGTCAACAACCCGGATTACTCGGAGGAGACCGTCGACTTCCAGCCGCTCGCGGCGGTGGAAACCGACGACGGGCTGGAGAACACCGGTCTCTCGGTCGATGTCAGCCAGGACCGCAATTCCATCCTCGACCAGATGGTGCGGCAGGAAGGTTCCCTCACCTCCGGATACACCGCCCAGCAAACCGTGCTCCAACAGGCCCAGGCGTCGCTGGGCGAGAATGTCACCGCCAGCTCCACCTCGGGCTCCAGCGCCACCACGTCCGAAAGCGGACTGAGCGCGGCGATCGACAGTTTTTTCAACGCCGTGGAGAGTTACGCCGCGAATCCCAGCGACGCGACCCAAAGCCAGTCCCTGGTGCAGCAGGCCGGCGTCCTGACGGACCGGTTTCAGCAGGTGGACCAGAACCTGGCCCAGGTCCAGAGCGGCGCCACGGCCCAGGTCCAGAGCGGCGTCACCACGGTCAACGGCCTCCTGCAGCAGGTCGCCTCCCTCAACGACCAGATCAACAGCCTCCAGTCCGGCGCCTCGTCGGGGTCGGCCCTCCAGCTCGTCGACCAGCGCGAAGGCGTCCTGGAGCAACTGGCGGGCTACCTGCCGGTCACGGTGACCGAGGGCACGAGCGGCGAGGATCAAGTGAGCACGACGGACAGCCAGGGCCAGAGCGTGACCCTCGTCTCCAACGCGACGGTCGCGAGCTCGATCTCGCTTTCCAACGGCGCCCTCTACGCCGGCGACCCGCCCGACGCCCTCGGATTTTCCTCCGGCTCGCTCCAGGGAACGCTCACCGCCAGCAGCGGCGCGGTGCAGTCCCTTCGCACCAGCCTCGACCAGCTCGCGAGCCAGATCGTCACGTCGGTCAACGCCGCCTACAATCCGGGAAATACCGCCGGCGGCAATTTCTTCGCCGCGTCGGGAACCACCGCCGGCACGATCGCCCTCGATCCGAACCTCACCGCCGCGACCGTCACGGCTGGAACCGGGGGCTCCGGGGACAATTCAATCGCGCTCGCCGTGGCCGCCGTGGCGAACCAGGACTTTTCCACGGCCGGCGGCGACGCGATCGACGGGACGATCACCCAGGCCTATGCCGGAAGCCTGGCCGGCATCGGCCAGGCGCTGTCGACGGCGAATGAGGAGGTCACCGACCAGACCAACGTTCAAACCGTCGTCACCAACGAGCGGGCGAGCGTCAGCGGCGTCTCGATCGACCAGGAAATGTCGAATCTCGTCACCTACCAGCGCGCCTATCAGGCGTCCTCGGAGGTCTTCCAGGTGATCGACGATATGCTCAACACCCTGCTGACCGATCTCTCCGCATAATCCCCCTTTTCCCGCCATGCGCATCACCAACAACATGGTCACCAGCTCCATCATGACGGAGCTGCAAGACCTGGAGACCCAGCAATCCAGCCTCCAGTCCGAGGTCTCCAGCGGCATCGCCGTCACCCAGCCCTCGGACAATCCCGAGGCCTTCAGCCAGGTGGTCGAGCTGCAAAGCCAGAGCAATCAGCTGCAGCAGTTTGACACCAACGCCACCCAGGCGCTCAACGTCTCCAGCGCCTCCTACGCGGGCTTGAGCTCGCTCCAGCAGCTTTACGACCGCGCCTCCCAGCTTGGCACCCTGGGAACCAGCGCCGTCGACGGCACCTCCCAGCAGGCCTACGCGACCGAAATCGACCAGTTGGTCCAGCAGGCCGTCCAGGTCGGCAACAGCCAGCTGGGGAACAGTTACCTCTTTGCCGGCACCGCGGACAGCGCGCCGCCCTTTGTGGCGGCCACCGACTCCTCCGGCACCATCACTTCGGTCAGCTATGCCGGAAATTCCGGGACGACCGCGATTCCCATCTCGCAGACCTCCACGGTTTCGCCCGGGACCTCCGGGGAAACCAATTCAGGGATCGCCACGTTCATCAACAGCCTGATTTCGCTGCGCGACGCCCTCCAATCGGGCGACTCCGCGGGCATCAGCACCGCGAACTCCGCCCTGACCTCCTCGGAGGACGTCATCACCACGGCGGTGGCCGACAATGGCGCGATCCAGGCCCGGATCCAGTCCGACCAGACCCAGCAGCAGGCGATGTCGACCCAGGACTCGACCATGATCTCGAACGACGCCGACGCCGACCTGCCCACGACGATGGTCAAGCTCAACCAGGCGCAGCTCGCCTACCAGGCGGCGCTGCAGTCGTCGGCCTCCGTCATGCACCTCTCGATCCTGAATTACATCGAACTCCAATAGTCCGCCAACCCCTCGCCCCGAATGAAAGTCATGCCCGAACTTTATATCAGCCCCCCCGATACGATCGGGGCCAACGCCTTCGCGCTCCCGCAGGGCCTGATCGGATTCGCCGATTACTCGCGGGCGGAGTTGCTCTATATTCCCGACCAGCTCCCGTACCTCTGGCTCAAGCTGGCCGGACCGGCCGGCGTGGTGAATTTCGTCGTGATCGAGCCGGGCGGAATCATTCCCGGTTACGAGCTCGAGATTTTCGACAACGACGCCGCGTCCCTCGATATCACCGACCCGTCGGAGACGATGGTGCTCAACATCGTGACGGTCCAGCGACAGACCCCGCTGCACGCCACCGTCAACCTGGTCGGCCCCATCATCGTCAACCGGCGCACCCGGATCGGGCGGCAGGTGGTCATCGCCAATTATTGCCGCTACTGTGCCCGGCATGTCCTCGTTCACCCCGAGATCGCCGCCAGCGCGTCGGCCTGACCCCCCCCCCTCCATGCTCGTACTAACCCGCAAGGTCAATGAGGCGATTATCATCGGCGACTCGATCGAGATTCGCATCAACCGCATCGAAGGCGACGTGGTGAAGATCGGCGTGCACGCCCCGCGCGAGATCCCGATCTTTCGCAAGGAGGTGCACGTGGACATCGCGGCCGCCAACCGGGCGTCGGCCCTCGCCGCCCAGTCGGGCCCAGCGCTGGCCGGACTTCCCCTTCCGCCCCTCAAACCGATTGCCCGCAATCTCACGGCTTAAATCCCCCATGAATACGATACCCAGCCAAACCGCCTCGCTGGCCGGAACCCTTTCCGGGCTGGCCGCGCCAACCCAATCCCCCGATAATTATTCTGCCGACCTGTCCTCGGACCCGGGCTCGACGGCGTATCCGCCGGGCGCTGACGCGATTTCCCTTTCCAGTCCGCCGAGTGAGGACGACCGGCTCGCGGTCCTTCGCGAGATCGAGCGGCAAAACAAGAGTTCAACGCTGACCGATTTTCCCTCGGCCCTCGCGGCCAACAAGGCATCCATCGCGTCATTTACGAGCAATCCGCAGGTCGCTCTTGCCGCGGTGGGTGAGATTAATGCGAGCAGCGTGCTGAGCCTGACGGAAGACGGATCGTAAAATAGACGCGGCGGGAAGCCGCGCACTGACGAGAAACGCAGCGGGACGCAGCGTCTGCTTTACGACCGCTCTTAGTCGCTTGAAAGGTAGACGCCGCGTCCCGCTGCGTTCCTTGTCGATACGCGGCGTCCCGCCGCGTCTGCTTCTTACTGGCTGACCGGGCTTTCCTCGGGCTTGAGCGCCCGCTCGATGGCCCGGGCCACGTCCGTGCTGCGGAAAGGCTTGGCCAGCAGCGAGACGCGGCCGAGCTGTTCGAGCGCGGCGGGCGAAATTTTCGAAAAATAGCCCGACATGATGATGATGGGCAACTGGGGGGCGAAGGCCCGGACTTGCCGGGTCAATTCGATGCCGTCCATTTCCGGCATGGTTTGATCGGTGAGAAGCAGGGCGCAGGATTCCCCTTCGCCCTTCAAGGCCCCCAGGCAATCCCGCGGGGAGTTATAAACCACCGTGCGGTAGCCCAGCCACTCGAGGGTGATCTGGGCGGTCCGGGACACGATCTGTTCGTCGTCCACGATGCAGATCAGCTCGCCCGACCCGCGCGGCGGCGGCGCCTGCGGCTCCGGCGCCGCGACGACGTCCTCGGTTTCCGCCACCGGAAGATAGACGTCGATCGTGGTTCCCTCTCCCGGCGAGCTGGCGACGTCGATGCCGCCCCCGTGGGCGCGGACAATGCTGTGGACGATGGCCAGGCCGAGACCAGTTCCCTCACCGGGGGATTTGGTGGTGAAGAAGGGATTGAAGATCTTGCGCTGGGTCTCGACGTCCATGCCGTGTCCGGTGTCCCTGACCCGGAGACGGAGATAGGGGCCGAGAGGCAGGTTGCCGTGGGCGGCGGCCTGGGTCGCGGTCATGACGGTGGGCTCCAGCGAGACGTTGAGAACTCCCCCGGTGGCCTGCATGGCATGGGCGCCGTTGGTGCCCAGGTTGAGCAATAGTTGGTTCAATTGCCCGACATCCGCCATGACGCGGCCGCAGCCCGGCGCGATCGTCACCTCGATTTGGATCGTGCTCGGGACGCTGGCGCGGAGAAACCGGCGGGCCTCCCCGATCACCGTGGCCAGGTCGGTGGAGACCCGCTCCGCCCCGGTTTGGCGGCTGAAGGTGAGAATCTGCTCGACCAGTTCGCAGGCGAGAAGGGTTGCCGTGCGCGCCTCCTCGAGGCGGCGCCGGGCGGGATGGTCGGCTCCCAAATCCTCCATGGCCAGGTCCTGATTTCCGATCATCCCGGTCAGGAGATTGTTGAAGTCGTGGGCGATGCCACCGGCCAGGGTGCCCAAGGTTTCCATTTTTTGGAGCTGAAAGAGCTGGCTTTCGAGGGTGCGCCGCTCGGTCTCGGCGGTGTGGCGGGCGGTGATATCCTGGATGGTTCCAAAGAGCCGCACCGTTTTCCCCGCGGTCACTTCGGGCCAGCCATAGGCCTGGACCCAGCGTTGCTCGCCCCGGAGGGTGACCAAGGGACACTCCAAGTCGAAGGCGCGCCCGAAGCGCATCGCCGCGCGAACGTGGCCAAGAAACGCCTCCCGGGACTTCCCGGAAAAAAACGCCGCCATTTTTTCCAGGGTCGGAACATAACCCAGCTCGACCTCACAGATCCGGTACAGCTCGGGCTCCCAGCGCATTTCCTCCGCCGGCAAAAGCAGTTCCCAGGCGCCGACCTGGGCCATTCGGCTCACCTGGATCGCGATCTCCTCGCTGTGGCGCTGGCGAAGATGGGCCTCGCGAAAGGAGGTGAAGTCGTCGACGAGAACGATGAAATTGACCAATTGCTGCTCCGGGTTGCGCACGGGCTGGAAGGTGACCGAAAACCAGCGAACCTTGCCGTCGGGCGCGGTATCCTTGGACACGATGGATGCCGCCTGCCCCGTTTCGATCAGCAGCCGGGCGTCCTCGGGGGGGAATCCATTCATGACCCGGCCCAGCAGCTCGGAGATTGGGCGGGACACCGAATCGGACTGGGCCAGGCCGCTCAATTGCTCGCAGGCCACGTTGGTCCAGAGAATCACACCGTTACCGTCGGCAATGAGGACGGCATTGGGCATGTGCTGCGCGACCAGGGCCAGCAGGGCGTTGACCTTGGTGGCCGCGCGGAGATTCGCCTTGGCGTCGTCGAGCTCGCGCGATTTGACGGAGGCCTCCTCCAGCAGCGCGACGGCGTGGCTTTGCAGGCCGTCGATCGCACTGCGCCGCGCCTGGGTGTCGGCAAAGGCCTGCGCGCGCTCGTCGCTTGCGCGCACCATGCGGGCGACCGCCAGGCTGACCACGGTCAGCTCGACCGCCCCGAACCCGCAGAATGCGCCGAGGGGAGAAAGCCACCCCTCGAGAATGCACGCGAAGCCGGCGGCGGCGGCGGCAAGGGAGATCACGACAAACAGCGTGGCCATGCGGCGGGCGCTGTCTGGCACTGCGCGTCTATACTGGAGATCGGCAGGCATTTTGTCGCGAGCAAGACTGGCTTGTCGCGGGGAGGCAAGCCGCGTCTACCTTCTATTATGCGCCTAACCGAATGGCCCGCCAACTTATTACCGATGTGCAACTTGGATATGCCCGATAGGAATGGCGTTCCCGGGAACCTGGGAGTAGAATAACCCCATGAGAGACGATTATCTAAAAGAGGCCCTCAAGGTCGTCGACGATCCGAATATCCTGGTCAACGTGGTCTCGCGCCGCGTTAAGCAGCTCAAGCGGGGAAATCGTCCGCTAGTCGAGTCACTCGAAAAACTTTCCCCGGAGGATACGGCGTTGCGCGAGATCATCGAGGGCAAGATCAGTTACGAGCTGGCGACGCCCGCGGAACTCGCCCGGCTGTAGGATCGGTTCGGACTGGGGTCTTTTGCTAGTTTGCGGAACACGCGGCCGCTGCGGGCGGTCATGGGTTCAAATGAACGATTTTTTCCGCACTGGCACGCTGTGTGCATGGCTCGGGCGGTAGCTCAGCTCCCTTAAATCCATACCTGCCATGGACAAGCAACCGCCAATTGCCACCGATACCGAGGGAAATCCCTGGACCCGGGCCATGTTGCTGCGCGAATTGCGCAAGCCGAACCCCACCTACCGGTGGGAATGGGTGGGCAACTTCCTCTGGCCGATGGCCGCCATCCTCGGGGTCATCAGCTATAAGGGATTTATCAGCCACGGCCTGCCAGCCGTCAATTGGGGCTGCGCCCTGCTCGCGTTCAACTTTGCGGTTTCGGCCATCGTCAATCGCGCCACCGCGCCGTTGCAGAGGAAGATAGACATTTTGGAGGAGCTGCTGGACAAGCACTCCGAACATTCGGAGTAGTCACGTAGCACGCTCGCGACGGCTGCGCACGATGAGCGCGACACCCACGCCGGCGAGGATGATCGAGTAAAACGTCCCGCGGCTCAGGCCGAGGACCAGCGACGCGTCGGGTTCGCGGAAAAGTTCGCCGAAGATTCGCACCGCCGCGTAGGCGACAAAGTACTCGCCGGAGAGGCGACCGGGCTGGGTTCGCGTGACATCGCTGCGCCAGAAACGCCATTGCATGTAAGCCAGGAGCAGGGCGCCTTCCAGCGCGGCCTCATAGAGCTGGGAAGGATGCCGCGGCGCGATCAGGTTGACGGGTTTGTCCGGATCATCGCTGCGGGGAAAGATCACGGCCCAGCGCACGTAACTGATTTTGCCCCAGAGTTCGCCATTGATGAAATTTGCGATGCGCCCGAAAAAAAGGCCGGCGGAGGCGGCTGACGCGGCGAGGTCCCCGAGATGGAGGAAAGGGATTTTCTGGGAGCGTGAGAAAACCCACAGGGCGACCGCCACGCCGATGAATCCGCCATGGCTGGCCATGCCGCCCTCCCAGACGCGAAAAATCGCGAAAGGGTCCGACCGCAGCGTGCCCGCCTGATAGAGGAAAAAGTATCCCAGCCGGCCGCCGAGCAGGACGCCCAGCACGATCGCAACCATGAAGTCGCCGATTTTGCCCGCGGGCAATAGCGAGCGGCCGGCCCGCGCGTACCGGCTGAGGAGCCACGCCGCGGTCAGAAACCCGGCGACGTAGGCCAGCCCGTAGTAGCGGATCCCGATCTTTCCCCAGTGCGGGCCCAAAAAGGGGGGGAGATCGTCGACCCAATAGGCGATCATTTTTTCGCGTCCCCGGATTGCCGCGCGAATTCCCGCATGTCCACGGCGACGTCGTCCTTCTCGAAGATTTCGAGGCCCAGGATGTGCTCCATGACATCTTCCATGGAAATGACGCCGGAGGTCGCGCCGAATTCGTCCACGGCCACGAGCAGCTTCTGGTGCGCCTTGAGAAAGGCCTGGAGCGCGTCGGCGACGGTCGCGGTCTCCGGAATAAAATGCGCCTCCTGCATGAGCTGCTCGACCAGCACGCCGTCCTGGTCGTTGGACTTGGCATTGTGCAGGTCGCGGCGCCGGACGACGCCGACGATATCGTCGAGATTCCGTCCGTAGACCGGAAAACGCCCGAAGCGCAGGTTGGGAAATTCCCGGAAGGCATCGGCCACGCTCGACTTGGCGCGCAGGGCCGCGACGACGGTGCGGGGGGTCATGATGGCGCCCACGCGGATGTCGTCGAGGGAAAGGGCGTTGGCGATGATGCTCGACTCGCTCTTGGACAGCGTCCCCTGCTTCGCCCCGCGCTCCGCGAGCAGGATGATCTCCTCGTCGGAGCGGTAGAGGTGCGCCGGCGTGCGCACCACCAGCCGGACAATGAGGTTGCAGATCCACGTGATCGGCGTGAGGACCCGGCGCAGCCACCAGAGGGGAGTGACGATCCGCGGCAGGAGGCGGCGGCGGTAGGCGACGCCGATGTTTTTGGGCAGCACCTCGGATCCCACGAGCAGGACCGCGGCGAAAACCGGCGTCATCAGCACCAGCGCCCGGTTGCCGAAGAGATGGGCGCACAGGCCGCCGACGATCACCGAGCCGACTCCGTTGGCGACGGTGTTGAGCGTGAGGATGGCGGAGATCGTCTGGTCGAGTTCCAGCCGGATGATTTCGAAATGCTGGCCGCGGCGCGGATGGGTCTTTTTAAGCGCCTCCATCTCCGCTGTCGTCGCGCTGAGCACGATCGCCTCAAAAAGCGAGCAGACGAACGATACCCCGAGAGTCAGGGCGATGGCGAGGACGAGCCAGTGCACAGGGCAGTTAAGGGGAAAAGGCGCGGGAACCACAAGTTTCTTGCGGTATCCCCGGCGCGATGGTCTAACCTCGGCCGATGCCAGGACTCAGGAGGACCCCCCTTTATGATTTCCATGTCGCCCATGGCGCGCGGATGGTGGATTTCGCCGGCTGGGAGATGCCGGTCCAATACCGCAGCATCCTCGAGGAGCACAAGGCGGTGCGCGCCTCCGCCGGCCTTTTCGACGTGAGCCATATGGGAGAGGTCGACGTGAACGGGCCGGACGCGCGGCGCTTCCTGAACCGGCTCGTCACCAATGACGTGGAAAAGCTTTTCCCCAGCCGCGTCCTTTATACGCCGATGTGCCTCCCCGGCGGCGGGGTGGTGGACGATCTCCTGATTTATATGCGGGGGCCCGGGAGCTACTTCCTTTGCGTCAACGCCGGCAACGTCGACCAGGACCTGACGTGGATTCGCGGGCAGGCCGCCGGCCTGGACGTGACTGTCACCGACCGCTCGCTCGATTATGCGCTGCTGGCGATCCAGGGTCCGCGCTCGATCCCGATCGTGCAGTCGCTCACGGAGGCCAAGCTCGACTTCCTGAAATATTATCATTTCACCGAAAGCACCATGGGAGGCATTCCCTGCCTCATCAGCCGCACGGGTTACACCGGGGAGGAAGGGTGCGAACTTTATCATGCGCCGGACGATTCGGAGACGCTGGCGGCGACGCTCCTGGCCGCGGGCACGTCCCGCGGGCTCGAACTCTGCGGCCTGGGCGCCCGGGACAGCCTGCGCCTCGAGGCGGGCTACCCCCTCCATGGCCATGAAATCACCCGGGAGATTTCGCCGCTCACCGCCGGACTCGGCTGGACGGTGAAACTCGGGAAAGGGGTCGATTTCATCGGCCGGGAGGCGCTGCAGAAGGAAAAGGAAAACGGATCGCCGCATCAGGTGGTCTTTTTCAAAACCGGCGACCGCCGGATCGTCCGCGCCGAGTCCGCGGTGCTGGATCCCGGCGGCGCGGTGGTGGGGCGGGTCCTTTCCGGCACGCTTTCGCCGATCCTTAACGAAGCCATCGGCTCCGCGCTGATCGCCACCGGTGCCCGGTCGCGGCTGCTCCTGGTGGACATCCGCGGCGTCAGGCTCCCCCTGCAGCTGGTCGATCCACCGTTCGTCAAACTAAAAAAACTCACCTAGCCTCCGCCATGAACCACGTCCCGCCCAACCTTCATTATGCAAAGTCCCACGAGTGGGTAAAGCTCGAGGACGACGGCACCGCGACCGTCGGCATCTCCGATTACGCGCAAAATTCCCTGGGGGACATCACCTTCGTCCAACTGCCGAAGGTGGGGGCCGTCTTCAAGGCGGGCGAGATGTTCGGGGTGGTCGAGTCGGTGAAGGCGGCCTCGGATCTCTATGCCCCGCTCGGGGGAACGGTGGTCGCGGTCAATTCCGCGCTGGACAAGGCCCCGGAGACGGTGAACCGGGAGGCCTTCGGCGACGGGTGGATCATCAAGCTGAAGGCGGCGGATGCGAATGAAGCAGCGGCGCTGATGGATGCGGCCGCTTACACGAAAATGACCGCTAGCTGATGCCTTGAAGGTAGACGCGACATCCTGTCGCGTTCCTCGTCGATACGCGGCAGAATGCCGCGTCTACCTTTCAAGCCATCGCGCTGCGCGCCGCCGTGCGCCGGTCGGTTTCGCTGAGGACGCGCTTGCGGAGGCGGAGGTTCTTGGGCGTCACTTCGACAAACTCGTCCGCCGCGATGTATTCGATCGCGCGCTCGAGCGAGAGTTTGGTCGCCGGCACGAGGCCGGTGGCGACACCCGAGCCCTGGGAGCGAAAATTCGTGAGCGCCTTCGCGCGCACGGCGTTGCAGGAGATGTCCTCGTTGCGCGGGTTTTCCCCGACAATCATCCCCTGGTAGACTTCCTCGCCGGGACCGACGAAGAGCTTGCCGCGCTCCTGGACCATTTCGAGGGCGTAGCCGGTGGTGACGCCGGCTTCCGTCGCGATGATCGTGCCGGAAAGGCGGGTGAGCACCTCGCCCGCGTAGGGGCCGTATTCCTTGAACAAATGGCTCATGACGCCGCGCCCGCTCGTGGCATTGACGATGTCGATTTCCATGCCGATCAGTCCGCGGGTGGTGATCGTGGCCTCGACCATCGTGGAGTGCGGGTGCTTTTCCAGGTTGGTGAGCACGCCCTTGCGATTGGCGAGATTTTGGATGACGGCGCCAACGCACTCGTCGGGCACCTCGATCCAGAGGGTCTCGTAGGGTTCGTGGCGGTGGCCGTCCACGATCTTTTCGATCACGGTCGGGCGGGAAACCAGCATCTCGAAACCCTCGCGCCGCATGGTCTCGACCAGCACGGCGACCTGCATCGCGCCACGGGCCTTCACGTTGAAAACGCCCGCCTTGTCCGTGTTCTCGATCTTGATCGAGACGTTGGTCTTGAGTTCGCGGAAGAGGCGTTCGCCCAGTTGCCGCGACGTGACCAGCTTGCCTTCGCGGCCGACGAGCGGGCCGTCGTTGACGCAAAATTCCATCTCGAGGGTCGGGGGATCGATCTGGGTGAAGGGGAGGGGATGAGCCTCGCCGTCGGTGGCCAGGGTGTCGCCGATATCGATCTCCTCGACGCCGGCGATGCCGACGATATTGCCGGCGACCGCCGTCTCGGTCTCGGCGGTGCCGAGGCCGGTGAATTCCAGGATCTTGGTGATCTTGGAGCGGATGCGTTTGCCGTCGGCAAAGCGGATGGCGAAGATCGGGTCCCCGACCTTGGCGGCGCCGCCGAGCACCTTGCCGATCGCGATGCGTCCGACATAGTCGCTCCAATCGACGTTCGAGACCAGCATGTGAAAGGGTTCGTTGGGCTTGGCGAAGGGGGGCGGGATGTGGTCGAGGATGGTCTGGAAGAGCGGGCCCATGTCCTTCTTCTCCTCGCCCAGGTGCAGCATCATATAGCCGTCGCGGCCGGAGCCGTAGACGACCGGGGCGTCGAACTGCTCCTCGGTGGCGTTCAGCTCGAGCAGCAGCTCCTGGACCTTGTCGTACATCTTCTTCGGCTCGGCGTTTTCGCGGTCGATCTTGTTGATCACGATCACCACCTTGAGGCCGTGGGCGAGCGCCTTGCGCAGGACGAAGCGGGTCTGGGCTTGGGGGCCATCATAGGCATCGACCACCAAAAGGACGCCGTCGACCATCCGCAGGGCGCGCTCGACCTCGCCGCCGAAGTCGGCGTGGCCGGGGGTGTCGACGATGTTGATCGTCTTGTCGTGCCAGTGAACGGAGGTGTTCTTGGCCTTGATGGTGATGCCCTTCTCCTTTTCGAGGTCCATCGAGTCCATGGCCCGTTCCTCGACGTGCTGGTTGGCGCGATAAACGCCGCCTTCCTTGAGGAGTTTGTCCACGAGCGTGGTCTTGCCATGGTCGACATGGGCGATGATGGCGATGTTGCGGATGCTCTGGTTCATTTGGGCCTGTAGTTGTGAAAAAGAGGCCAAACGTGAACCGCGACATCGCCATACGCAAGAAGAACCAGCGTTGAGCCCAAATGTCCGCCGAAGCAGCAGCGAAGGCGGACGGGCCCGACCGCGTCTGGCCCCGCAGGATGTGTACCCGCCTTCGTTCCGCTGCACGCGGAACTTCGGCGCGGTTACGGCCCGCGATGCGAGGCCGTAAAAATATTTTGGCCCCGGAACCTTGCGGTCCCGGGGCCAAAATTGGGGGTGGGCGTTCGCCACTCGCTCTTTCCCGGCACATACGTTGGGCGCACTCGCTTTCGCGGGCCGTATGTTCCCCGACGCCACTCTTCGCGGCATGCGAAGTTCTCGATCTCATGGCGGGATCGCTCCGACCATTGCTGGCTGGAGTTTGTTGAGTGAGGCCTTTTCGCCCGGTTCGGACGCCCCCTGCCAGGGGCGGCTCGCCGGACGTGGTGCAGACACGCCTACAAGTGCATTTTCGCGTCGGCACCGTTGCCACAGGGACGGCGCCGGCTTTTGGCCGGCCGTTTGCCCCGTGTTACGGGTCTGACCTCTTAACTCTCAGGCTGCGTTCGCTTTGCAGTTGGGTGATGTGGTTTTTCGCACCGCCCAATTGAGGAGATTTTACGGGCTTTGCCTGGCCCGCTCTCTCCCCGCCGTCCCGTCTCCCTTACGCGCCCCGTCCGTTTTATTGTACGAGGCCTTTTGGCGGGGTCGTCCCGCCGGGAAACGTGACTGCGTTCTGGTCTGCGCAGTAGCAGCCATAACCCTCTGGGTAACTGCGTCGGCCCGTGGTTCGAAACGTCCCGCGGGCCTGACTCGGCTCGGAAGCGGTCTCTAATCGCCCCTTGCCGCTCAGCTCCTGAGTCATGTCACTGGACCGGTCATGACACCGGCCAGAGGAGCTGGTGATAATGCCTGCCAAAACCCGCTTTCGCGGAATTGGAGGGGATGGCGGCACCAGCTGCCACCGTCCTTTCCCCGGTCGCCCGGGATTATCCCAGTCGCGCTCTCGGCGGAGTTTTCAGACCGCCGCGCCTCGACTGTTCTATCAATGAACATTTGGGAAACTGCTAGTCCTTGCGCGAAAGTGAAGCCTATCTTATGCACAATTTCCTCACCGTCGAATCGGTGAATAACTTGGGAATAATCTGGTTCACCGGTTATTCCCAAGGCTTGATTCTCGATCCAGCGTGTTGGGGGCAACCCGCTCCACCTTTATGGCCCTGCCGATTTACGAACTTGAAGCTGACGTGATCGCCGCGCTGCGGGCCACCGGGCGGGTGATCGTGCAGGCGCCCACGGGATCGGGAAAATCAACGCAGATCCCCCAGATGCTCCTGCGCCACGGCCTGCTCGGCGAGCGCGGCGAGGTGATCGTGCTGCAGCCGCGCCGGATCGCGACGCGGCTGCTGGCGAAGCGGGTGGCCGAGGAGTGGGGGACGCCCCTGGGGGAAACGGTGGGCTACCAGATCCGGCTCGAGTCCCGGGTGAGCGAGCGCACGCGCATCCGCTTTGTCACGGAGGGAATCCTGCTGCGGCAGATGTCGTTCGACTCCGCGCTGCGGGGCGTGGCGGCGGTCGTCTTCGACGAGTTCCACGAGCGGCACCTGTACGGCGACATTTCCCTGGCGCGCGCGCTGCAGATCCAATGCTCGCGGCGGCCGGACCTCAAGATCGCGGTCATGTCCGCGACGCTCGATACCGCGGCGCTGCGCGACTATCTCGCGCCGTGCGCGGTGCTGACTTCGCAGGGCCGCACTTTTCCGGTGAGCATCGAGTATCTGCCGAAGGCGCTGGACTTCGACGTCGAACCGATCTGGGACGCGGCCGCGCGGGCTTGCGAGCGCGCTGCGGGGCGGACGGACGGCGACATGCTGGTTTTCATGCCGGGAGCTTATGAGATCAGCCGCACGCTCCAGGCGATCCAGGGTTCGCGGGAGCTGCGCGACTTCGTCGCCTTCCCTCTGCATGGCGAGCTGCCCCCTGACGCGCAGGACCGCGCCGTGGCGCGTTATGCCGGGCGCAAGATCATCGTCTCGACCAATGTCGCGGAAACGTCGCTGACGATCGACGGCGTGACCGCCGTGATCGACAGCGGGCTGGCCCGCATCGCCCGCTTCGATCCCCACCGCGGCATCAACACCCTCCTGGTGGAAAAGATCTCGGTGGCGAGCGCGGACCAGCGCGCGGGCCGCGCGGGGCGAACCGCGCCCGGCCGGTGCCTGCGCCTGTGGACGGAGCGCGAGCAGGAGCGGCGTCCGGCCCAGGAGCTTCCCGAGGTGAAGCGGCTCGACCTGGCCGAAGTGGTGCTGACCCTCAAGGCGGCCGGGATCGTCAGCATCGCGAATTTTCCCTGGCTGGAAAAGCCCGATCCGAAGGCGCTCGAGCGCGCGGAAACGCTGCTGGCCGATCTGGGCGCGGTCGCCCCCCAACGTGGCATGGGCTTCCAGCCCATGTTATCCATCACCGATCTTGGCCGCAAGATGCTGAATTTCCCCGTGCACCCCCGCTACGCCCGGATGTTCGTGGCGGCGCAGGAGCGGGGCTGCGTGCGGCCGGTCGCGCTGATGGCGGCCCTCACGCAGGGGCGCAATTTCCTGCTGCGCGGCGTCACGAAGGAGGTGGAGCAGGCGCGGGAGGACCTGCTGGGCGAGGAGAGCGAAAGCGATTTCTTCCTCCTCATGCGCGCGTGGAATTACGCCGAGAAGAACGGTTACTCGCTCGACGCCTGCCGCAAGCTTGGCCTTCACGCGCAGACCGCCCGGCAGGTGGGGCCGCTCTTCGAGCAGTTCCTGGAAGTGGCGCAACAGGCTGGGAATGTGGAGAAAAAGATTCACCGCGGAGGCGCGGAGGACGCTGAGGAAGGAAATGATTCTCCGCGTTCTCCGCGCCTCCGCGGTGAAGAGATTAGGAAATGTGTCCTGGCGGGTTTTTCCGACCAGCTCGCCCGCCGGCTCGACGCCGGCACGCTGCGGTGCGAACTGGTCCACGGGCGCAAGGGTTTGCTCGCGCGGGAAAGCGCCATCCAAAAAGCGCCGCTTTTCGTCGTCGCGGAGATCAGCGAGATCGGGGGCCGCGGAGGGGAGGTGAGCGTCCTGCTCAGCCTGGCGACGGCCGTCGAGGAGGCGTGGCTGAAGGAAATGTTTCCGGAGGATTATCGCGAATCGCGCGGCGTGGTGTACGACCCGGAGAGCAAGCGGGTGATCGCCCGCCGCGAGCGGCGTTTCCGCGACCTCGTCATCGAGGCGAAGGGCGGCAGCGATGACGTTCCGCTCAACGAGGCCGCGGCCCTGCTGGCGCAGGAAGTTCTCGCCGGCCGGATCGCGATCGACGCCTGGGATGAGGCGGTGGAGCAATGGATCGTCCGCGTGAACCGGCTCGCCGAATGGTTTCCGGAGTTCGAGGTCAATCCGCTGGATGCCGCCGGCCGGGCGACCCTGATCGAGCAGATCTGCTACGGCGAAACGGGCGCCCGCGGCGTCAGGGAAAAGGCGGTGATGCCCCTCCTGCGCGACTGGCTCACGGCCGAACAGCTGGCTGCGCTGGACGAGACGCTGCCCGAGCGGCTGGTCATGGCCAACGGGCGGCGCTCGGCGATCGCCTATCACGCGGACGGGCCGCCGGTCCTCCGGGCGCGCATCCAGGAGCTGTACGGGGTGGAGGGAAAATTCACGCTGGGCCGCGGCCGCGTGCCGGTGAAAATCGAGATCCTGGCCCCCAACCAGCGCCCGATCCAGGTCACCGACGACCTGACGACCTTCTGGCGGGAGATGTATCCGAAGGTGAAGACGGAATTGCAGCGGAGGTACCCGCGGCATGAGTGGAGGTAGCGCAAACGCAACCAAGGTAGACGCTGCGTCCCGCTGCGTTCCTCAAGAGGTACGCGGCAAGATGCCGCGTCTACTTTGAAGGCTCCCGCTTCTTCCGCCCGCCGTTGCGCTCTATATTCAGATACGTCTTGTTGAGCATCTGGCTCTCATAGAGCTCAAGCAGCCGCACCCCTTCGCGCGGCTTCACCTGGTCTTTCCGCGTGGCGGCGTCGATCTGGGTTTTCATCCGGCGGCACAGCTCCTCCTGCTGGTATTGGACGCCCTCGATCACGTCGGCGATGCGGCTGCCGCTCAGGGCCTCCTCGATGTAGAAGCCGTTCGGCTCGTCGTCCTCCAGGAAAACGTGCACCTCGTTCACGCGACCGAAGAGATTGTGCAGGTCGCCCATGATGTCCTGGTACGCGCCGGTCAGGAAGATCCCGAGGTAGTAGGGCTTGCTGTTGAGCGGGTGGAGGGTGATGTAGTCCTTGACGTCCTGCAGGTCGATAAAGCTGCCGATCTTGCCGTCGGAGTCGCAGGTGATGTCCACGAGTATCGCGTTGACCGTGGGCTTTTCCTTGAGCCGGTGCAGCGGGGCGATGGGAAAGAGCTGCTTCAACGCCCAGTGGTCCAGCAGCGACTGGAAGACCGAAAAGTTGCAGACGTACTGGTCGGCCAGAAGCTTGTCGAGATCGTGCAATTCCTCCGGCTGGTAGCCGGTCTTCCGGCCCTCCTTGGCGATCTGCTCGCAAATCTGCCAAAAAACGGACTCGGCGGCCGCCCGATTTTCGAGGTCCAGGTAGCCGAGATTGAAGAGGGAGAGGGCCTCCTCCTTTCTCTGCTGCGCGTCGTGGAAGCGCTCGAGCCGGCCCAGCTTCGTCTTGTTGCGCAGCAGCACCTCCAGGTCGGTGACGACCTTGTGCTTTTCCTCGGGCTCGTGCTGCTGGCCGAGGGACTCGCGCTTGTTGATCCGCT
>Ga0302325_10008372_pt1 | contig 22716 bp, 19 predicted proteins | sample Palsa_T0_2_FD_201948 | JGI IMG/M metagenome (GOLD analysis project Ga0302325, IMG submission 201948) | Peat permafrost microbial communities from Stordalen Mire near Abisko, Sweden - Palsa_T0_2 | ecosystem: Environmental > Terrestrial > Soil > Palsa > Peat permafrost | place: Sweden: Abisko...
GATCCGGACTTCGGCAATCCGTACAATGACATCGGCTCTTATCTGATCGAACTGGGGCGCTACGATGAAGCTATCCCCTGGCTGCAACACGCCACGGAGGCTCCGCGTTACGATCCGCGCCACTTTCCGTATTTCAATCTGGGCCGCGCCTACTTGGCCAAGCGAGACTTTCTTCGCGCGCGCGGATATTTTAAGGATGCGCTACGAATCGAGCCGCGCTACACGCTGGCCAGGCAAGCAATTGAAAATCTGCGGCGGCTAATGAATTAGCAGCCATTAGGAAAGACTCGCGGCCGGGGCGGCTTGAAGATCTTGTCGTAAAGCCACATCAAGGCCGCGGTTGCCACCCCAATCGCCGCGACCACCCACCACATTTCCGCAGGATGATGCAGCACTTCCCCGAATTCAGTCACCAGGTAACCACCCAGCTGGCCTGCGACGAAGTAGCCGATGGCGATGGGGAGAAACGCATAGCCCATGTAAAGGCCCTGCTGGCCGTCGGGAGCCAGGCGCGAGATGTACTCGTAATAGCGCGAAGCCTGGGTGACCTCTCCCAACGCAAGAACGACGAGCAATGCCGCCAGCGCGTGCATCGACGGATGAACGGCAAGAAATATCCATGAGAGACCGGATATCAAGAAGCCGAGCGCGATGGCCCTCACGGCTGCCATATTCCTCGTTAAGTAGGTCACGGCAATCTGAAAGCAGATCACCGTGATGGCTTCGATTGAAAGGATTCGATCTGTATCAGCGTTCGCGTCCACGTACGTCCGCATGAAGATCGGCATGGTAATCCATATCTGCCAGAACATGATGTAAAAGCCCGAGGAAATCAGGAGAAAGGCAACGAAGCGCAGATTGGCGAGCACTACGAACATATTCTTGAGTGCGCCGAAGAGGCTTTCCACTCTTTCGCCACCCGACCTTCCTGGTTCGCGATAAAAGAGCAGCGTCACCCAGAACATCAGGAACGCGCAGGCGGACGACACCCGAAAGACGTTTGCGATTCCTAAACCCAATTGCTTGCGAACCAGCCATGCCATCGACGGGCCAATCGCCCCGCCGATGTTCACCAGGGTGTAGTAAATCGAGTAGCCCAGCGACCGAACGTTCTCAGCTGAGGCGCGAGCCGTCGTTCCTGCAACGCACGGTTTCACCATGCCTGGCCCAAATGCCGGAATCAGCAGGATTGCCAGAACCAACCACTTGTCTCCGATGGCCCTGCGAAGCGGTTCCATCCAGGACGCCTCGATCGAACCAAGCAGAAAATAGCCGAGGGTAAGCAGAAGATAAGCGAACATCAGAGAGCGCCGAAACCCGAATCGGTCCGCCAATGTGCCGGCCAAAATCGGCGAGGAATAAACGACGAAGCCGGTCAGCCCCAGGATCGACCCGGTCAATTGGCTCGAAAAATGAAGCTGCTCACTCAGGTAAATCGCAAGCACGGCACTCATTCCGTAGTACGCCACGCGTTCGAAAATCTCGGTGAAATTGGCGACCCAGAAGGCGGGCGCGAAGCCAGAGCGGATTTCGGCGATGCGCTGAGCAAAGCTCAAGAGATGTTTTCCCTGTGGTACGTGGACCGGCCGGGCTCAGTCGATTGAGGCGCTGCGCGGTCCGCGCGATTGTATCGAAAGAGCGAGTCTTGCGCCGCAATAGTTCCTGAGGCTGCCGATATCCTGCAGGGCCGTTAGACAGCAGCGGTGGCCATTGGGTGGCGCATGCGGCCATGAACGGCCCTCGCTAGCGCGCCCAAGCCCCAAACGATCACCACGACCTGAACCAGCGCGCCGACGATAGGCACGATGGAGACTACTCGAATCACAGCCAGGCCCAGAGCCAGCCTACCCGCAGCCGCGCCAATTCCGGCCGCAGAGCCAAGTAGCGTTTCGCCCAGCCAGGCCCCCACGAATATTTGCGCCGCGAAGAGCGCAATCACGTACCACAGAAGTGCCGCGATTCCCACGCCCGCCCCGACGATAGTGAAGATGGCGGCCACGGCGGCCACCGGAGTGACGATTAGCACGAGCGCACCCCAACCGAGCGACGTACCGATGCGTTTACTCGCGGCGACTACGTCGAAGAAGAATCCTGGCGCCGTGAGCAGCGTTAGCAGCCCAAAGATAAATACGGCGCCCCAGAAGAGCGTTTCGTGCCAGTAGAATCGCGGCGAGGAATAATTCGGACCAGGCCTCTGGATCGTCGCGTGGATGGGGCTCGCGAGTTTGGCTCCCTGCGAAATCTGGGGCTGCCGCCATCCGTTGTAGTCCGTGTTGCCCTTGATGTCGGCGTCTGAACCGATGGTGAGTTGGTGCGCTCGAACTCGCGCGCCACCGCCGAGCGGGCCATCGATGGTGATGGAGTTCCCGAAAGCCAGCAGGTCGCCGGCTATATGGCCGTCGAGTTCCGCGTCGTTCGAGCCAACCATCGCCGTGCCCCCGACCGTGGCTTTACTGTCCATGTCAAAATTCTGGGTCCAAACGGACACATTTTTCGCAACGCTGCCGTTGAGGATCAATGAATGGCAACCGCCACGCAGGTTACCCTCGACCGTGCCGTTCATGCGCAGCTCCTGGGCGAATGCAAGAATGTCTCCCTTGATGTGTCCGTTTACAGTGACGCTGTTGGAAAATACGATCAGGTCCCCGTTCACGTCCCCGTCAATTCGCGTGTAATTGGCAGTGACGATCAGATCGGTAGCGGACTGCTGCCCGGCCGGCAAAACGTAATTCGGATCCCCGTGATGGATCTCCGCAGCGGATGAGGAGGGAGCAAGCGTCACAAACAGGGCGAGCGCCGAGATCACAAAAGCCACCGGCGCGAATCGCCGCCACTGCCTTCGCAACGGCCACATGCCGAGCACCACAAGCGTGCCGGCCGCAAGTAACTCCATCGTTGTGCGCATCGCGTCCCATCCTTTCCAGAGAGCACCTGTGAAGAAGAGCATGGTCAGAAGACTTCCCTGTGAAAAACCCGCTTGCCCTGCTTGGTCAAACCATGGCTCTACGAAACCGGTCCAAAACGTATACGCCCCGCCGAAGCCGAGCCCCAACGCCGCGATCCAGCCCCAGTGACTCTGGCCACGCTGCGGCGCAAAGACCAAACGTGCTGGGACGGGCTCTTCTTCCGCGGCCAGCGCCTTGCGCAGCCAGATGTTTTCGTTTTGCAGCACTTGAAGAAGCTGGCGGCATGCGGTGCATGAGCCCGCGTGCGCCGAAACTTCCCGCACTCGCGCGTCATCGAGTTGCCCTTCGAGAAGAAGCAGGCCGGTCATTTCGTCAAAGTGATCGTTCGGCGCATCGCCGAAAGGCGGATTTCCGTCCCGGTGAAATGCGTTCATAATCCCCTCCCCGAAGAAAACTCCGGCAGTTGTCCGCCACTGCTGAGCGCGGCGCGCAGCTGATGCCGCGCGCGCAAGAGCAACACGCCCACAAACTCGCGACGAACGCCCAACGTTTCGGCAATTTCGTCGTAACTCATCTCCGCAAAATACCGCAGCGTCAGGGCTAGTCGCGCGCGATCCGGCAGCGTGGCCAAGCCCGCGCGCACCTCTTTTCCGGCGTGCTCGTCTATCAGGCTCTCGAGCTGGCTGGGATCAGGATGCTCGAGCGGCATCGTTTCCACGTCGCCCGTCTCGAGGTCCTGCCGGATGCGCCGGCGGCGTAGCATATCCCAGCAATGATTGGCCGCCACCTTATACAGCCACGCCATGAAGGGTTTGGAGGAATCGTAGCTGCCGATTTTTTGGCGAACCTTCATGAAGATTTCCATGGTGGCGTCCTCGGCATCCTCGCGAGCCGGCAGCACGCGCCGGCAGAACCTGAAAATCGCCGGTGCGTGGCGGGTATAAAGATCGCCCCAGGCGTTCGCGTTGCCCGTCCGTACCTGGGACAGCAATTCCGCCAATTCCGCTTCGTTCATCGCCCCGGTCGTTTTCGGTCTGTCCATGAATGAATACGCAGCGGCGCGCTCGAATATTTCACAACTCTTACAAACAGGCGCGGTTGGTCACGGCCGGGCTAGCGCTGCCAAGCACCCGGGCTCGCCAGCCGCGTCTCCGAAGGTGCGGCTCCGCGTCTGCTATACTCGCACTTCTACACCCGGAGATGGCGCTCGCGAGATGTTGCGCGTCCGCATCGAGGCCAAACCCGAATTCGCATGCCCGCGAAAAACTCAAAGCGTCTCTTTCTAGTGGATGCGATGGGCTACATTTTTCGCGCGTTTTTTGCGCCGATGGATCGCCTGCAAACTGCCGCGGGAGTTCCCACCAAGGTGCCGTATCTTTTCGCCACTATGATGCGGCGCCTTCTGCAACACAAGGATTTGCGTCCGGACTACGTGGCAGTAGTGTTCGATGTATCGGCTCCTACCTTTCGCGACAAACTGTTTGCATCTTATAAGGCGCAACGGGCGCCTATGCCGGACGATCTTGCCGTGCAGATTCCGTTCGTGCGGCGATATTGCGCAGCGATGCATCTTCCCATCATCGAGTATCCCGGCTATGAGGCGGATGACGTAATCGGCACGCTGGCACGGCAGGCGGGGGAACACGATCTAGACGTTTACGTCATCACCAGCGACAAGGACCTGATGCAGCTCGTGGGCGGGCGCGTGCGAATGCTCAACCCGGCCAAGGGCGACTTGGTGATCGACGAAAAAAAAGTCGAGGAGATTATGGGCGTGCCACCCGCGAAGGTCGCGGACGTGATGGCGCTGATGGGCGATACGATCGACAACATTCCGGGCGCGCGCGACCCCAATGAAAAGCCGGCTCCCGGCGAGCGGCGCAAACCCGGCATCGGCGAGGTGGGTGCGCGGCAGCTAATTCAGCAGTTCGGCAGCGCCGAAGAAGCTGTGCGGCGAGCAAGCGAAGTAAAACGATCGAGTTATCGCGAGGCGCTCGAAAAATATGGCGAATTCGTGCGGCTCAGCAAGCAGCTGGCGCAGATCCCCACCGACGCGCCGGTCCCACCGCTCTCGCTTGACTTGCTTCAGTTGCGCGAGCCAGATGCTTCTGCGCTGCGCGAACTTTATGGCGAGCTCGGTTTCACGTCGCTGCTGCGCGAAATTGCTCCGTTGACGGACGACCGGCCGACGGATTACGCAACGCTGGATTCACCCGCTGCGCTGCACAAATTTCTGCAAGCGATTCAGAGCGGCTACGAAGCGGCGGCGTGGCTCACGCTTGACTCGGAAGACCCGGAAGAAGAGGGCTTCGGGGCGCGCGCGCTGAGCGTCGAAGTATCCACCAAAATCGGACAGGGCCGCACGACAGCCAATGACGTGGAGAACAAGACGCTCGCGGCCATGAGCGACTGGCTGGCCGATCCGAAGCGGCCCAAGGTAGTGCACGATCCGAAACTGTTTCAGATCCTGGCCGCTTCCCATTCACCGGCCGATTCAGAGAAGGCCGGCGAAGTTCACGGCATTCGCCACGCCGTGATGCTCTACTCGTACCTTCTACGCCCGACGACGGCGAATCATGCGTTTGGCGAAGTAGTGCTCCGGCAGTTGAATCAAACTCTGTCCGGCGCGTCTGGCGAACGCGCCGATCTTTTGCTGCGCGTCGCGCCAGCGCTTCGCGCGGAAGTGGAAAAGCAGGGCCTAACCGAGCTGTACGAGAAGGTCGACCTGCCGCTCGCTCACGTGCTGGCGCGCATGGAAATCACCGGCATTCGTGTAGACCGGCAGGAGCTGGACAGGATTTCCGAGAAAGCCCAAGAGGAAATCACCAAACTCGAAAAGTGCATCTACGAGCTGGCCGAATTCGAATTCAAGATCAACTCGCCGCAGCAACTGGCCGAAGTGCTTTTCGACAAGCTGAACTTGCAGCCACCTCGGCGCAGCCGCATGAAAGGGCGATCGACGGCCGCGGAAGTGCTGGATGAACTCGCGCTGGTGCATGACCTACCCAAGAAAATCCTGGAATACCGCGAGCTGGCGAAACTGAAATCTACGTACGCGGACGCTTTGCCGCGCTTGATCCACCCTGCCACGGGTCGCTTGCATACGAGGTTCTGCCAGACCGGCACGGCCACAGGCCGGCTGAGTTCAGCCAATCCGAATTTGCAGAATATTCCGGTGCGTACGGAGCTCGGCCGCGAAATCCGCGCCGCTTTCGTAGCGCCGGCGGGACGGTTGCTGCTATCCGCGGATTATTCACAGATCGAGCTGCGCATCCTGGCACACCTTTCCGAAGATGCAGTACTGGCCGAGGCCTTCCGCCGCAGCGAAGATATTCATTCGCGCACGGCGCAAGAGGTGTTCGGAGTAGCGCCTTTCGCGCAGACTCCCGATCATCGCCGCGCCGCGAAAGTCATAAACTTCGGGGTGATCTATGGGCTTTCGCCGTTCGGTCTGGCACAGCAACTGGGGATCGACCAGCGCGAAGCCTCCAAATTCATTGCCGCGTATTTTGAACGCTACAACGGCGTAAAAAGGTTCCTGGACGAACAGGTTGCTGAGGTACGCAAGACGGGTGTTAGTAAGACGCTTTTCGGGCGGCCGCGTCCGATTCCGGAAATCAATTCGCCGCAGCCCAACCTGCGCAACTTTGCCGAGCGCACAGCCATGAACAATCCGATGCAAGGCGCTGCCGCCGATCTGATCAAACTGGCGATGATCGAACTCGATGCTCTCCTGACGAAGGAATTTGAGGCGCGCATGATCCTGCAGGTTCACGACGAGTTGTTATTCGAAGCGCCGGAAGAGGAGTTGCCGCGCCTGGCTGGTTTGGTCAAGAAAGTCATGGAGGGCGTTTACGAACTCAGCGTGCCGCTGGTGGTGGAGACGAAGGCGGGCCCGAACTGGCGCGATATGAAGGGACTTTGATCTGAAGCGGAGTTGACCCAGTGTGAAACACGAGGAGGAACCATGGCAGCGGATCATTCCGAAGGTTTTCTGAATCTGGTGAGGGACGCGAAGAAGCGGATCAAGGAAGAAGATTACCGCGCGACCAAGAAAAGAATCGATGCCGGAGAGCAATTCACGCTCATTGATACGCGCGAGGACACCGAATGGGCGCGCGGCCATATTCCCGGCGCCACCCATATGAGCAAAGGAATCATCGAGCGCGATATCGAAAAGACAGTGCCGGATAAGGACACGCCGGTGGTTCTTTACTGCGGAGGAGGCTTTCGCTCGGCGCTCGCGGCGGACAATCTTCAGAAGATGGGCTACTGCAACGTGGTGTCGATGGACGGCGGGTGGCGCGGTTGGACCGAAGCGGGATTTCCGGTGATTCGCGACTGACCCTAGGCCGCTGGTAATAGAAGGTTTGGCTGGGGCGGTTGGACTCGAACCAACACCGTCCTCATTAACAGTGAGGTGCCCTACCGATTGGACCACGCCCCATTTGCCGGAAAGTATTTTATCTGATTTGGAGCGAACCCGCCCGGTGTTTCGACATAGGCATCGAGAGGACACATTCCGCTGTTTGTTAGAGAGTGGAGGAAGTCGGAAACGGCGGAAAGGGTCGGGGAAGGTAGCGGGCCCAGCCCTCAATCCCCGAAGGGATCCTCCGCTATCCTTCCCCTGACGAAACAGCTTAGGGCACGTTGGAAGCCACTCCTAAGTTGCTGAAACTACACGCACGGGATTTGCGGGCGCGGTAAAAAATCCCAGGCGCTCCGCAAAAAATCCCGCGCTACATCGATGGCCCTAGCCCGCGCGAACAGTTTGAGAGATGTTCGCCGCACCGGCGCCGCATGGGTGCCGCACCGGCCCTCTGGATCTATATGTACTAGCACGAGGGAAGCAACTTTGGGCGCGCGTGCTAAAATTGAGTTTCGGCCTCTCCCACCGGAGCAGGCCGTTGGACAGGCGATTTGGGTCAAGTTGTCTCGCAAGCTGAGCTAATTTCCCGCCGGGGCGGCTGGAGGCGCAACGGCCAGGTGGTAGTGTGCGCGATAGGCTGCTTCGACCTCTTGCATCCCGGGCATATTCGCCTTCTGGAACAGGCGCGCTCACTCGGGGGCATTCTCGTCGCCGCGGTCGAAAGCGACTCTCAGGTACGCAGGGCCTCTGGTTCCGCTTCGAAAATCGCGCGTCCAGTAACGCCAGCACCTGAGCGCGCCGAGATCCTTGCGGCGCTGGCTTGCATTGATTGCGCCGTAGAGATGGACGGCTCGCGGGAACAGTTTCTCGAAATTTTCTCACCCGACATTCTGGCGGAGGGAAGTTCTCGAGATATTCCTGGATCGACTCCGCCGGCTGGCTCGCATCCGGCCGCGCCCGCCTGTAAATTGGTGCGCATTCCTCTCGAGCCCGGCTACTCCACGGCCGGCCTAATCGAACGCATCCTTCAGGCGCGCACATGATTCTCCCACTGGTATCGGAATTGTTGGCACGCGTGGCCCGCCGGCCCGCGATCGAGCAGGGTCTTGACGCGCTGCGCCGTAAGAAGGGCGAAGTGCGCTTTGCCGGGCTCATCGATCCCGCCAAAGCGTTGCTGGTTCCTCTGGCGCTGGCGGAACTCGGCCGCCCGGTGATCTTCGTTGTGGAATCGAACCAGCGCGCCGAGGCATTGGTAGAGCCGCTGCGGTGGTTTTATCGCGCGGTCACGGGCGAACCCGCCCGCCGCGTGGTGCACCTTCCGGCGCACGACACGTTGCCCTACGAAGGCCGCTCGCCGCATGCGGAGATTTCCGAGGCACGCGCCGTGGCTCTGTGGCGATTTGCCACCGGCGATGCGGACCTCATGATCGCACCCATACAGGCGGCGCTGTGGAAGACGCGCGATCCGCAGTTTTACCGTCATTTGGCGCGCACCATCGCCCGCGACGAGGCTATCCCGCACGAAGAGTTCCTGCAGTTTCTATTTGCCGCCGGATACGACAAGCAAACTACCTGCGAGATGCCCGGCCAGTACGCTGTCCGCGGCGGCCTCATCGATGTGTTTTCGCCCGAGGCGGCGCAGCCGGTGCGCATCGAGCTGCTGGGCGACACTATCGAATCGATTCGGGCCTTCGATCCAAACACGCAGCGCTCCACCAATCCCATGGAGCGCGCCACGCTGTTGCCTTTGGCCGAGTCGCTGCGCCGCGCCGAAGTGCTCGAGCGCGCAGGCGGACGGGGTGCGTCATCCCGCGATGATACGGACTTCCCTCCCGGTTTTTATCCTGGTTGGGAATTTCACGAGCTGCTGCTTGAGGATCGAAATGGCGTCGTCTTCGATCTGGCCGCGGACCCGGTGGTGGTCATCGACGAACCTTCCGAACTCACTGCGGCCATCGAAAAGTATCGCGAAGAGATGCAGACAGGCTTCGATGAATCGGATGACCCGCGCGCCGCGCCTCCCGACCGCTACCTGCTCAGCCCGGAGGAATGGTCGCTTGCGCTGGATCTATTCCCGAGCCTGGGGCTCGAACAACTGGGCATGGCTTCCGAGGGCGCGACGCCGTTCACTCTGCAGACGCAACCGACCCCGAGCTTTCATGGAAACGTGGCGGCTTTCATGGATGAAGCGCGCAAAAGACTGAGCGGCGGCGAGCACTTGATCGTCTCGGCGGGAAGCACAGGGGAACTGGAGCGCTTCGCGGACATCTGCCACGAATACGAACTCCCTTACCGCGTTGGCGAACTCGAAGAAAGCGCCACGATCACGCGCCTGGCTCAGGAGGAATCGGGAGCCAACGCGCCGGCGATGGTGCTAGTAAAAGCGCCGTTGGGCGAGGGAGTGGTCTTCCCGGAGGCGCAGCTCACGCTTTACGGCACGGCGGACCTGTTCGAGACTCTTCCGCCCCCGCAACGTCCGCGCGCGCGTCCGAAGACCGCCAGTTTTTTTAGCGATTTCTCGGACTTAAAGCCGGGCGATTTTGTGGTTCACGTCGATCACGGCATCGGGATGTTTGACGGCTTGCGCCAGGTGGCCGTGGAAGGCGCGTCGGGCGAGTTTATGCTGCTGCGCTATGCGGACGACGCGCGCCTCTACGTGCCGCTTTCGCGGCTCGACCTGGTACAAAAATATCAGTCGCTCGGCGGCGTGACCCCCACGCTCGACCGGCTGGGCGCCGCGGTTTGGGAAGCGCGCAAGACGCGCGTTCGAAAATCGGTGAGCGACATGGCCGGCCAGCTCCTGGCGCTCTACTCCGAGCGCAAGACGTTACCCGGCCATGCTTTTCCGACGGATTCGAACTTCCAGCGCGAATTCGAGGATGCCTTCGAGTTTCAAGAGACGCCCGATCAGCAGAAAGCAATCGACGACGTGAAGCGCGACATGGAGGCATCCCTGCCCATGGACCGCTTGCTCTGTGGCGACGTCGGCTACGGCAAGACGGAAGTGGCCATGCGCGCCGCCTTCAAGGCCCTGGGCGATTCGAAACAGGTGGCCGTCCTCGCTCCCACTACGGTGCTGGCATTCCAGCACTATCAGACATTCCGGCGCCGCTTCGCCGCCTTCCCTGTGCGCATCGAGATGCTGAGCCGCTTTCGCTCGGAAAAGGAACAGAACAAAACATTGGAGGAACTGGAGGCAAGCAAGGTGGACGTTGTGATCGGCACCCACCGGCTGCTCTCGAAGGACGTGAAGTTTCATGATCTCGGCCTTCTGGTCGTGGACGAAGAGCAGCGATTCGGTGTGGCGCACAAAGAGCGTCTGAAGGAAATGCGCAAAAATGTGGACGTGCTCACCATGTCCGCAACGCCCATCCCGCGCACCCTGCATATGTCCCTGGTCGGGCTGCGGGACATGAGCCTCATCCAGACGCCGCCCAAGGACCGTTTGGCTATTCAGACGACGGTAGCGCCCTTCAGCGAGACGCTGGTGCAGCGGGTGGTGGAGGAGGAGCTGGCCCGAAAGGGGCAGGTGTTTTTCGTTCACAACCGCGTGGAGTCCATCGATTCGCTCGCCGCGATGTTGCAACGGCTGGTTCCACGGGCGCGCATTGTGGTAGGACACGGCAAAATGCGCGAGACGGAACTCGAGAAGGTCATGTTGAAGTTCGTTCGTGACGAGGCGGACATTCTGGTTTCCACGACCATCATCGAAAATGGTCTGGATATCCCTCGCGCGAACACCATCATCATCAATCGCGCCGACCGCATGGGGCTCTCCGAGCTATACCAGCTTCGCGGACGGGTAGGCCGCTCGAACCAGCGCGCCTACGCCTATCTTCTGATCCCGCCCGATACCACGCTCACCACCATTGCCCGCCAGCGGCTGGCCGCACTCAAGGAATTCAGCGACCTTGGCGCGGGGTTTCGCATCGCAGCGCTCGATCTGGAGTTGCGCGGCGCCGGAAATCTGCTGGGCGGCGAGCAGCACGGCCACATCGAAGCGGTAGGCTTCGACCTATACTGCCAAATGATGGAGCGCGCCGTTGCCGAGCGTAAAGGCGAAGCGGTGGCGCCGGAGCGGCGCGTGACGCTCAACCTCGCCCAGGATGTCCGCATTCCGCCCGAATACATAGAAAGCGAAAACCTGCGTCTGCGCATCTATAAACGTATCGCCGGAGTCGCTTCTGACGCCGACAAGGAAGAAGTGCGCCGGGAGCTCGACGACCGGTTCGGTCCACCGCCGCCGTCCGTTGCCAATTTGCTCGATTACGCGGTGCTCAAGGCCATTGCCGAGAAGCTATTGGTAGCGTCAATTGACCGTCGCGGCGATCAAGTTGCCATCAAGTTTCACGAAGATACGCCGCTGGGCCCCGAGCGCGTTGTGAAGCTGATCCGCAAGCGGCGCGATCTGCGGCTGGACCCGAATGGCGTGCTATGGATGGGATGGAAGGGCGGATCGACGGCGGCTGCGGGCGGTATTCTTGAGGCCGTGAGAAACGTATTGCTACAACTACAAGCGTAGGGATAGAATTTTCCAAGAGAGACCCATATGAAGAAACCACTCTTTTCGCCAAGTACCGTCTTAGTGCTCAGCGCCTTATCGCTGCTCGCCGCGTCGAACGTGGCCGCACAAGCTAAGAGCACCGTGGTCGAGGACATCATCGCGCGTGTGAACAACCAGATCATTACACTGTCGGATTATCAGAAGAGCCTCGGGGATCTCGCACAGGAGGTTCAGCAGGATTGCCAAGCCTGTACCCAGGATCGCCTGATGACGGCGCTGAAAGACCGGCAGAAGGACCTGCTGCGGGATCTGATCGATCAGCAGTTGCTGATCGAGCGCGCCAAAGACATGGACACGAACGTCGAGGCCGATGTGATCAAGCGGCTCGACGAGGTTCGCAAGCAAAATAACCTGGCCAGCCTGGAGGATCTCCAGAAGGCCGTGGAATCGCAGGGCATCCCCTGGGAAGACTATAAGACCCAGTTGCGCAACCACTTGCTCACGCAGGAAGTGATTCGCCGGGAAGTCGGCAGCCGCATGGACATCGGCAGCGGCGAAGTGAAGCAGTACTACGATGCGCACAAGGACGAGTACAACCGGCCCGAGCAAGTGGCGTTGGCCGAAATCATGCTCAGCACCGATGGGAAGAGTCCCGAAGAGATCGCAGCGGTGCGCACCAAAGCGGAAGATCTCCGCAATCGGCTCACGAAGGGTGACGACTTCGTGCAGCTGGCCAAGAAATACTCCGAGGGATCGACGGCTCAGGACGGTGGCGAGCTGGGTGTCTTCGAGCACGGACAGCTTTCGCCGCAGTTGGAAGAGGCTGTGTTCAAGCTCGATAAGGGCCAGTCCACCGAAGTGATACAGACGAAGACCGGATTCGAGATCTTGAAGGTTCTCGATCACTATCAGGCTGGCTTGCAGCCGCTCGATAAGGTTTCAGGCGAAATTACCAACAAGCTTTACATGCAAAAGATGGACCCGGCATTGCGCAAATATCTTGGCGAGCTGCGGGAGGAGAGCTACGTGATGGTCAAGCCGGGGTATACGGACTCGGCCGCTGTGGCTGGCGCCACCGTAATTCAGGAAGTCGCACCGACGCCGGATGCTCCAGACAAGAAAAAATCCAAGAAGAAAACCAACGGATGAAGAAGTCTCACTTCGTTATCGATCTTTCCGACGGCCAGTCTGTCGTGTCGTTGTTTCTCGTTCGCGAAAAAGAGGTTCGCACATCCGCGCGAACGGGAAGCTCCTGGCTGCAGCTCGAGCTGGCGGACCGTACCGGGACCATCTCCGCCAAGATGTGGGACAACTTTACCGAGCTAGTTGCCACCTTCGCGCAGGACGACATCATCCAGGTGCGTGGGCGCGTAAAGCTCTACAAGGGCCAAAGGGAATTGACCCTCGAACAGATTCTGCCCGCCATCGAACGCGAGTACGAACTCGGGGATTTCCTTCCGCACACCAAATACAACGTCGACGAACTGTACGCCAAGCTGTGCGCTGCCGTCGCAGCTGTGAAGAATCCTTGGCTTAAGCGGCTGCTCTTGGACGTTATCGAGGACCCTGTTATCACGCCCCGGCTCAGACGCGCGCCCGCCGCGATGACCATGCACCACGCCTACATCGGCGGATTGCTCGAACACGTGGTCAGCTTAGTCGGGCTAGCTTCCAGCTTAGCGTCGCACTATCCGGAGCTGGACGGTGACTTGCTGCTCACGGGCGCAGTGCTCCACGATATCGGCAAGATAGAGGAGCTGCGCTACACGCGCGGAATCGACTACTCCGATGAGGGCCGCCTGCTGGGCCACATCTCCATCGGGACGGGTCTGGTGCGCGACAAGATCAAGGGCATAGCCGGATTTCCCGCGCCGCTGGCCACGCTGGTGCAGCATCTGATCCTGAGTCACCACGGGTCGTATGAGTTCGGTTCGCCGTCATTGCCGCAATTCCCCGAAGCCGTAGCCCTGCATTTTATCGACGATCTCGATTCGAAAATGGGAGCTGTGCGCGCGACGCTGGGAGACGTAGAAGATTCCGGTGCCGCACTCTGGACCGAGCGCAATCCCTCTCTGCGGCGCGTCTTGCTGCGAGCCAGGCAATACCTGGCCGGCGGTCCCACCGCGACCCCGGAAGGCAATGGAGCTGCGAAGGCTTCGCAGAAAGGATAGGCCACTCGCGCATGAATTCACTCGAACAGGCCCTCGGCACGGTCGCGCCCAAGTCTCGCTCGCCGCGTCGAGCCGTTCTCGATCTCGCGCCGCTCGAGCTTGATTGCATGAACACCCTGTGGCCAGTTGGCGAAGCTACGGTGCGCGAAATTCGCGATCTTCTGGCCTCCCGGCGCGCCCGCGCTTACACCACCATCATGACGATCATGGATCGCCTGGCGCGGAAGGGCGTGGTCGAGCGGCGCAAAGCCGGTCGCGCCTACGTCTACAGGGCAAAACTCAGCGCCGAAGACGCCCGCGCCCAGGCACTCGCGCAAGTGGTGGAAAATTTCTTCGGCGGCTCAAAGGCTGCTCTTCTTGCCGAACTGGATGCCGGACTGGACACCGCCAAGCAGGACGCCCAAGCCGCTGCGATAGAATCCGAACAGGCGAGCGAAAGCCGCATCGCCTAGTTGAAATGTACTGACCGCGCTATGTTTCCCGAAAAACTCACTATTCGCGACTTGGCCATTCGTCCGGCTACCATCCTCGCTCCCATGGCCGGAGTCACCGACACGGTCTTCCGCCGCGTAATCCGCTCCCTGGGACACTGCGGCTTGATCATGACCGAGTTCACCAGCGCGGAGGGGCTCACCCGCAAGGCTGCGCGCACCCTACACTATCTTTATTTCGACGACGACGAGCATCCCATCGCCGCGCAAATCTTCGGGTCCGATCCCAAAGTTATGGCTTCCGCGGCTGCGCTGACCGAAGACCTAGGCTTCGACCAGATAGACATCAACCTCGGCTGCCCGGTGAAAAAAGTCGTGAAGTGCGGCGGCTCAGGACTCCTCCGCGACCTTCCGCACCTGGAAAAACTCCTCCGCGAAGTGCGCGCCGCGGTGCACATTCCGCTGACCATCAAGATTCGTTCCGGGTGGGATGAAAACAACATCGTGGCCGTCGATGTGGCGCGCATGGCCGAGGCCATCGGCATCGAGGCCATCGCGGTTCATCCGCGCACGCGCATGCAAGGCTACGCTGGCTACGCCGATTGGAGCGTGATTCGCGCGGTGAAACAGGCGGTAGGTATTCCGGTGATTGGCAATGGAGACATGCGCACGCCGCAAGACGCCGTGCGCATGATCGAGGAAACGGGCTGCGACGCGGTGATGATTGGCCGCGCGGCTTCTTCCAATCCTTGGATCTTTCGGCAGATCGCCGACTACATCGCTACCGGAACTTTTATCGAGCCAACCGAAGAAGATCGCTACCGGCTACTGGCCGCCTATTTCCGCAGCCTCATCGAGGCGGAGATGCCCGACGCCGTCGGCAAGATGAAGCAATTCGCAACGCTCTTCACGCATGGAGTTCGCAACGGCGGAGAACTTCGCCAAGCAGTGCACCACGCGCACACCGCGGCGGAAATTCTCGATCGCGTCGACACGTTCTTCACTGCGCCTGCTCCCTCAGTTAACTAGCGGCACCGTCCCAGTCGCTACTCGTCGCGCGTCACCAGCAGTTGCTTGTAAGCCTCGCGGCGCGTGAGTCCGCGCTCGCGGGCTGCTTCCTTGAGCGCCGCCTTGCGATCTCCGCCGCGGATCTTCATGATTTCCTCGACGCGCCTGGCCAGCGGTAGCTTGTTCTTTTTGTCTGCGTCGTCGGCCGAATGCGCCTGCTGCCCGTCGGCTGGCCCGATAAGCAGCGTGATTTCGCCGCGCGGGGGCTTTTTCCGAGCCGCGCCCAACAGCTCTTCGATGTGGCCGCGCTGAAATTCCTCAAAGGTCTTGGTAATTTCCCGCGCTAGCACAGCAGGGCGGTTACCCAGGATTTCCAGCGCGTCTTCGAGCGTGTCGATTACGCGGTGGGGCGCCTCGTAAAAGACCAGCGTTCGCGGTTCCTCAGCCAGCGCGCGCAGCGATTTTCGCCGCGCCGTCTGCCGTGGAGGCAGGAATCCGGCAAAAACGAATTCGCAGCCCGGCATGCCCGATGCGGCGAGGGCGGCCACAAAAGCTGACGGTCCCGGGACAGGAACCACGGCGATCCCGTGGCGCACGCACAGGCTCACGAGCCGGTATCCTGGATCCGAAACCGTGGGCGTGCCGGCGTCGCTTACCAGCGCGACCTGCGCACCCTCTTCAAGCTCGATCACGATTTCCGGCGCACGAGTAATTTCGTTGTGCTCGTGGTAACTGACCAGCCGCTTCGAGAAATCGAAATGTGAAAGGAGCTTCATCGTATGCCGCGTGTCTTCGCAAACGATGAGGTCCGCCTCCTTTAATATTCGAACCGCCCGTATCGTAATGTCCTCCAGGTTTCCGATAGGCGTCGCCACTACGTACAGGCGCCCCGTTCCTGTGGTCTTTGCTTCTTCCTTATCCTTCGTCATTGGTTTTGCGCGTGCCTTCCTCCTCCCGACAAGCGAGCCTATGCTCCGTAGAGTCGGTTTGCAAGCGCCCCACGGAGCCATGGCCCGGCGGACTCTCGCTCCGTGCTACCCCCAAATTGACAGCGGTACGGCCGGTCGGCTACTCTGGGTGTTTCGCACACACACTCGAAGGAGCAATGAATGGCTCAGGGCACGCCAGTAAAGCACAGGAAGAAGACGAAATCGGTATTGAAGAATATCCGGCAGGCGGAAAGCCGCGCGGCCATCAACCGCATGAACCGCACTCGCGTTCGCGGCGTGATGCGCCGCATGCGGACGGCGCTCTCTGCCGCGAACATCGCGGAAGCAGAAAAGCTGGCTCCGGCGACCTTTTCTGAGCTCGATAAGGCCATCCGCAAGCGCACGCTTTCGGAAAACACGGCGAACCGCTACAAGTCGCGGCTCACGCTGGCTCTCAACACATTGAAAGCGAGTAAGGCCAAGGGCTGACGCGTTTCGGATCGGATGCAGAAAGGGCGCCTGGGAATTTCAGGGCGCCCTTTTTTATTGGCGCGGTGGGGGGTTTAAACGCTACGCGAAACGGGCGGTGCCGAGGAGTTCGTCAGCCGGGCGATCAGGAACTCCATAAACGCGCGTGGGTCGGGATTTGCTGATTTCAGATCGCTGTCCGCCTCTGCCAAAGCCGTCAACCCCGCCAGCAAGTCCTTTCTGGAAACACGGTGCGCCTGGCGAACCGCCGCTTCCGCGGCGTCTGGACGCATGCTTAATTGGCGGGCGGCCTCGAAGCCACTGGTGTGCGCGGGCAGATCGCGCGCCTCGATGAGTTTGCGGTAGCTCCACGCCAGAGCTCCAACGATTCCCGCCGGCTGCTCGCCCTCTCGCAGCAAATTATCGAGAAACGCCAGCGCCGCGACACGTTTACGACTCGCCAGCATTTCGGCCAACTGCCACACTGTATTTTTTCGCGCCGCTACAACCAAGGCCTCGACGTCCGCTGCGGTAATGCGTCCGCGCCCTTGAACGTAGGTGGCCAGCTTTTCCAGTTCAATTCGGATGCGCGCCGGTTCACCGTTCAGGATTTCCGCCAGCATGATCGCGGCGGGGTGATCGAGCTCCGCACCGCGTTCCTTGGCGATATGCACGGCCAGCTCCGCGGCAGATTCATTCCCGATGGTGAGCTGGACCACCAACGCCTTCTCCTGCAACAGCTTGGAAAATTTCTGGCGCCCGTCGAGCTCTCCCGCCTCGAAGACCAGCAGAGTAAAGGGCGCGGGAGAATCGAAATACTTGTCCAGGGCGTCCAGGACTTCATCGCGCGACTTATCCCCGAGTTTCTCGATCGATTCCGCGTCCTCGACAATAATTACCTGACGGGGCGCAAGCATCGGCATGGTTTCGGCGCGTTGCAGGATTTCATCCCACGAGCTTTCCCGCGGCGAAAGGCGTGCCACCGCCCAATCACGCGCTGCCTCCGGAACGCACACCTCGATGATCTTGCCGCGGCACATCTCACGCAGGTAGCTGTCCGTACCCAGCAGAACGACGGCCGCTACCGGTTTCCCCTGGCTCAGTCGCTCGGCAAGCTTAGCGGGGGAAACTGCGGGCATCAGAAGCCTTCCAGGACGTTGGAAACAATATGAGAGGCTAAGTCGCGGGACATCCGCTCAAGCGCCGGATCCTGTTCCTCGAAGAAGACGTTGACGTCCGTCTCAATCTGGTACTCCTGGCGGAACACCATGTCGTCGTTGTGATAAACGACCTTCCCGCTCTTGTTGTCCACCAGAGAAACTTTCACGTGGACGCTCACGAGCATCGCGGTGACCTCGCCGGTCGTGGCATTGAATAATGCGGGGTTTGCGTCGATCGAGAGAATCTCCCCATTGAGCACGCCATCCGCCGATTGCGGATCCTGCACGATGTGGTATTTCGTCCGTGAAAGGAGTTCGTGGATTACCGCCGCCGTGAACTTCTGCTCGATGCGGTAGCGCGTCGTATCGTTCTTGAAAGCTGGAACATCGACAGCCTGCCATCCTGAAGGAAGGTTGTCGCTGTGGCCGGCGACGTGGTAGCCGCATCCCGCAACACAAATCGCCAGCGCGCCAACGAGCAGGCGAGCGGCGAGAAGAGTGTGGCCGGTTCGGTGATGCTCAGGCGATGGCAATCAACTCCTCCGCGATGCGCACGGCGTTCGTGGCTGACAAACGTAGATTGTCGGCCGCTCCCCAAAGCCAGACGCCTCCGGCTACGTTCGGATCAGGGCCGATAGGCGCCAGGTGAATCTCGCTTTCGCCCGCCACGCTTACATTCGTCGGCGCAGCATCTTCGGACGCCGCGACTTTCACACCCGATTTCGCAAACGCTCCGGCGAGAGCTTCCGCCGGCTGAGCCGCAACAAATTCGGCATACGCGGAAAAAGCATACCCGTAAAACACCGGCGCCTGCACCAATTGAATTGCCGGGGCGCGCAGACGCCCAGCCAGATAGCGGGCCACTTCGGCGCCGATGGTGCTGCGCATCGTTTCGAGCGCCGGCCGGCTGCCCTCGCCGTAGCCCGTAAGCAAATTGAAGGCGACTTGCGTGCCGAAAACGGGTTTGGCGATTTGCCGAAAGGACAACAGGCTTGACGTCTGATTCTCCAGTTCTTCGACGCCGGCAAGATCGCGCTCGGAAACCGGCGGGAAAAATGTCATCGCGATTCTTTCGGGCGCCGGTTCGCGAAGAGCGGCCGCTACGGTGCAGGCTATGATCGCCGCCGGGGAAGGTGAAGAATAGACGATGCGCTGGGGCGACCCGTTGCCGCCCGACCCGCGTAGCGGAGGCAGCACCGAGGCCAATGCGGGAATCCATGCCGCGGCGGAATGGTTGGACATCAGCGCACCGGTGAGATCGATCACCGTTGCGCCCGAGTTCTGCGCCGCTTGCCAATTGCGCTCCGCGTCGGCCGCGCTGCCGGCAAAGAATGCGAAATGCGCGCCCTCGAAGCTGTCTTCGTCGAGTGGGCGAATAAACGTGGGTTCGCCTGCTGACTCGGTCAAAGTGCCGGCCATGGCGGTGGTATCGAGCAAGACGATATCCGCAGATGGGAAATTTCGATCTTCCAGAACCAGCTTTAATTCCTTACCCAACAGGGAAGAGGCGCCTACGATGGCAGTGCGAGAAAGATGGCCGGCTGCTGAAGGCATGGTTCAGGCGTGACGCGAGGCTACGCGGCGGCGGGCGAAGCGAACCACTTGAAGCACGATTCCGTGGGCCAGATAGGCACTCGCGATGATCATTAGAGTAGGCCGTGAAAAAAACCACATCGCGCCAACCGACAGCGCTAGCAGCACTACGGAGAGCGACGGCCATCGCCGCGTCCACTGAATGTCTTTGAAGCTGTAGTACCGGACCGTGCTCGACATCAGAGCGCCTAGGACGATCAGCAGCACGAGCCATAGCACCGAGAGCCGTGCGTCGGAAACCGGCGTCCGGAAAAAGTGCACCGTTGCGGCGATCATGCCTGCCGCCGCCGGACACGGCATTCCCGCAAAAAAGCGGCTGCCGCCCTGCGCCATGCCTTGAATGTTGAACCGCGCGAGCCGCCAGGCACAGCAACCCAGATAGATGAAGCCCACCAGCCACCCCAATTGGATGAGGGGCAACCCTTCGGGCGCACTGGCGGCGGCAAAAGTGTGGATGCCCCACGCGTATGCCAAAAACGACGGCGCCATGCCGAAGCTCACCACATCGGCCAGGGAATCGAACTGCTTTCCGAACTCGCTGTTCGTGCCCATCGCGCGCGCCACGCGGCCATCGAGCGAATCAAAAACAATGGCAATACCGATCGCCCGAGCGGCATTATCCAAGTCGGAGACCGAACCCTCGAGCGTGGCAAGAATCGCATAATATCCGCAGAGAAGATTCGCCACAGTGAAAACACTGGGAAGGATGTAAACGCCCCGGCGCAGCCGCTGATTGCGGAAGCGACGGAGAGGAGGTTCTGCTTGGCCGATCGGATCTATGTGGTTGAATTCCATTTCGCCAAAACGCTTTCGCCGCCCTTTACCTTTTGTCCCCGACGGATGCCAATCTCAACCGCGAGGGGAAGCCAGATGTCCACGCGCGAGCCGAAGCGAATCATGCCCACCCGTTCCCCGCGGACAACGGTATCGCCCTCACTTTTCCAGAATAGCACGCGCCGCGCAATCGCTCCGGCGATTTGTTTGAAGACCAACGTGCCTTCGGCGGTAACAATCGAGATTACGTTTTGCTCGTTTTTCTCCGAGGCGGCAGAGCGCAGGGCCGCGTAAAACTTCCCCGGCTTATGGACCACACTTCCCACACGCCCGGCAACCGGCGCGCGCTGTACATGCACGTCCCAGATCGAAAGGAAGATGCTGATGCGGCGCCCCGGTACGCCATCGAGCGCCTCTTCTACGATTGCAACCACGTGCCCATCCGCGGGAGAAACCACCGCGCCTGCTTCGGTGGGAATGACGCGATTCGGATCCCGGAAAAAATAAAAGATGAAGAGACCCAAGAAAAACAGCACCCCTGCGGCCCAGTTCCATCGGAAGAACAGGCAAAAGACGCCCGCAATGAGGGGAGGAATCGCAAATCGGTAGGCTTCTCTTACCATTCCGGCAGAAAGGCTTTCTCGCGACTGGGAAAGTGCGCCGGTCGGACGGATCGCCGCCGGCCCTTCGCCGCATGTGCGGCACACCCGCTCTGTGATGACACGCGAATGCGGAGGTATTGTACGACAGGTGAGAGAGAAACGACCGGCCCTTTGGCGCCCTTGGCGCTATTGCTAGTGCGAATATGGCCGCTGATGGTGCGCGATGATCGACTCCATCTGGTCTTTCAGATGTAGCTTCAGCTTTTTTAATGTTACTTCTTGGATCAGGTCCTCTCCGCTGAGGTAGGAGGAGTTGAGGATTTCTTCCAACCGCGATTCGCACTGCGAATGCTGTTCGGCGAGGCGTTTGAATTCGGGATCGACCGCCAACAGGGATGTTCGTATTTCCTGACTGGTCATCGGCACCTCCTCGATGTCACGGAGCGTTCACATGAGAAATACTTACCACAATGCGCGCACTATGCCAATAGCCAGGGTGCCACTCTGGTTTCCGGCAGTGCTATAGAGAAGCGATTAGTTCGGCGGACAACAAGCGGGCTTTTTGAGAGAGGTTCTGGGCTCTCACCCAATCGCCACCTTTTCCCGCATCGCGGGACTGGCCCAGAAAACTGCGGATCTTTTCCACCAAATCCTGCTGCGCGGCGTTGAGCTGTCTGCCGCCGGCACGTTGGAGATTGGCCTCCGCAGTCGAAATGTCATCCGTAGTCCTGCGCTGGTAGCTGGCTTGATCCCCAGCCGAGAGCTGGGGAGAAATCTGAGGAGCCGCAGGGTGCGCTACCGCTTCAGGTTCACTTGCCGCCCCAGGCTGCTCGGCTGGACGCCGCGGCGCGGGTGGCTTGGCTGTGGGAATCGTCACCGGAGGCGCAGAGTTGGCAGACGCCACAGGAGGGGGGGCGGGGGGCGGTACAGCCGCCTCCTGGGGCGGCGCCGCCGTGGTATCAGGCGCCACGCTCATGGGATGCACGGTGCCCGCATTGCCAGGAGCCGTAGTTACAGGGGAGGCCGCATGGGCAGTCTTTTCCGCGCAACCGGTAACGGCGAGCGGGATTGCGCTGGCCAGCAGCACTAAGCAGATCCGAATTGGACTGGGAGAGGTGAGCATCAAAGCTTTTCGGCTGCAAAAGGCTGACTGAAGTCGCGGATCTTGCCGGCCGGCGCTTCAACCATTCGAGCCAGCGGCAGATCTACACGAAAGATCGTTCCGCGGCCTTCCTTCGACTCGAATTCTATCCGCCCGTTGTGCAATTGCACAAATCGAAACGCGTTAGCCAATCCGATGCCGCTCCCTCCGGGCCGCGTGGTGAAGAAAAGCTGAAAAATCTTTTTCTGATCCTCTACCGGAATTCCGCGACCTGTATCTTCCACGGAAATCTCCGCGCAATCCCCTTTCCGCCGGAGTGTCAGACAAATTTTCCCGCCCGCCGGCGTAAACTCGGAGGCGTTCAGCAGTAGGTTCAAGACGATTTGGTGTATCAGTTGCCGGTCGACCACCACCGGCGGCAAGCTCGTCGTCAGTTCAGCCTTTAAGGTCAGACCCGCCTGAGCGATCGCCGGACGCACCGCATCGAGCGTCTCGCCCAGCAGCGCCCTCAGATCCGTCTCTTCCAGCGCCAGTTCCAGCGGTCGCGTAAAGTTCAGGAAGGTCTTCACGGCGCGATCCAGGCGGTCGATCTCACTGTCCAGCATCTTTACTGCCTGCTGCGGCTCCAATTCCACGGGCATGTTGGCTTTCAGCACTTCCAGCCAAAGGCGCATGGAGTTCAAAGGATTCTTCACTTCG
>Ga0302325_10008373_pt1 | contig 22716 bp, 17 predicted proteins | sample Palsa_T0_2_FD_201948 | JGI IMG/M metagenome (GOLD analysis project Ga0302325, IMG submission 201948) | Peat permafrost microbial communities from Stordalen Mire near Abisko, Sweden - Palsa_T0_2 | ecosystem: Environmental > Terrestrial > Soil > Palsa > Peat permafrost | place: Sweden: Abisko...
GCGGTCCACGAATTCCGCGGCGAGCTCCTTTTCAATACTTAGAGGGACTCGATGCCGCGCGTAATACAGCATACGCATTCCAAATCCGCGGCCGCGGCGAGCGGTGGCCTGACCGATCCGGCCGAAACCGTAAAGCCCCAGCGTCTTCCCACGCATTTCGGAACCCCACAAGAAATTCCATTGCCAATGCGTCCAGCGCAACTCGCGGACATAACTATCACCTTCCACCACTCGTCTGGCGGCGGCAAGAATCAGGGTAAAGGCGAGGTCCGCGGTGGCTTCCGTCAGCACGTCAGGAGTGTTGGTGACGAGGATCCTCCTGCGGTTACACGCATCCACATCAATATTGTCGTAACCGACGCCGATGTTGGCGATCACCCGCAGTTTGGAGGCTGTGTTAATGACGTTGGCGTCGAGACGAACACCTGAAGGCATCACGCCGTCCACATCGCGCATGGCCTTCATCAGCATTTCGGCCGGCATGGCTTCGTCTACCGAATGAACGCGGACTTCGCAGTGCTGCGAAACGAGGTCGATTGCCTCCTGCTGGATGGGGCGTGTAATTAGAACCTTGGGACGCCCGCTGAAGCTGGCTCCCGAATCAGGCCGAACGTCGTGGTGGTTTTGTTTCATCGGCTTCACCCTTAGCCGCAATTATTCCGCAGACTGACCCGGCGGACACTCAGGTTACCGGAACTTCGCTCGGCCGCAAATCCTTCGAGATATGCGGAGAAACTCCCAGCCATAGCGCTGCAGCCAGCACGGCGAGCGCCGCACCCACATAGAGTGCGTTTTCCCAACCCATATACGCTGCCATAAGCGGGGTCAACGCAGGCGAAATCAACCCCCCTATATTGCTTCCGCAGTTCATCACTCCTCCGGCGGTCCCGCTATTTGGCCCCGCGAGTTCCACCATGGTGGCCCAGAAAACACCTTCGACGCTAAGCTCGAGCGCCGTTGCCAGAGCAAAGTACACCACCGCGGCAATGCCACTGCCGGTCCGTGCCCCCAAAGCCAGCAGGATTCCGGCAGACGCGAGGCCAAACATGGGAACCGTCCGCCGCCCCCAGAGCGTGCCGAACGGCCCCGCTACCAGGTAGTCGGAGACTATTCCGCCCAACGGAATGGAAATTATGCAGAGCAGCCAAGGAATCGTGGCCAGTCGCCCGGCACTCAGCAGGTTAAAATGCCTGACTTGGACGAAATACAAATAAGACCAGAAAACAAAGATGTTCCCCACGTATCCTTCCAGCGTGTAGCTCAGCGTGAGAAAAATGAAACTGGGCGACCACAGCACGCTCTTTTGTTCTGCCAGGCCTGCTTTCGTGCGCCCTCCCCTGGACCAAAAGGAGTCTTTTGGCAGATCGGCGCTCCGGCCCTCAGAGGGGACGAACTGCGGTGCCGGATCGGGCAAACCACCTCCCGGACCTCGGAACGACATCCATGTGAGTGCTACGGCCATTGCGGGAATCGCCGAGACTATCAATGCGACTCGCCATCCCCAGCGAACCATCACCGGGGACAGCAAGGCGGGAGCGATCGCCGATCCAGCGCCCAGCGCAGCAAGCACCACTCCGCTAGCCATACCTTGGCGCGTCGGCGGAATCCATCGCGAGATGACCTGCGCGGCGGCCGGGAATGTGGGAGCCTCTCCCACCCCTAAGGCGAAACGCAGTATCAGCAAAACAATAAACGCGCTGGCGGTTGTTTGACCCAGAACCCTCGTTCCTAACGCGGCCATGAGCAACGTAACAACCACCCACGACAGGGCCGCCCAGCCAAGCACGCGCCGCGCACCCCAACGGTCGGCGCCGGCTCCTGCGGGAATTTGGAATAATGCATATCCAAACACGAATGCGCTGAACAAGCGCCCCATGCTGATTTGGGAGAATCCTAAATCGCGCATCATCAGCGCGCCGATCACCGAAATATTCACCCGCGAGAGGTAACTCGCCACTGCCGTAAAAAAAAGTAGCAGCACCAGCCGCGATGTCCCGCCCCGGGTCAGCCGGACCTTGGACGTCAACGCTGCCACCGGGAGATTTGGGTCATTGCCCATAGAACGGCGCCGCCTCAACTGCTTTTCGCGAAATGCTTATTGATCGTCCCAAAACGAGGAACACTGAGGGTTGTCGAAGGATCACCAAGATGGGTATGTTCAAATGCGTTGAAAGACTCCGCCCGAATAGAAGGTCTACGTTCTTCCTGATTACCCGTCGCGTTTGGAAGTGCGAAATTAAAATTGGGTCGGCTAAAAAGAGAACCGTCCAGAGCTGCTCAACCTGAGCGGCATACTACGAACGATGACCGTCGGGTGTCAATTGGTTTTTGCCGTTCCATCAGTGGAACGACGCGTGTCATTTTGTTTGCCTAGCGAACTTTTTTGAGATGCTGGCGCAAAGCTGACGCGCTCTAAATAATGGGATCAGGAGAATCACCGCTCCAATCTGGATTCCATATTGACATCCTGCGCCACTCCTCGTAATCTTCGCTTTTCATGAAACAATATGTTTCATCATGGCAAGAGTGCCCTGGATATCCTGCAGGCAAACTTCCCGGTAGCGGTCGAACAGGAGCGGAATAGTTCCCATGAAGATGGAAGCCACGAAATTTCCTCGCTCGGTTCAATCTTTCGCGAATTCGCGCCGCTATCTCGCGGGTGGGGTCAGCAGCAGCATGCGCGCTGCCGCAAAACCTGTGCCGCTATTCTTCTCCTCAGCATCGGGATCCAAGCTAACCGACGTGGACGGGAATCACTACATCGACTACACCTTGGCGTGGGGCCCGATGATACTCGGACACTCCCACCCCGCGATTCTGGCGGCGGTGAGCGCCCAGCTGCAAAAATTTCAGCTCCTGGGCGCTCAACATGAGCTCGAGGTTTTAGTGGCTAAAAAGATTTGCGAAATGGTTCCCTGTGCAGAGCGCGTGGCCTTCAGCAGCACCGGAAGCGAGGCGGTGCAATCCGCTCTACGATTGGTTCGAGCGTTCACCGGCAGACGCAAGATTATCCGCTTTGAGGGGCATTACCACGGCTGGCTGGACAATATCATGGTCGGTTATCGCCCGGACCTCAGCGCCCCAGCCAAGAAAGCGTCTTCCGAAAACATGGGTCGTAACACTGCCGATGACTTGGTGGTGCTGCAGTGGAATGATTTACAGGAAGTCGAAGCGGCCCTGAAAGACCAGGGAAACGAAATAGCTGCGATTATCACCGAACCCATTCTGTGCAATACCTACTGTCTGTCGCCAGCGCCGGCCTACCTGGAAGGGCTACGACGGCTGGCGACACAGTATGGAGTTGTGCTGATTTTCGATGAAGTCATTACCGGCTTTCGTGCGGCTCCCGGAGGGGCGCAGGCATTATTGGGTGTGAAACCGGATATGGCCACTTTTGCCAAAGCCGTGGCAGGCGGATTCGCGCTCAGCGTTGTGGCCGGCAGCCAGGAGATCATGGGTTTGATCGATCAGGGCAAGGTCGCGCATACCGGGACCTTCAACGGAAATCCCATTAGCCTAGCAGCCGCACTTGCCACACTGGAGACCTTGGATGCGAACCAAGGCGCAACCATTGAGCAGATCCGCAGGACCGGCGAAACGCTGATGGCGGGCATCCAGAAGTCCGCGGACGCAGCAGGAATCGCGATTCTCATCAATGGAATCGGTGCGAGCTTCCATGTGGCCTTCACCACCCGACATAAAATGCTCAATTTCCGGGACACTCTTGATTCCAGTGTGGCGGCTCGAGATACTTTTCTGCAAGCGATGCTGGCCGCCGGCATTTATTTGCTGCCGGATGGCCGGTGGTATGTTTCATCTGCGCACACCGCCGAGGATGTCGAGCAGACGCTCGATGTCGTCGAAAAGGTATTTGCGAAGCACAAATCGCAATTGGTGCCGCCCTACGCAAAGTAAGCGGGTTCCAGCTGCTTTTCTCCGTGAGAAGCGAGAGGACATCGGAATGAAAATCGTAGATATCAAAACAACTATCGTAACAGTTCCGATGGAGGCGCCACTCCGTTGGAGCCTCGGAGTAGAAACAGGGACAACCCGCACCATAGTGGAACTCATCACTGATGAAGGCATCGTCGGCCTCGGGGAAACTTACGGCGGAGAAAGCACTGTTCGCGCGGTGGAATTCCTTCGTCCCACGCTTCAGAATTCGGACCCATTTGAGATTGAGAAGTTCGTCAAGAAACTTCAGGTGTTCTGTATTTCCTACGAAACATCTGTACCAGCGCACGCAGTTGCCGCCTTAGAAATGGCCTGTTGGGACATAATGGGCAAGGCGCTGAAACGTCCAGTGTGCGCTCTGTTAGGCGGGAAGTTTCGGGACAAGGTTGAGTTTGCCGGCTACGTCTTCTTCCGCTATCCCTCGAAAGATGGGAAGTGCACCGGCGAAGGTTCGCCTGAAACGCTATTGGCGTATACCGAAGCCTTAGTTGAAAAGTATCGGTTCGAGGTATTGAAGATCAAAGGGGGAGTTTTACCGCCGGAACAGGAAGTGGAAGCGGTGCGCCTTATCCGTAAGCGATTTCCAAAAATTCGCCTTCGGTTTGACCCCAACGCTGCCTGGACGGTAGGCACCGCTATCAATACCCTGCGCAAGATGGATGAACTCGACCTGGAATACGCCGAGGATCCCACTTGGGGGATAGAAGGGATGTCCCTGGTAAGAAAAGACGTGCCCATCCCATTCGCAACGAATATGTGTGTTATTAATTTCGATCAGATTCCTCAGGGTGTGCGTAGCCGCTGCGTTGACATTATTCTTTCCGATGTTCATTACTGGGGTGGACTGGCCAATAATAAGAAACTCGGTGCGATCTGCGAAACCTTCCAGATCGGTCTGGGAATGCACAGCGATCGGGAGCTTGGAATTTCGACCGCAGCGCAAATACACCTCGCCGCCGCTATGCCTTACATGACTTATGCTCCTGACTCGCACTATCACCACCAACTCGACGACATCATTACAAAACCCTTCCGATACGAAGATGGCTACTTCCAAGTTCCTGCGGGGCCGGGACTTGGGGTGGAGTTAGACCGCGAGAAACTGAAGCACTATCACCATTATTATGAGGAAAAAGGAGAGGCGGGCGAATTTCTAGATCCGTTCCGCCCGGACTGGGCGCCAACGCTGCCTTTGTGGTAAAACCGATTCGGTAACACGCGAGACCCCGACGGCCGTCTCCTACGCAAACTTAAATAGCATGGCATCGTCCAATTGGCCGCCACGCCTCAGATGATGTCGCATATTCCTCGGTTCTCCCCGCAGCGTCACTCATCAGCAATCGTTTAGACACCACGAACCCACAGTTTCGGCGGCGTCTGACGCAAGAAAGGCTAGACTTAAAGTGTCTGGTTCAGGCACGCGAGTTCCCTCGACGAAACAGCATTTGACTCTTGCGAGGAAGCTAAGTCCCCGCGGCCACATCTGCGTCCCCGACAAAGGGAACCCTTGGCAAGCACCTCCTGCAACGCCGCGAAGAGGAGTCGTTCTATGGCATTCAATCAATTTGAATTAACAAGGCGCCGATCGAGTTCGCCAGATGGCTCCACGATGTCGACGGTAACGTCAAACGGACTCTTATCGCGGACCGCGGCCAAAAACCCCGCTGGAGCAAAGTCGTGAGCGAATCTCCGGTGGCCGCCGGGCGAACCGTCGGGCAGGACACCAATCGAGGTGTACTTCTGGCAGGCACCGCCCTGGCCAGCTTTGGCAGTCTGCTGCTAGAACTGGCTCTCACGCGATTATTTTCCGTTGTTCTCTACTACCACTTTGCTTTTCTCGCCATATCGCTCGCTATGCTTGGGTTGGGCGCAGGGGGTGTTTTCTCCTACCTTCGGCGAGATTGGATGGTTCGATGGAACCTTCGAAAACTGGCCAGTACGATTTGCGCCCTGAACGCTGGAGCCATCTTATTTTCACTTTGGATCGCGCTGCACACTCCCGTTCTCCTTCGCCTTGAGCTGGACAATATGCTCCGGCTCTCGGCCATCTACATCACCGCGAGCGTTCCTTTCTTTTTCACCGGCCTACTTTTCACACTGGTGTTTGCCCGCGAAGCCAAGCACGTCGCGATACTGTACAGCGCCGATCTGATCGGCGGCGCGTTCGCCTGCTTGGCGATAGTGCCTCTGTTGAACAGCCTGGGAGCGCCCAATGCCGTATTTTTCGCAGCCCTGGCAATGGCCTTGGCTGCGGGAATTTGGGCGGAGACGAAACCGCAGCGCAGGATTTCCGTCGCGATGGTTGCGCTGTTCATCGCACTGATCGCAGTGAATCATTCGGAAAGGCGAATTGATGTCGTATACGCGAAAGGCAGCGAGGATGGATACCTCCTCGACGAATTTGCCCAATGGAACGCGATCTCGCGAGTGGAAGTCGACAGTTTCGATGGACTGAACAAGCGCGCGAGCATCGATGCCGATGCATCCACGCTGATCGTAAGCGCCGACCCTCAAGATCCGAACACAATTCCCTACGTGAAAAGGTGGGCCCCATCTTCCGCTATCCCCAGCCTGCTTCGACCTACCGGCAAATATGCAATCATCGGTCCGGGCGGCGGTATCGATGTGCTGGCAGCGGTAGTCGGCGGCAGTCCGGACGTCACCGGAATCGAAATCAATCCACTTATTGCCGATACCATCGGGCGCGAGCGCTATGCCGGCTACAATCACCACCTGTACGAGTTACCTCAGGTTCACATTCACGTCAGCGAAGGCCGCTCCTGGATTCGTGGCAGTCACGAAATGTTCGACGTAATCCAGATGACCCTGGTAGACACTTGGGCGTCCACGTCGGCCGGCGCATTTGCGTTAAGCGAGAACAACCTCTACACCGTGGAAGCTTTCCGTGAATATTTCGATCATCTGAAGTCCGATGGAATGCTGGCTATTACACGATGGGAATTCCCCCAACCGCGAGAGGCACTGCGAGTCGTGTCGGAAGCAATTGAGACCCTTCGCAGGTCTGGAACTGAAGACGTCCGTAAAAACTTCATTATTGTGGCCAACCGTCAGCCTAACCAGGCGGGCACCCAGGTAACCGTCCTGGCGAAGAAAACGGCATTCACCATAAATGAAGAACGCGCCATCTTGCAGCAAGTTCAGAGCAACTCCGCGCTCTACCCTCTCTATACGCCCAACGTTTATGGCCGGCCGGTGAAAGACTCAAACTGCGGTGCATCGGTTCCCGTCGCAAACGGGAATTGCATCGAGCCAGCTCTGGTGCAACTGTCTGCAACGCGAATGCTGCCTCCCGAGACAACCGAGCCCTTCCAACAACTCATCAGCTTGCCATCGGGAGGAGTGGCGGAGGATGTGGGCACCAGTCCTCGTACCAAGTTTATTCATGATTATCCGTTTGAGATCTCGCCGGTCACTGACAATGCGCCGTTTTTCTTCTTCACCTTCAAGACCAGCAATGTTTTGCATACACTCCTTGGTGCCAGCGGCCACGGTAGTATCGACTGGAAGAACAACCTCGGCCTTGTAGTTCTGGGGGCTGTGCTAATCATCTCGATCGTCGCAGTCTCTGGTTTCCTCGTCATACCGTTGGCCTTGCACAAAACAGCGCAGAAGCCACAGATCACGCCACTGCTCTACTTTGTGGCCGTAGGTCTGGGATTCATCGTAGTCGAAGTAGCACTGATTCAGCGATTCATGCTGTTTCTCGGCCATCCTACTTACGCAATGACCGTCGTCGTATTCCTCATGTTGCTCTCCGGTGGCGCGGGCAGTTTTGCGTCAAAGTACTGGCTGAAGCAGACCCTGAGAGTTCGAGCGGTGCTCGGCGCAATCGCTGGGTTGGTGACGCTTTACGCCTTTCTATTGCACACCGTCTTAGGGTCGCTCGTTGCCATGCCCTTCCCCGATAAAGTTCTGGTCAGTGCGATGCTCTTGGTACCCCTCGGCTTTCTGATGGGAATGCCATTTCCCGCCGGCCTGCGGGAGATCGCCGAACAGGCCCGGGCGTTTTCAAAAGCGTCCGCCGCGACGGAGAGCAATACGATCGAGTGGGCCTGGGCAATGAATGCGGCGTCGAGTGTGCTGGGCTCGGTGCTGGCTATCCTAATTGCTCTACATTTCGGTCTTGATGCGACATTGGGATGTGCTGCCGGAGCTTATCTCGCTGCGGCTGCCCTCACTCTTTTGTGGCGCCGGCCTCGTGTGAACGAGGTAAGCGAAGTCAGCATGGAAGAACCCGCAATTGAGGTCTGTGTCGAGGCCTAGTCTTCTTCTTCACGATCGGATCGGGAATTGCGTTTCGCCTGCGTTTTCGACGTCGCGACGCTCACCACTTCTAATACCGCTCGATACCTCGCGATCTCGCCGCAAGAACACGATGTCTCAAAGCGAACAGAGAATACCCGCACCCTATGCTAAAGATTGAGCTTGCAAAAGGGGACACACATGCTTGGCCGAGACAGAGAACGGTGGGAGTTGTTGTGCGAACAGGCTATGTACGAACAAGATTTTGAGAAATTGTCGAACCTGACCGAACAAATAAACCATCTTCTGGACGAGAGAACGGATACAAGCTGTCCGAAACCGTCAGAGGCCCAGCGCGTTCCTTCACCCCAAAAGAGACAGATGCGGCCCCGTTAAATTCGGCACGAAGAGGGGAACCTTGCTTCAAAGAGAAACACAATACTGGCACAAACTGAGCAAACAGGCGGTCCACGAACAAAACCCTGAGAAGTTGAAGAAGATCATCAATGAAATAAACCGTGTGCTCCAACAGAAAGACGCGAACCTGCGGCGTAAGGCTGTCAAGGCATCGGAGCCCTCCTCAAGATAAGATCGGGGCGGCCTTGCGTCCCTGTTGGTTCCGCTTGCCGGTTTCGTCGTCCTGCGAATTTCGGCGATCTATGCGTCGTTCGGATAGCGTGGGTCTGTCAGCGGGTTGGCGTTGCCGCGATGTCCTGTACCGGACAGACAACCCAATCCCCTTTGCTAGAATTATTGACGGGTTGCTTTGCGACCGCGAACCGGACATCCCGTGTCTTGGTGTGTTCTCTCTCGTCGCCGTTTATGCGCACCTTGAGGAGCACACGATCATGAAGCGGATCTGCGCACTACGTTTATCGGTTTTGATTCTTGGGTTCGCAATTACGTCGCCGAGCCTGATGGCTCAGTCGTTGCCTGTTCCCGCCGCCGCCGAACGCCCATCAACGGATGCCACCGCGTTCCGGCCATCTGAAAACATACCGCACCCAAGCCCGATCTTCGGTTACACCCGTCCTACGGAAAAAGAAAAACTGCAGCTCTATGGATTCGAGGCGTTTGGCCCGTTTCCTTTCGCCCAGGCTATTTTGGCGGGCGGATTCCAGCAAGCAACTAAATCGCCGCCGGAGTGGGGCAGCGGGTGGGATGCCTTCGGGAAGCGGGTAGCCAGTAACTTCGGTATCGAGCTGGTGACCACCACCACGCACTACGGTATCGCAGAGCTTTTTCGCGAAGATGATGCGTACTATCGTTGCCAGTGCAGCGGCTTCTTTCCCCGCTTCCGTCATGCGGTGATTTCTACATTTACCGGACGTCGCGGCGCCGAGGGTCACACCGTCTTCTCCTTCGGCGGACTAGTCTCACCCTACGCTGGCACCATGACTGCACTCGCCTGGTATCCACACCGCTACGGGCTGAAGGACGGGTTCCGGATGGGCAACTACAATCTCGCGGGCCAAGCGGGTGGGAATATCGGTCTGGAATTCATTTACGGGGGACCACACACGCTGTTCAGCCATCTTCGCCGTCCCAAACCGCCGGACGAGACGGAAGCGGACCAAAATCCGTAAACGATAAGCGTGCGCTCTGATCGCGGAATGGGAAGGGACGCCTGATTATGGGGTCCTTCCGACGGAAGTTGCGTGTCGCGAGGGTCGAGTCCTTGATCAAGACCAGGCTGTGCTGCGCGAGCCATCGAACTGGTGGACGTTAGCGCCGAGCAGGAGTTATTCGTGCAGGACCACACTTAAGAGCGAGCCGTGAACCTGAATTCGACCATTGTAATGAATGAATCCCAGTTTTCTGAATTTATTCATGAACAAATTGACTCGAGAGCGCGTTGTACCCACCATTTCCGCTAGCGTCTCCTGAGACACCTTCGGAAGCAGCTTCTGCGGCTTGTCTTCCTCGCCATACCGCGCGAGTAGCAACAGAGCTCGGGCCAGCCGCTTCTCAATCGAGTTGAAGAGCTGATCGACTAAGTCCTCCTCCACTCGGATATTTCTGGACAGCAAATAAGCGATAAAGCGGTCCGAGAATTTATGTTCTTTATGAAGGACGCGAATCATCTCGTTCTTTTCGATCATCAGTACAGTAGTCGGAGTCATCGCCGTCGCCATCCCCATCCGAAATGGGACACCCGTCAAGGAGCCTTCGCCGAAGAAATCGCCCGGCCCGAGAAGCGCCACCACCGCTTCCTTGCCGACCTCATTGACCACCGACAGTTTCACACCGCCTTTTTGAATGTATATCACCGTCGAAGCGCGATCGCCTTGCGAGTAGAACTTCTGTGATTTTCGATACTCCACAATTGTTCTCGCCAGACCTGCCGACTCGAGAAATAATTCCACATCGAATGCAGGGCTTTTCGAATTTGCTGTTGCGGCGGCGCCGCGGACCTTGCCGGGTAGACGTGGAGATGCCGAAGACACCATACGCTAGTGTGCCTTAAAGCCGAACTCGCGGACTGTCCAATATCGGACAGTCCGTGTATACTCCCGCCAACAATCTGCTGCCTCAGAACAACAGACCGAACATGACTCGCCATTTTCTAGTAGCTGTAATCTTCATCTTATTCGCGTTCTCAGCCGTCGGCGCGCCTCCCTCGCAATCCATACCACCCGCATCTTCGTCTGCCGCAACTCCCGTACCCGAACCGCCGCGAAAGATCACCGAATACTCGCTCTCGCCAGAGCTGTTCAAGAAAGCGAATACCTTGGGCAATATCCACTTCGTGTTTCGACTCTTCCGATTTCTCTATTTCGTCTTCGTGCTTTGGTTTCTACTCGGCCGCAAAGTCTCCGCACAGTTTCGGGATTGGGCCGAATCCGCCTCTCGATTCCGCTTCGTGCAGGCGATCATCTACGCGCCTCTCTCGGTGCTGGCCATCGCCCTAATGCAAATTCCGCTCGACATCTTCAACGAGTCACTGTCGAAGCACTACGGTATCTCCGTCCAATCTTGGAGCTCCTGGACCAGCGACTGGCTCACGTTCCAACTTCTCACGGTGATCTTTGCAACCTTTTTCGCTTGGATTCTCCTCGCGATCGTTCGCGGCAGCCCGCGCCGTTGGTGGCTTTACTTCTGGGTCGTCTCCGTCCCAGTCCTGCTCTTCATTTTTTCCCTGCAACCGCTGCTTATCGATCCGCTGTTCAACAAATTCGAGCCGCTCTCTGCCAAAGCGCCGGAACTGATTCCTCAACTTGAGCGCATCACCGTTCGGGGCGGCATGCCCATTCCTCCGGACCGCATGTTCTGGATGCTCGCCAGCGACAAAACCATCTACACAAACGCTTATGTCACCGGCATCGGCGCCACAAAGCGGGTAGTCATCTGGGATACCGCCATCGCCAAAGAGACTTCTGGCGGCATCCTTACTATGTTCGGCCACGAAATGGGCCACTACGTCCTCAACCACATCTGGAAGGGATTCGCATTTGTTTCGGGAATGATTTTTGTTCTCCTCTATCTCGGGTATCGCACGATTGGCTGGGTGCTCAGGCGCAAAGGAGTGGCTTGGGGCATTCGCGGCCTCGACGATTGGGCCGCGCTTCCCGCGTTGTTGCTCATCATTGCCGTCTTCGGTTTCGTGGCCAACGTCCTCGGCAACGCGTACAGCCGATACCAGGAAAGTCAGGCGGATATCTACAGCCTCGAGGTGACGCATGGAATCGTTTCGGATCCCGGCGGAGCCTGTCTTGTTTCTTTTCAAATGTATGGCGAGCAGGTCTTTGCCCAACCCAAGCCCAACCTCTTGAACGTGCTCTTGTTCTACGACCATCCTACCGTCGCGGATCGCATGCATGTCTGTGCCACCTACGACCCTTGGTCCGAAGGCCGATCTCCCCGCTACGTGAAATAAATCCGCGCTTACGGCTTCACTATGTCGGACCGGCCGGAATGTTAGGCTCGATCGACAAATGTCGCCGCTGGCACGTGGAGGTTTCGGGCCTACGCAACCGTCTGGAGGCAAATGGAAAATCGGGTGGACTCACGACAAAAGCCCTACTCGTGCAGGACAACACTCAGAAGGGAATTATTGATGCGGATCTCGCCGTTGTATTGGATGAATCCCAGTTTCCTGAATTTGTTCATAAACAAATTCACCCGGGACCGCGTTGCGCCAATCATCTCCGCTAGCATCTCTTGCGTTACTGTGGGAAGCAGTTTCTGAGTCTGGTCCTGAGCACCATAACGCGCCAGCAGCAGCAGAGTGCGCGCCAGTCGTTTCTCCGTGGAGTTGAAGAGATGGTCTACCAGATCCTCCTCCACTCGGACGTTTCGGGCCAGCATATAAGCGATGAAGCGGTCGGAGAACTCGTGTTCCGCGTGGAGGGCGCGAATCATCTCGCCTTTCTGGATCACCAGGAGCGCGGTAGGTGCAATTGTGGTCGCCGTCGCCATGCAAATCGGCTGACCTGCAAGGCACCCCTCCCCCAGAAAATCGCCCGGTCCAAGGACCGCCACAACCGCTTCTTTGCCGGCCGAATTGATCACGCTCAGCTTTACACGGCCTTCCTGAATGTACATGACGGTTTTCGCGGGATCGCCTTGCGCGAAGACGATTTCTTGCCCTGGCAACTTGGCTACCTTTCTCCCGACTCCGGCCGAGTCAAGAAACAATTTCACGTCGAAGGCAGCACTTTTTGAATCCGCTTTTTTTCGGGAGCGGCGGACCTGGAGAGATGAACGTTGAGCTCTGGAGGGCACGACACCCCAAAATAGCATGGAACCGCCGACTGCTCCATAACGAAGAGTCGGTGCTGTGACTAAGCCGGCTACCAAAGCCGTCATCATTCCAGTTAAATGGGTCTACGATCACTGCACTCCGATCCCTGCGAGCAATCCGCCATCAACCAGATAATCTCCGCCAGTGCAGAACGCCGATCGCTCGGACAACAAAAACGCCGCGAGCTCAGCGACCTCTTCTACCGTGCCAACCCGGCCGAGCGGATGTGCCGCGCCGAACCTTTCCAACACCTTCTCGACCGGCACGTTCGGCGAAAAATGAGCGGCTGAGTGTTCCAGCATGGGCGTGTGAATGGATCCCGGGCTGATGGAATTGACGCGAATGCGATCGCTCGCGTGGTCCAGCGCGAGAGCGCGCGTCAAGCTGAGAAGACCGCCCTTCGAAGCGGCATAGGCGGCAACCCCGCGCTGGCAGGCGGTCCCTTGAACGGACGCCACAATCACGATCGATCCGCCGCCGCGCTTCTTCATTTCCGGCACACCGAAGTGCGCCAGTAGATACGCGCTGCCAAGATTCACGGCCATGCAGCGATTCCAGGTTTCCGGGTCGGTTTCCACGGCGGTCCCAAATGGATGAATCGCCGCGGAATTGACGATGAGATCGAGCCCGCCAAATTGCCTCACGGTTTTGGCCACCGCCTCTTGCACCTGCTCGGGCCGGCTAACGTCGCACAGCTCCACGCGAAGCGCCAGGCCTGAATCATCGGACTCCTTTTGCAGTGCGCGGTTCGCGGCTGCGTCTATGCCGCAGACCACCACGCTCGCGCCATCTGCCGCAAGCCTCTTCGCGGTGCCCCGCCCAATTCCGGTGGAGCCGGTGACGATGGCAACCTTGCTTCCAAATTCCTTCATAGGTGGTCGCTCTCTTTATTTTTTCTTGACCGCGATTTCAATCGGTTGCGAAAGAATATAGTCCCCAACGCGAAGCCTCAGTCCGCCAATGCGGGAGCAGCGTACTTTAGCCCTTGCACCACACCGCGCAGTTCGGCAAGCCCTTTCAGCCGGCCCACCAACGAGTAACCCGGATTGACCTTCTTGTCGATGTCGTCCCCCAGCAAATGTCCGTGGTCCGGACGCATCGGAATCTCACGGTCGGCCCGTCCCGCGTGCCGGCGGCGAGTTTCTTCCTCCAACAGCGCGCGAACCACGCCGATCATGTCCGAACTGCCGTTAAGATGCTCGGCCTCATAGAATGATCCATCCGCTTCCCGTTGGACTTGGCGCAGATGCGCAAAGTGAATGCGCGGCGCGAATTCCCCGATCATCGCCAACAGATCGTTGTCCGCCCGCGCCCCAAAAGAACCCACACAAAACGTCAAGCCATTGGCTGGCGTGTCGACGCCATTCAGAATTTGGCGCACGTCTTCCTGAGTGGAAACCACACGCGGCAATCCGAATAGCGACCACGGCGGATCGTCCGGATGAATTCCCAACCGAACCCCAGACTCCTCGGCAATCGGAACCACTTCGCAAAGGAAAGCCAGCAGATTCGCGCGGAGATCGGCGGGAGTGACGCCCTGGTATTCGGACAACTGCCGGCGAACCGCCTCCCGATCATACGAAGCTTCGGCGCCAGGCAAGCCCGCGATTATCGTTTGCTCGAGATCGATCCGGCGAGACTCCGGCAAGGCATCGAAGCGCGCCCGCGCCGCGGCAATTTGATTGGGGTGATACTCGACCTCGGCATTTTTTCGCTGGAGGATGAACACGTCGTACACAGCGAAATCGACAGCGTCGAAACGCAAAGCGTAGCCAGTCGACGGCAAGCGCCATTTCAGATCAGTTCGGGTCCAATCCACTACTGGCATGAAGTTGTAGCAAACCACCTTAACTCCCGCTTGGGTCACCGCGGCCAGCGATTCTTTCCAGGCAGCGATGAATTCGCGGAATTTTCCCGAACGCAGCTTGATGGAATTGTGGACAGGGATGCTTTCCACGACCGACCACAACAGGCCCGCCGCCTCAATCTCCGCCTTGCGTTTGAGAACTTCCCCGAGAGGCCAAGCTTCGCCAGGATAGATGTGGTGAAGCGCACTAACGATTCCCGTCGCGCCGGTCTGCTTCACCTGCGCCAACGAAACCGGATCCTGTGGTCCAAACCAGCGCCAGGTTTCTTTCATGATCTCGGGGCGATCTCCGCAGCGCCGCCATGGACGCAGCCTATTTTCCCCCGCCTAGAGGCAAAAATTCTACAAAATCCACCATCGCCGGCGAATTAACCTCGATCGATTGGCCGGTGGGAGTCAGCCGGCCCGATCCCCTGTTGATGCGGAACGTAACCACACTATTGGAATCTTGGTTTGCAGCGAGCAACCACTCGCCCGAGGGATCGATGGCAAAGCTCCGGGGCGTCTTTCCTCCGGTCGGGACGCGTTCGATTAACGTGAGCGTGCCCAAGCCGGGATGCACGCTGAAAACAGCGATGCTATCGTCACCGCGATTCGAACCGTAGAGGTACTTGCTGGAGGGATGAAGCACCACTTCGGCGGCGGTGCTGGTGCCCGCAAACTTGCTGGGGAGCAAGGAGATTGTTTGAATGGGAACCATCGCTCCATCGCTGGGATGAAAAGAATAGGCCGTTATCGTGGAGCTCATTTCGTTAGTCACATACACGATCTGGCCGCTGGCAACAAAGGCGAGATGCCGCGGGCCGGCGCCGGGGTCAGTCCTGATCGTGCACGGTTGGCCCAGGGTGCCTCGCGAAGCGTCAAACGGGTAAACCAGCAGTTCATCGAGTCCGAGGTCGGCGACGATTGCAAAACGATTGTCCCGCGACATTAGAATCGCATGTGCGTGCGGCCCTTCTTGCCGTTCAGGATTCACGCTGGAACCCTGGTGGCGCACAAATGCTGTGGACTCTCCGATGCTTCCATCAGGCGACAGACGAAAAACGGCAACGCTTCCTTGCGTGTAGTTAGCCACCAAAACGTAACGGCCGCTTTGATCGAGAGCGATAAAGGCGGGTCCAGCACCGCGCGAAGAAACCTGGTTCAGTAGGTCCAACTTTCCGGTCGTGGGCTCGATGGAAAAGGCGCTCACCCCTCCGGTCGGCTGGCCATTGAATTGATCGAGTTCGTTGATGGCGTAAAGAAATCGCCGGTTGGGATCTACCGCCAGAAATGAAGGCTGGGCAGTTTCTGCGGCCAGTTTGGGCGCACTGAGGTGTCCGTTCGAGGGGTCGAACTCGCTGGTATATATGCCCTGGCTGCCGTGGTTTGTATAAGTTCCAATGTAAACGAGATACTTTGCACGGCCAGCCGCGTGACCCGAAGTTACCGCCGCCATCGCCAGCACTGCCAAGATCGACGGAAAAACGCAGAGCGCCATGTTTGCACCGATGGAAGTTCTGAGGGGAAGATAACTCAACGGTGCGCCGACGGCCGCCGTGAAATTTGGCGCCAGGTAAGAAGCGCGGCGAAACCACAACCCGCCAAGACCGGAAACAGCGGAACACCCCGCGAGATCAACAGATACGAAGTGAAAAAACAAGCCGCCAGAAAGTAAAGCCACCTGTATTTCATTTCCAGACCATATAAATCCAAGATGCGCCCAATAGCAACAACAGAAATCCTAACGCGGAGCCCTTCAACGATTTCGTCCAATCGGGCCGCAGCAGCCCTTTGCGCCGCAGTTGGCGAATTTCGCTGAGTTGGCGCCGGGCAACAGCCATCTCCCAGTTGTTCCCTGCTAAATCGAGCGCGCGAAGGCACTCCGTTTCCGCACGATCGATGATCCTCATGCGGAAAAGCAACTCTGCATATTTCAACTGAGCGAAATAATTTTCCGGCTCGATCCGGCGTGCTTCTTCGAGAGCATCCATCGACCGTTGCGGATCGTAATCCATGGCGTACGCAATTCCTAAACAGGTGCGCATGTCGGCGTTGTCTGGATTCTGCGCGCACGCTTGCCTCAGAGACTCGATGAACTCCGCGAGCTTTTCCGGCGGTACCGAATGCGGATCACGCCAGGGGAGTGCCGGCAACCGGCTAGGGCGTTGGAGGGGAACAAGCGCTTCTGATCTTTTGATTATCGCGATTGTCGGGCTAGCCATTTGGTTCCGCTCCTCAGGACGGCGACTTCAATTCGAATTCGGGATAGGCCACCGCGCCCATTTCCGGAAGGTCTAGACCTTCCAGTTCGGACTTGGCCGAAGCGCGCTGGCCCATCACCAGGTCGATCACCCATGCGAATAGAAAGCTAAGCGTGAAAACGAAGCCGACGATGGTGGCGACCCCGATCAATTGCGCCACCAGTTGCCCCGCATCACCATAAAAGAGCCCGGTAACCGAGCCGTTCACTCCGTTCCATGCTCCGCCGTAGTTGCTCTTGCCGTCAGCAAACAAGCCGAGAGAGATCACTCCCCACAGGCCACAGACGCCGTGAACCGAGACGGCCCCCACCGGATCATCGATCTGCAGCGTGCGTTCGATGAAGGCCACGGAGATACACACCAGCACTCCGGCTATCAGACCGATGATCGCGGCACCCACCGGATTCACAAAACCGGAAGGCGCGGTAACCGCCACCAGGCCCGCCAGGAATCCATTGCCGGTCATCGAAGCGTCTGGTTTCTTGTAGACAATCCACATGTAGAACATCGCGCCGAGAAGCCCAGTAGCGCTCGCCAGCATGGTGTTCACCGCGATCGAGCTGATTCTCAGGTTGCCGTTGCCGGAAGCTCCAAGCGTTGATCCGGGATTGAAGCCAAACCACCCGAACGCCAATATCAAGCAACCAGTGATCACCAACACGATGTCGTGGGCCAAAATCACTTGGGGCCTGCCATCGCGGGAAAACTTTCCGATGCGCGGACCGAGAATCATCGCGATCGCCAGCGCACTGACGCCCCCTACCGCGTGTACTACGCCGGAGCCGGCAAAATCACAATAGCCCTTGCCGAGGCCAAAGTTCGTGCCCAGACCAGCTAGCCACCCGCCTCCCCACGCCCAATTGGCAAACAGTGGGTAAGTAAACGCAGCAAAGAAGAACGAGGTCACCGCAAACGCGGAGAACTTCCAGCGCTCGATCGCTGCCCCGGTAGGGATCGTCGCACCGGTGTCCATGAAAACCATCTGGAACAAGAACAGCACCATAACGCCAACGTCGTAAGTTCCCTTATGCATCACCAGGAATCCATGCTGCCCGAAGAGGCCGAAGGGCTTGCCAAAAAGCGTGGTCGTAAATTCAGCGCTCAACGGAGCCGTCCCGCCGAGATTGACCACCGCCCCAACTCCGCCCATTTGAATCGCAAAACCGATCAGCCAATACGCAAACATTCCGATGCCGTAGACCGCCAGGTTCATCATCATCGTATGGTTGGCATTCTTGGCGCGGGCTAAGCCGGTCTCCAGCAGCGCAAAGCCGAGCTGCATGAACATGACCAGATAACCGGTGATAAGCGTCCAAACAAAATTGATGGCGATTTTATTTTGGCCCACTTGATTTGCCAAATCGCCGATGGTCAGGCCTTTCTTGGAGTCGGCCACGGTAACGTCGCTGGCGTTTCCGGTCAGCGAGCCGTCCGGATCGCCTTTGGCACGCGCGTCCGCGGATGGCACGGGAATTCCGGTCAAATCGGTTTCCACAATTGGCTTGGGGGGTGTAGCCGGCGGAGTGCTGGCGGTGGGTGCCGCTGCCTGGTTGCTCGCGGGCGCGGGTGCCTGCGCCCAGCCAATTGGCGCGCAACATACCACCGCGACCGCCAACACCAGCAGATTCTTTCTCATTTGCCTCATTCTCGCCTCACCCCTGTTTCCAGATTGCCCTTTTCACATAGGCCCGGTTGAGCAAACCGAGAATCCCGAACAGGCTGACCGCCAGTCCCAGAAGTACAAGAACGAGCCGCCCGGTTACCGAGGACGCCAGCGTCAAGCTGAGCAAACTAATTACAAATCCGAGGAAGGTGACAATTATCCCGACGGGAATCATGTTTCAGTTGCCTCCAGGCTCCGGCTTTTCGACAGCTCCTTCCGGCATCGTAGTAGCGAAATCATTTTCGAACAACCGTAGGTTGGAGAAATCGCCGTTCGCTTCCCCACAGCGCGTTCCATCGGAACGGTTCACCTTACCAACTTAGAACGGGCGACACCTAGGGCTCTTCTTGGGTCACCAACTGGAGCGGGCCGAGCAAACCAGAAGGCAATGGCTGCAAATTCTCCATGTCGTGCGGAACGGCGCGCTCTCCGTATCTGCTGTTGAGCAGTCTGCGATCGGGAAGAAAGTGCCCCGCCAGCGCATTGATCCCCAGATTTCCGACAACGATTTTCAGATGATTTTCGCCAGCGTGAAGCCCGCCCGAAATTTCCAGTTCGTAGGGCGGCTTCCAAATCGAACCAACCGCCTCGTCGTTGACGAATACTTCTGCCGCCTCACGCACCGGACCATCTAGCCAGGCTCGCATGTGTGGATCGCCCGATAGCGGCCGTTCGACAACCGTTCCTGGACCGAAATCGAGATACACGCGATTTCTCGGACTCAGCATCTTCGCCGAGACGCTAAATGTTTTTTTGTAAACAGCCTGGCCTGAATAAAATCGCGTCTCTTCTTCATCCGCCCACGAGTGCAGCTTATCCAGGTGAAGACTTCGACCAAGACCAGAAAAAGTGACGCTCCAATCCGCCCCCATATCGACGATGTCCTGGGCAGTGTGTGACGTGAAAACGCTCCTCTTAGATCCACCAGCGCGTTGTTGGCGAGGGTCACGGCGGGAATGCCGTATGTCTGAGAACGAAACCGAGTCTTGTGTTGCGCCGCCCACTCTCGGACCGGAGTGAGATAGTGCTCATCAATCAGCTCGGTGAGCGTCCTGCCCCAGTCACGGCGGATGTCCGAAGTCTTCGGACCAATATCCTGCACCAGTGCGGGTAAATACGGCGTCAAATCATAGCCACGGCGCTGGCGGAATTCTTGCAGCAAGTCCCCGGTCCAATCCGAATCGTAGACTTCCAGGCTGTCGCTGAAGACCGCGTACGGTGCGCCATTCCCGAACGCTTGCATCAAGCGGTCACCAACTGTGCTGAGGTGATTTTCGATGGCGGCACGATCGAAATGATCCAGCACGAAACCTTCAGCGCCGACTGCCGCCCGCTTGACCATCATGCCGGTGCGGCTGGCGATGAACCACAGAACGCCCCCAGCCGGCGCTCTTCCATCTGGCAAATACAAACGGCCATTTCGGATTTCCGATAAATCGAGCGCGGCGGTCTTTGCTCCGCTCTTTGCTTCCCCGCTGGTCACAAATGCGGCCAGTATGTTTTCTCCCGCTTCGATGCTGGGCACAGGAATCGAGCGCACCTCAGGCGAAATGGAAACGGAGACGACCCGGAGCTTTCCGGCAGCTTGCTGGATCGGAATGTGCGGCCCGCCGAACGGCCATCCGCTGCCCAGAGTCAGGTCGATTCGCAACCCCAATTCATGAGCCTTCCCGGCAGCAAAGCGCAGATCCTCGATGAATTCGTCCGAAAGATACGGAAAATTATGAAAGCCGTGCTCGGGATCGTCCAGCGCCTGCGGATACACCGGCTGTACCTCCACCCCACCGATGCCGCCTTCCTTCATTGCGCGCAGTTCCCGCTCCAATTCTGGTTTCGTGACGGATGGACCAAACCACCACCAGCGCACTATAATTCGGCAATCCGCCGGTACATCTTTGAATCCGGCCGGTACCGATTTGAGCCCATCATCCTGTCCCGAAACAACCGGCGCGATCCCGCAAAACAGCAGGACTAAAAGGACGCAGTTCCAAATCAACGGCCGGTTTCTGGGACCACGATGTGGTTGAAGAAGTTCCCGGTGCATTCGCGTTTCCAGCAAAATTCGGCGATGCCAAGGCCGCTAGAGTAAACCTGCTTACCGCGTCGTGGTAGCAAAATCATGCTGGAACGAAGCCCGCCAGTGCAGCGCCGCGCGGCTCCGGATCGGAATGCTTAACCGTGAATCCACCCAGACACAGCCTGCGGAAACAAACCTGCACCCGTGTCGGACTCTAAGGGCCCGGATTTGCAAATGCCAATCCAATTTTTTGATTTGCCCGGTAAGAAATCCGAATTAAACCGCCGCCTCGGGAGGTTGGGTTTTGGTGCCGCGCTATTGGCTGGCCGGTGCGGAGGCGGTCGGCTCCACGTAGTAGCCGTCACGGGCTTGCACCACCAAATCCTTCTGCTTGGTCACCACATGAATCTTGTGGTAGTCGCCGCTAACCGGCGATTTGTCCGGGACGTACCCCAGAATGTATTGCGCCCGCAGTTCCTGCTCGATCTGCCCGTAAATCTGGTCGACGCTCTCCTTCTTGGAGACCTCGAACAGGCGTCCGCCGGTTTCCTTGGAGATTCGCTCCAGAATCTTCTTGCCGTCGGGACGTTCTTGCTGCGGATATCTGCGCCCTCCGCCTCCGCCTCCGCCTCCGCCTCCGCCGCCTCGGCCACCCCAGCCGCCACCGCCTCCGCCGTAGCCCCCTCGTGATCCGTACTGCTCGTCATCCTTGAAGAGGATCGAGTAAACAACCGTGTTCGCTCGCTTGGCCGATTCGATCGCCGTCGAAAGAGTCTCCTTGCTTCCATGATCGACTCCATCAGTTAGAACAATCAGCGCCTTCCGGCCCTGCTGCTTTTTCATCAACTCGTTGGACGCCAGATAAACGGCGTCGTAGAGCAGCGTGCCGCCGCCGCGGCGATGTCCCCCGCCTGCGCTGGCATCTTCCATTTGCGGCGTTTGCAGTGAGTCCAGTGCGGATTCCAGCTTCTTGCGGGAAGAAGTGAGGTCCTGCAAAAGTGTGACGTCGCGGTCAAAGTTTATCAGGAACGCCTGATCCTTCTTATCTTCACGCAGCGTGTGATCGACGAAACTCGAACTCGCACTGCGCTCCTGATCCAGCACCCGCCTCTGGCTCAAGCTGGTGTCCACCAGCAAGCCGACGGTAAGCGGAACATCGTTCTCGCGAGCAAAATAACTCACCGCCTGGGGACGGCCATCTTCGTCCACCGTGAAATCATCTTTGGTCAAGGTCGATACGATCTGGCCATGTTTATCGCGGACGGTGGCAAACACCGTGACCATATTCGCTTCCACGGATATTTTTGGCGGTTCCTGCGCGCGCAACGCCGCATCCGGCACAAACACCAGCAGCGTCGACACCACCACCGAAACTGCCCGCGCCAACTCCGGCAGACGCCTCAAGCTGCGGTCCTTAGGAATGTGGTTCATGCTCAGGCACACTGCCACCCAATAGGCATTCGGTTTTCGCAGGCGGAAAGTTCCAGAATTTGAGCGGTGGTCAGCTCATCGGCGCGGCCCGCCAATCTCGATACTTGCACTTGGCAGGGGTACGGGATGTTATTCCAAATAGAAGACCTCTTTCATCATGGCGAACTTCTCGTCGGGTTTCAGCGGCATCGGTTCAAACAGGTTCGCCATCGCTTGTTGCCAGCGCAGGTTGGTCGGATCAGCGTCGAGCGCACGCCACGCCGCTTCGAAATCAACCACCCGCATAAAGAGAAGGCAACGCTGCGTCGGCCAAGGCCCTCGTTCAAAAAGCCATCGCCGCAAACCCGGAAAACGAAGTCGCCTGGTATCGCCTCGCGCAGACCGAACGCGCGCTTGGAGACACTCCAGGACAACAAAAAGCCTTGGCTGAATTTCAACGCTTACTCCAGAAATCGAACGATCTTGCCGCCGCGAGGGGGCTGCTCTCTAAGGAAGAGGTCACTCCGCAAAAAGTGGAAGGCAACGTCGAGCCTT
>Ga0302325_10008374_pt1 | contig 22715 bp, 23 predicted proteins | sample Palsa_T0_2_FD_201948 | JGI IMG/M metagenome (GOLD analysis project Ga0302325, IMG submission 201948) | Peat permafrost microbial communities from Stordalen Mire near Abisko, Sweden - Palsa_T0_2 | ecosystem: Environmental > Terrestrial > Soil > Palsa > Peat permafrost | place: Sweden: Abisko...
TCCGTGCGACGGGGACCACCGTCGGGTTCTCGGAGATCGAGCGCAGGGCGATGACGATGGTGCCAGGGGCGCGCTCCAGCTGAGAGGCCACGTCGCCGAGCTGGTATTCCACCAGTCGCAGGCTGAGATCGCGGAAATCGGCCACGCTCGACGGTTCACCACGGTACCACCAGGCGAGCCGTGCGAGCATGTTCGCGACCGCCATCGTCGGCGCCCCCTCGGAAGCCGCGACGATGGCAAGCGAGCGCCAGGGCCGCCGCTGCGTCGCGAGCCACAGGAGCTGCGACGCCACGTCGTCCATGGCGTTCTGCCGGGCCGGTTCGCGCTGGACGAGCGCCGTCTCGGGCCGCATGGGATTCGACGAGCTCAAGAGATGTCTTCCACGGTCCGACGCACTATAGCGAGGTGCGGAACGCAGGGCCATGGCCACATGTACCGTCCCGACGGAACCTTCGCGGGTGCGAGATGCGAGAATGGTGCGAGAACGTCGTTGTCCGCACACTCTTCGTGCCGCGTGGCTCCTCTCCCGAGCCTGACGAATCTTGGCGCCGTCGCGCGAGATTGGGCGCACTCGTCGCCAATCAAGGGTAACATCGCTAGTGTGGTGTATGTCGACGAACCCGGGCGAGGGGCCGCGCGGATGGTGCCGAATGCCGAATCACGTGATGTTTCTCCATCGGGCACGGGCTACGTCGCCGTGAGCGTGCCAGCACCCGTCCGGTTGCGAGGGAACGGCCAGCGGGCGGATGATTCTCGGGTGAGCGCCGCGCGGCTGCCCATTCTGCTCTGCGACGCCACCTTCTCGGGCACGCTGGCTGCCGTCCGCTCCCTCGGACGGGCGGGGATCCCGGTCGTCGTCGCCGGCTCGGGGCCGGTGGCCGCCGCGTTTCTGTCGCGGTACACGACGCGGCACGTTCGTTGTCCGCCGGTCGAGGACGCGCCAGCGTTCTTGCAGTGGCTGCTGCGATTCGGCGAGCGCGAAGGGCGTCATGTTCTCTATCCCACCAGCGACGAGGTCGTCTACTTGCTGGCCGCTCATCGCGAGGAGCTCTCCAAGCGCTTCGCTCTCTACCAACCCGACCTCGCGACCATGCTTGGCGTGCTGGACAAGAGGAAGCTCTACGACGCGGCCGGGGAGGCCGGCCTCGACGCACCGCGGACGTGGTTTCCGGAGAGCTCGCGCGACGTCGAGCGCGCGGCACGCGAGGCGGCGACGCCGCTGATGATCAAGCCGCGCACCCAGGCTTTCCTGCAGCCCCACCACAAGGGAGAGGTAGGGCCTCGCGATCCCGTTCTCCTCCGTGAGGTCTACGATCGCTTCTGCTCGGAGAGCACCTACGCGGACCCCGTCGCGAGCCACATGCCGGAGCTCACGCGTCCGATGCTCCAGCGTTTCTACCCGCAGGCGGCCGAGTCCATCTACTCGGTGACCGGCTTCCGTGACATCACAGGAAGGAATCTGGCCCTGCTCGGGGCCATCAAGGTGCTGCAACGTCCGCGAAGCATCGGGATCGGCCTCTGCTTCGAGAGCGCTCCTCTCCCGGAGGGGCTCTTTCAGAGGGTGTCGCGATTCCTCGAGCGCATCGGGTACTACGGCATTTTCGAGCTGGAGTTCGTTCGCGACGGGGACCGGCTGCTCCTCATCGACATGAACCCGCGATTTTACCATCAGCTCGCGCTCGACGTGGCGCGCGGCCTCGATCTCCCGCGTCTCGCCTACGCCGCGGCGATCGAGGATGCCGACGAGATGGCGCAGCTGGTGACCCTGGCGCCGACGGGGGAGGGGGCGCCGTACTCGTTCTGCAACGGCATCGGCCTTCGCGTCCTCGTGGGTGCTCAGAAGCTCTTCGGGACCATGTCGCCCGTGGAGGCGGCCCGCTGGCGCGAATGGAGGCACGATGCGCGAAGGACGCTGGTCGATTCGGCCGACGCCGACGACGATCGAGCTCCCTTCGTGGCCGAGGTGCTGGGGCAAGTCTACGGATTCTTGCGGCATCCGCGGTCGTTCGTCCGTCGCATCGCGCTGGACCGCTGAAGCTCATCGTGGGGAGGAGCGCGCAAACGCGCAAAGGGCGGGGCGGGGAGGGTGGTGGCTTTCCAGCGGGAGGGCCATCGGTGATAGCCTGTCGGCCAGAATGAACTCAGCTGCGACCGAAGTGGCCGTCGTCGGTGCAGGACCTTACGGTCTTGCCGTTGCCGCTCACCTCCGTGACCGGGGGATGGACGTTCGCATCTTCGGTTCCCCCATGAGCTTCTGGCTCGACATGCCGGCCACCATCCAGCTCAAGTCCTTCGCCTTCGCGACCAATATCTACGTGCCGCGTCCGCGCTACACCTTTCCCGAGTACTGTCGGAGCCGCGGTCTGGAGGATGTCGAGCCCTGCTCGATGGCCACCTTCGCGGCGTACGGACTGTGGGTGCAGCGCGAGCTGGTGCCCGGGGTGGAGACCGTCGACGTGACCGGGCTTCGCTCCCGCGGCGACCATTTCGAGCTCACGCTGGGCGGCGGAGCGGTGTGCGCGGCGCGGCGGGTCGTCCTCGCGACGGGCCTATCCAACCTGGCGTCCCTGCCGGCCGCCCTGACCGCGCTTCCCCGCGAACTGGCCAGCCACAGCTCGGAGCACGTCGAATTTTCACGCTTTGCGGGGAAGGACGTCGCGGTCATCGGCGCGGGAGCTTCGGCGCTGGAGGTGGCGACCATGCTCGCGGAAGCCGGAGCGCGCCCGGTGCTTCTGGTGCGAGGCTCCGAAGTGACCTTCGCCACCAAGTTCAACCCCCGTCGGCCGCTGCTCGATCGCCTGCGACAGCCCAACTCGGTTCTCGGGCCAGCACGCAAGTCCTGGGTGCTCCAGCACTTTCCCGCGCTCCTGCATTACGTCCCGGAGGAGCGACGCGTGCGATTCACGCGCTCGTACCTGGGCCCGTCCGGACCCTGGTGGCTCCACGATCGCTTCCGCGGCAAGGTCCCCGTCCGCCTGGAGTCCGTCCTCACGGGCGCCGAGATGGTCGGCGGGCGGGTACGCTTGCAGGTGAGCGAAAAGGAAGCGGCCCCGCGTCCGCTGGAGGTGGATCACGTCATCGCGGGTACGGGTTACGAGGTCGACGTCGATCGCCTGCCCTTCCTCGATCCTGATCTCCGCGCTCGGGTGCGTCGCGTCTCGCGGGCCCCGGCACTCTCGCGAAATTTCGAGTCTTCGGTGGCCGGTCTCTACTTCGTGGGCCCCGCCTCGGCGTTGAGCTTCGGGCCCCTCTTTCGCTTCGTTGCCGGCGCCGCCTACGCGTCGCCCACCGTGGCGAGGCACATTGCGGCGACCGCGCACCGGGGACGGCGTCCCGTGTGGACGGTTGCGTGGTAAAGGTCCTGTGTTACTGTGCTCGAGCCATATGCTCGAGGAGAGTCCCGAAGCGCGCGTAGACCGTCTGGTGCTTGAATATGCTCAGGCGCTACCCGCTGGCCGGCCGCTCGATCTCCGCCTCTCGCTTCGGGACGACCTCGTCATCGAGTCGCTGTCCCTGGTTTCTCTGACGCTGCAACTTGGGGACGAACTTGGCGTAAACGTCATGGATTCGGGCATCGAGCTTGGGGGCCTGAAGACCCTCGGGGACCTCGTCAGCATGGCACGAACGCTTTCGAGCCAGAAAAATCAACCTACCACCCACCGGAGCACACGACCGTGAACAACGAAAACAACAGCACCCAGATCGACAAGCCCGCCGACGAGACCGACAACCAGCACGAGAGCCCCGCGGCCGAAGGAGAATTCAAGGTCACCGTGCGCAAGCTCGAGATGCCCGTGCGTCCGCGCGGCGTCCTCGCCGAGTAGCTCGATCGCGTCGCGACGAACATCTCCGGACCGTGGCCTTCGACCGGCTTGACGGGCCACGGTCCCTCTTGCTTTGATCAAGGCAGGAACATGGCCCAAGTGAAGGTGACGGCCTTTCGATTCACGGACGAAGAGCTCGAGCTCCTCGAGGTGATCCAGGGGCATACCGGCATTCGCTCTCGCATGGAGGCCATGCGAACGGTCCTTCGTTATTATGCGCGGGCGGAGGGGCTCGAAGTGACGCCGCCGGAGGTCGACCCGTCGACCAAGCCGCGTAAGGCGCGAACATGAAGCCGCAGGCAGCTCGGCGCCACGTTGCCCTCGGGGCATCGGCGTGAGGAACGCGCCGGTGGAGGCGGCGGAGATCCGCGGGGGAACGGGGCGGAAGCAGCCGATCCACTTCGGGGTGCCGGGCCGTCCCCTGTTCGGTTTCTATCATCCTCCCGGGGACGGGCCTTCGCGCGGCGTCGGGGTGGTGCTTTGCAGCCCGATCGGCACCGACCAGACCCGCTCGGATCGCACCTTCCGGCACCTCGCCGAGCGACTCGCGGTCGCGGGCTTTGCGTGCCTGCGCTTCGATCTCTACGGAACCGGCGACTCGGGGGGCGACGAGTTCGTGCCCGGTCTGGCAAGGGCATGGATCGACGACGTGGGCGCTGCGTCGGACGAGCTTCGCCGCCGGTCGGCGGTGCAGTCGATTGCGCTGGTCGGCCTGCGCCTGGGCGCCACGGTGGCGATGATGAATGCGGCGGAGCGAGGCGACGTCGACTCCCTGGTGTTGTGGAATCCCTGCGTCTCCGGGTCGTCGTTCGTGGCCGATGTCACCAAGCTGCACAAGCTCTACCTTCGCATCGAACCGCAACTTGCCCTCGCGCCACCGGCGGGGGTCGATGGCGAGGAAGCCCTGGGGTGCTTCTTGCCTCGCGCGCTCATCGACGGCCTGTCACAGATTGACCTTCTCCAGGCGCAGCGCCGCCCCGCTTCGCGTACGCTGGTCATCGACGGCGGCAACCTGCCGGGTCGCGACGCGCTGCTGGCCCGGTTGCGGGATCTCGGGGCCCAGCCGGAGTTACGGTCGCATCCCGGGCACAAGTTCCTGGTCACGGTCTCCCATCGCTCGGTCGTTCCCGACGAGGTGCTCGACTCGATTGTCGGCTGGCTCGCGGAGGTCCACCCCGGGGGCGCGCCGGCGCACGCCACGCCCCCGCGCGGGACGACGTCGCCCGCGCCGTCCGGAGAGCGAGCGCTCGCCTTCGGGCAGAGGCATCCACTCTTCGGGATCCTGACCCCCGCCAACCCGGGTCGGGCCAAGCCGGGACGTCCGGGCATCGTGCTGTCCAATGCGGGCTGCGTGAATCGGGCGGGCCCTCATCGGATGTACGTGAAGATGGCCCGGCGCTGGGCGGAGCTGGGGTTCGACGTGCTCCGCGTGGACCTCTCGGGCATCGGCGACAGCCCCGCCGCGCCCGAGCAGCGCGAGAACGTAAACTACCCGCCCGACGGGCTGGACGACCTCGGTGAGGCGATGCGGGCCCTTGGCTCAGGGCCCATCATCGTGGCCGGACTGTGCTCCGGCGGCGACTACGCGTTTCAGCTCGGAGCTCACGACCGGAGCGTGGTGGGCGCGTGGCTCCTCAACCCGCGAACCTTCTGTGTGCTCGCCCTGGCGGCGGTGGAGTCCGGCGCCCCGCCGACCTCGCCGGTGGACGACGTGCCGCGCGCCTTGCGGGCCATGGCGGATCGCGGCGTGGATACCCTTCTCGTCGTGAGCCGCAACGATCCGGGCGTGGCCTACGTCGACGCGCACGCGGCCGAGGAGATGCGAGCGCTCGAGGGGCGGGTGGGCTTTCAGCGAGTGGACCTCGACGGCGCAGACCACTCGTTCACGCCGGTCGCGCTCCAGCGTCGAGTGAGCGATCTTTTGACCGAGCACCTCGCGACGCTCGACGCGCGGTCGTGAATCGAAGCCGGAGGGCTTGACGTGACCTTTTCGGCCTTCGCCGCACCGGCGACCAAGCAAGCCTTGGTTCCCTTCGCCTACGAGCCGGCTCCGCTGGCGCCCGCCGACGTCGAGGTGGAAATCTCGCACTGCGGGATCTGCCACAGCGACCTGCACCTGATCGATGACGACTGGTCGACGAGCACCTATCCGCTGGTCCCCGGCCACGAGATCGTCGGGACGGTGGTCGCCGCCGGCGCAGAATGCGCGCTGGCGATGGGGCAGCGCGTGGGGATCGGCTGGCAGCGCTCGGCCTGTTTCGAGTGCGAGCAGTGCCGCGCCGGTCACGAGAACCTGTGCCCCACGCAGCAGGCCACCTGCGTCGGGCACATGGGCGGGTTCGCGCGCAGCATCCGCACCGACGGTCGCTTCGTGTTCGCTCTTCCGGAGGCGCTGGAAGCGGCCGCAGCCGCGCCGCTTCTCTGCGGCGGCGTGACGGTGTTTGCTCCGCTCCGTCGGTGGGGGGTGGGAGGGGCCTCCCGCGTCGGCGTCATCGGCCTCGGCGGGCTCGGGCACCTGGCCCTCCGTTTCCTGCGCGCCATGGGTGCGCACGTGACGGCGTTCACGTCGTCGCCGGACAAGCGGGACGACGCCTTGCGGCTCGGGGCGGACGCCGTGGCTTCATCGGTGAGCCCGCGCGAGATCCGTGGTCTCAAGAACCAGCTCGACTTTCTCCTGTGCACGGTGCCGGCGCGTCTCGACTGGGTCACGTACCTGCAGACGCTCAAGCCAAACGGCGTCCTCTGTCTGGTCGGCGCCCCTCCCGGCCTCCTGCAGATCCCCGCAGCGCAGCTGCTCACCGGCCAGCGCGCCATCTGCGGCAGCGACATCGGAAGCCCCGCGGCCATTCGCGAGATGCTCGCTTTCGCCGCGGAGCACGGCATCGGCGCGCAGGTCGAGACCGCGCCCATGACCGAAGTCAACGCGGCCCTTCAGCGCGTCCGCGACAATCGCGTACGGTATCGCATGGTGCTCACGAACTGAGGGCGTCGTCGGCGCTCAGCGGGGCGACCACCATGGGCCCCCGATGAGCAACCCACGGCGCAAACCAGGGCTGCATCTTGCGTCGCTGGATCTTCCCGGTGTGCGTGCGCGGGATGGCCCGCGTTCCATGGAGGACGACTTTGGGACGCTCCGCCACCGGCATGGAGGCGATGGCCGCCGCGAGACGCGCCTGCACCGACGGGTCGAACGTGTCACTCTCGACGTACGCGCCCACCTCTTCGCCGTGCGTCTGATGGGCGAAACCGAGCACCACCAGCCGACCGGACAGCTCGGGCAGCGCCTCGATCAGCCGGCGCTCGAGCCGCATGGGGCTGTACTTCTCGGCGTCCCGGATGATGATCTCCTTCAGGCGCCCGGTGACGAAGAAGATGGGCCGATCCCCGTCGACGCGGAAAAAGCCTTCGTCGCCGGTGTGCAACCACCCCTCGGCGTCGATGGTGCGCGCCGTGTTGTCCGGGTCCTCGAAGTAACCGGCCATGGTGGAGTGGCCACGAATCACCAGCTCCCCGCGAACGCCCTCCTCGGCCAGCGCACCGCTCGCGTCGAGCACGCGCACCTCGGTGCCCCGAAGCGCCGGGCCGATCGACGGAACCTCCCAGTCGTACATCCAGCGCGCGTGGTCTGCCGCGGCGCCGTCCGGCGAGATGCAGCAGGCGAAGTTCGAGTACTCCGACAGGCCCCAACCCTGGATGAGTGGAATTCGCGTGCGCGTCTCGAACTCGCGCGCCAGATCGCTGGAGAGCGGCGCCGACGAGACCAGGATGTGCCGAAGCGTCGGCACCTTCTCCGAGGTGACGCCCGCGGCGAGCAGCATCGGCAGCAGCGTGGGCACGACGCTGGTCACCTGCACCGACTCGGCGCGGATCACCTCCGACCAGTGGAAGGGATCGAGCCGCTCCGTGAAGACGAGGTGCCCGCCCGTGCAGAGGGCGCTCATGAGCCCGAAGCCGAAGGCGTGCGCATGGTAAAGCGGCAGCACCGCCAGCTGGGTGGTCGCGTCCAGGCCGAAGTTCAGTCCCATGCTCCACGCGTTGCAGATCATGTTGCGCTGGCGGAGGGCCACGCCCTTGGGGTTGCCGGTGGTCCCCGACGTGTAGAGCACGACGGCGATCTGCTCGCCGAGCCCGCCCGGTGGAGGGGGGGCCCGCGGTCCGGTCGGCAGCGCCTCCTCCACATCCAGCGTGAACGACGGTCGCGCCGCATCGGGGAGACGGGCGGCGAGCTCGCGCGTGGCGTAGAGGCCGCGCGCACCCGAATGGCCGATGGCGTAGGCCCAGTCCTCCACGGCCGCCCCGGGATTGAGCGGCACGACCACGGCGCCCAGGCGGAGCAACGCCAGGACCAGCACCGGCACTTCCAGACGATTGGGCGTCAGGATGGCGATGCGATCGCCCGCCCGGACGCCGTACTCGCCGTGAAGGCGTCCGGCCACCGCCTCGACGCTGGCCGCAAGCTCGGGGTAGGAGAGCCGCCCGGCGAGCGTCCTGCCGCGGTAGAAGCTCAGCGCCGATCGGCCCCCATGACGCGACAGACCATCGAGCAGGGTCGGAATGTCCGATGCAGGCGGCGCGCTCACGATTCGGCTCGCTCGTTCACTCGACCATGAAGCCGAATTCGTAGGTGGCCTGCAGGCGTGCGGAGATCTCGTTCAGGTCGCCTTCGTGAAAGCGCCAATCGAGATCCGGCGCGGCCGCCTCGAGCGTGCTCACCCCGAAATACAGGGGTTCGAATCCCATCTCGACGTAGGCCTCGGCGTAGCTGGTCGCGATGGCCGTCTCGTCGGCAAAGACGGCATCGCGATGCCCGAGGCCCTTGAAGCTCGACTTCGAGAAGGAGCCCACGCGTCCGTCTGCTCCCCAGTAGAGCGTAACGCAGTGGCCGCACTCCTCGTCCACCTTGGGATCCCGTCGATGGATGGCGAGAAGGCGGCGCTTCGTGCCGCTGAACAACAGCTCGAGCAGACCATACGAGAGGATGGCCGCGTCGATGCAGGTGATGCGCGAGCTCTGCAGGGAGGAGCGCACCGACTGGATGCGATAGTTCGCACGCCAGTCGTCGAGGTACGCATAGTTGTCGATGACGTGCCGAAGGTCCTGGGGAGCCTCCAACCGTGCGCCGCCCGCCATCTCCTGGAGACGTCGGAGGTCGTCCTCCGTGTAGCCGAGGCCCACGAGCGTCGGAGCAGTCACGGAAAGGAGGGCGCTACTCGGATTGAGGGTCGCAGCGGCGCCGCGGCACAGTCGCGAAGTTCGCGTAGAAGGTGTCGATGCCGTCCATGAAGAGGACGAGGTGCTCGGCCATGTTCTTGGCGACGTTGAGCGCGTCGTTCACCTCGTGACGGGTCAGCGGCGGGACGCTCTTGCACATCAGGAGGAAAGCGTCGGCATGCCCGAGCTTCTGGTCCGCCTTGGTGTGGGCGATGAACGAGTCGATGAGCTTCTCGGTGTAGGGGTAGTGCTTGCGCATGGCATCGTAGAACTCGTCGACGGCGCCGCCGGCCCCATCGTCGGTGTTCTCGGTCATCTGCAGGAGCTCGTTCCCCGCGTAGTACGCGAACGAGCTGCGCTGCGCCGACTCGTTCAGGTAGTTCACCAGAGCGCGCGTCGACGGCAACGGCTGCGAGTGCAGAATGATGTCGTCCTGGAAGAGGCTGCGGAGGCCCTTCCGGTAGATGTCGCCGTGCGTGTACTCCTCGATGAAGTGCCGGGCCAGGTGCGGCATCATCTCCGGCGTCGAGTTGGCGGCGGCGATGCCCATGTGCTCGAAAGCGGCCTCGATGTAGTGGTACTTCTCGAAGGCGAAGCCGACCACCTGCGCGCGGCTGGCCTTCCCGGTGACGATCTTTTCCCAGAGCGGGTGGGTGTAGACAGGCTCGAGCCAGTGGGCGCAGTGCTGGCGGTGGAGCTGGTAGAAATCCATACCGCTCAACGTCGCCCCGTCGTCCTTGGTCGAGAGAAAGGCGAGCACGCCGGTCTTCTCCAGCTGCTCCACCAGCGCGCGGAGCCGCGCGGGTTTCTCCGACACCTTCTCGGCGATCCGTTCGATGGCGGTCTGCCCGTCGAGCTGAGGCTCGACGTTGCTGAAGAGACGCGCCGCGGCGCCCTCGAGGGTCACCTCGTCTCTCATGTGGCGGATGACGACGTGGCCGTTCTGACGGGACACCGTCGCGCTGTGCTTGAGGAGCGGAAAGTCCATGGAATTAGACATGCGGATGTCCCCCTTCAATCGACGAGGATGTCGAACTGCCGTCGCGGCATCGGGTTCGACTCGACTTGGTAGTACTTCTCGATGTTGTCGGTCCAGAGCCAGATGTGCTCGACCAGCTGGTGCCCGGCATCGAGGACGATCGACGCCCGCTCCTGCGACATCTCCGGAACGTGCTGGAGGATGTCGTGAAAGAGATCCGAGTGCTGGTACTGGACGTCGAGATCGAGGTGCGCGTAGATGGGCGCAATGGCTTCCTTGGGGAGGCCATAGAGCTCGGCCGACTTCTCGTAGTAGGGGTTGTAGGTCTTGCGATCGGTCGTCGTCCCCTCGAGCACGGCGGAGCAGATCGAGTACGCGAGCACGTCCGAGCGCGCGGCCTGACGCATGAAGTTCGAGAGAGCGAGCGTCATCGGCAAGGGCACCGACTCGGCGATCTGCGGCTCGGTGTAACCGAGCGCACGCAGCGACTTCATGAAGTAGTGGTAGTGGTTCCACTCCTCGGCGTAATGCTTGGCGCGAAGCTGCTTGATGGGCTTCTCGTGCGCATAGGCACAGGAGAGCGGCATGTGGCGGTTCGCGTTCTTGGTGTAGTGATAGAGCTCGATGAGCCAGCCGGTGAACAGGCGCGCGGAGCCCTTGCCGCTCATCATGCGCTCCCAGAACGGATGCGCGAACGCTTCCGTCAGCCAGCTCCGCAGAACCGACGAGAACTTCCCGTGGAACTCGAGGCCCGTCATCGTCGCGCCCGAAGTGTCGACCCGGTAGAGCAACCCGGACGACTCCAGCGCCTCGATGAACTTGGGCACCTTGGCCTCGGTCATGCCGAGGTCGTTCGAAAGATCGGCCACCGGGCGAACGCTCGGGAGCCAAGAGACGACCTTCTGATACCACTCGAATTCTTGGGTGCCGAGCTCGACGACTCGGTCGTTGAGCCGGAGCTCGGCGGCACCCTGCGAAGAGGTAACCTCGTAAACTCGTTTTGCGCGATAGCGCTCTTGCATCAGGCTCATCGGGTCAGAAGTGTAGCGGCACGACGACCGCCGCGTCAACCGCCGCCCCTCGCGAAAATGGTGTTACAATCCGGCACGTTTTGCCGCGTTTCCGGGCCTCCCATCCATTTGCATGTACCTTCCCGACGCTTTTCGCCAGGATGACCGCGAGGCTCTTCTTGGTCTTGCAGCGACGCATCCCTTCGCCACCGTCGTCACGCATGGCGCAGGAGGGCTCTCCGTGAGCCACCTGCCTCTCTGCGTGGACGCCGCGCGAAACGTCTTGCGCGGGCACCTCGCGCGCGCGAACCCGCAGCTCGAGCAGCTCGCGGACGGAGCGGAGGTGCTGGCCGTCTTTCACGGCCCCCACGGTTACGTGTCACCGTCGGTGTACGTGGACCAGCCGAGCGTGCCGACCTGGAATTACGTGGTGGTGCACGCGCACGGACATGCCCGCCGGGTCGACGAGAAAGGGCTGCGATCGATCCTGGACGAGGCACTGTCGCGCTTCGACGCCACCGGTTGGAGCCTCTACACGGGCGACGAGTTTCTCCGTCCCATGCTCGACGCCATCGCCGGCTTCGAGATCGATCTCGACCGCGTCGAGGGAAAATGGAAGCTGAGTCAGAACCGCTCGCCCGACGACCGCGCCCGCGTCGCCGCTTGGCTCGAACGCGGCGACGACTCCAGCCGGGCGCTGGCCGCTCTCATGCGGGCCCAAGAAGAAGCGGAGGAACCGTAAGTGGCGTCGGGGAAGGGGGTCCAGCCGAACGCGACCGCGAAGCGGCAATACCACAAGCGCCGGATGAGCGCAAGGTCGCCATGCCCTCCAGGAGTGTTTCGGCGCGCTTTTTCACGGAATGATCAAGCGATGATCAGTGACGCGCCTGACGCATCCGGGGAACACTTGGTCGCGCCTGGTACGCGATCGCCATGGACATGATTCCGTCTCGTTTCAGCTTAGTTTCTCGGTGCAAGGCCCATCGCGAAGTCTTGCGCCAGGGGCAGATCTGGTTGGCCTTCGGGCGGCCGCAATGCTACCTGAGTCGACTGTTGAGGACGGACTTCCCATGCTGACCGCCATCCGAAACATGTCCAAGGAAAGAGCGCAGAAGGTAAATCTCGTCGCCGACTGCGCTGCTCTCATCTTCGCCTCCTGCGCGGCCAGCATCGGGGGGGGGCGGTTTCACTGGATCGTGGCGCCGAGCCTGGCGCTGGTGAGCGTTCTGCTGTGGACGATTCAGAGCAGGCTCTTGCGCCACTACGATGCGTGGAACGGACGGAACGTGGGCAGCGATTTCGCGCTGACCATGTTGACCCTGGCAGGAATGATGGCGGTTCTGGCGCTCTTGCGCCCCGTCGTGCCGCGCTATGCGGCGGGGAGCAACCTGACGACGTTCGCCTGGGTCGCCGCACCGCTCATCCTTTGGTTGCGGCTGACCACGAACTGGCTCCGCCGGCGCGAGATCGCCGAGCGTCGGATGCTGGTCGTCGGCATCGGACCCCTTGGGCGGCACACCGCGCTCGAGATGCTCGAGGCCAACGACGGGCGCAACGTGGTGGGATTCCTGCGCTTCACCCGCGAATCGGTGCACGACCGGCTCCCGGCCCCCATCCTCGGCGTCGCCACGGAGATCGACGGGCTGCTGAAGGAGCAGGTCGTCGACGAGGTTTACATCGCAGGGCAGCGCGACGCGGAGCACGCCGAGATGCAGAAGGTCATCTCCGTCTGCGAGCGGTTCGGGGTGCCGTTTGCTTTGCCGGCAGCCGGGTTCCGCTTCTCACGCGCCGAGCCTCAGCATCAGGCTGCCACGATGGACGGGTACATTCACTATCTCAGCGTTCGCGCCAAGCCGGTGCAGCGTGCCATCAAGCGCGCCATCGACATCGGCGTCTCGGCGACGGCGCTCACCCTGCTGTCTCCGCTGCTGGTGACCGTTGCTGCGCTCATCAAGCTCACGTCGCGCGGCCCGCTCCTCTTCCGGCAAGCTCGCGTGGGCCAGCACGGCCACCAGTTCAACATGCTGAAGTTCCGCTCGATGGTGGTGAACGCCGAAGAGCTCAAGGCCCGCCTTCTTGCCCAGAACGAGCAGCAGGGGCCCGTGTTCAAGATGAAGAGCGACCCGCGCATCACGCGGGTCGGCCGGTTCATCCGCAAGTACAGCATCGACGAGTTGCCTCAGCTCCTCAACGTGTTGCGCGGCGAGATGTCGCTCGTGGGGCCGCGACCGCCGATCCCGGCGGAGGTCGCCAAGTACGAGGCTTGGCAGCGGCGTCGCCTGTCCGTGCGGCCGGGGCTCACTTGCGTCTGGCAGGTCAGCGGTCGCAACGAGATCTCGTTCGAGGAGTGGATGTACCTCGACATGCAGTACATCGATCACTGGAGCTTGCAGGGCGACCTTCAGCTCCTGGTCAAGACCGTCCCTGTCGTGTTGACTGGACGCGGCGCGAGTTAGCGGGCGATGCGCAAACGGCTGGCACTCGTCGTCGAGGATAACCCCCCCGAACGCGACATGGTGGCGGGCTGGCTCCGTCTCGAAGGGTTCGAGGTGGAGACGGCCGTGGACTACCGCGCCGCTGTGGCCGCGCTCACATCCATCCGTCCCGACATCATCTGCTGCGACATCTCCCTGCCGCGCGAGTCGGGCTTCGACCTCGTGGAGCACGTGCGCGCCAACCAGGCGACGGCGTGGATCCCCATCCTGGTCATGAGCGAGCGTCACTCGCCCGAGGACATGGCGCAGGCGGAGCACGTGGGCGCCAACGCGTACCTGAAGAAGCCCTTCTCGCGAGAGCGCCTCGAGAAGTACATCACGGCTCTCCTCGACGGCCCACACTCCAGCCGGCCAAGCGTGCGCCGTCTTCGCCGAATGTAGCGGCAGACTCTCCGGGGGCTAGGCGCCGCTGCGACCGCGGCCCTCCAGCTCGATGAAGTAAGAGACCAGATCGCGCTCGCGATGGCCGAGCGCGACGAAGCGATAGACCCGCCCGATCGGGTTGGTCCGCGTCCCCGGCGGGACCCTCATCGCCCAGTATCCCGGCTCGGTCGGGCCGACGTCGACCCACGTTCCGCTCAGCTTCCGCGCGATGATCTCGCTGACCAGCGCGCCGTGCCGCCGGAGCTCCCACGCGACCGCCTCGTCGGTGATGTCCGCGCCGGCGAAGCGATGGGCCAGGTGCTGCTGCATGCCGTCGATGGCGATGACGTCGCAGCGGAGCGTCTTTCCGTACCAGAGGCGGTAGTCGCGGGCCAGATCTCGCGACAGGCGCGTCATGGCGATCCGTACCTGCGCGGGCGTGACCGGTCGATCGTTGAATCCGAGAGCGGCCTCACTCGATCCGGCCGGAAGCGGCAGCGATTCGACGAGCTCAGGCACGTAGTGGACCGCTGCGCGGGGGGGCGGACGCGGCGAGCTCGCCGCGGGTGGCGGGCTGGACCCTCCGCTCCAGCCCTGCCGGTGAGGCGGCGCTCGTGGCGATGGCGGAGGGGAAGCCGTGCCGGCCCGGGCCTTCCCCGGCGGCGGCAGGTCCCCGAGGCCGAGAAGGCGTGGGGCGCGCCGAACTTGGACCGACGGAGTCTCGTTCCCCAGGTCCGCAGCGCCGGGGGGCGGCGCCATCGACGCCGCGGTGGCTGGCACCGTTCCCAGGATCTCCAGCGCGACCAGGCGCTCGCTGTCGCTCGCCGACGAGTCGTCGAGCAGCTGGTGGGCAAAGTAGCGAGCATGCCCATCCTCCCCCGCGGCAAGCCAGGTCCGTGCCGCCCCCAGCGCCGCCTGGTGGAATCCCTTGTCCTGGTCGGCGATGGCCGACAGCTTCTGAGCCACGCTGCGGGGAGGCTCTTCCCCCTGGAGCAGCGCCAGGCGGGCCTGCAGATAACGAACGGCGGGAATGTCTCCGCGCGCCTGCTCGAGGCGCTGGATGCGGTCGGCGGCATCCCCCAGATCGCGTTCGTCGAGCTGGCGTTCGATCGCCCGCAGCTCCGCGTCGGCCATCGGCCCCGCAGTCTCGGTGAGCGCCGACAGGGTGCGGTCCAGCACGCCCAGATGCGCTCGCACGCGCGGCACCGTATCCTTCGACAGCCGCTCGCGAACACGCGCCAGCAAGGCGGGGTAAAGACGTGCCTCCCGCGACATGTCGACGTCCACCAGGATGGTACGCGGTCGCAGCTTGCGCAGGGCGGCGGGTGTTCGCCGCACCGCTTCCAGCGCCGGTCGCTGGTAGGTGCGCTCGCTCGGCCGACGATCGCGCATGGCGGCGGTGGTCGACAGATGAAGCGTGGTCTGCGCGGAAACCTCGGCGAGCGTGGCCGCCAGGTGGAGGACCTGGAGGAGCAGCGGCGCCGAGGGGAGCTCCAGCTGCGGTGCGAGCGCGCGCAGATCGAGCCACGCGCCCTCGTAGCACTGCACGCTGGCCGACGCGCGGTAGATGGCACCGTCGAAGAGCTCCTGCGCGCCGAGCTCCGCCGCCACCGAACGCGCCGTCGCTCCCCGCGCGAACGAGGCGATGACCTCGGCGCTGACCGCCTTGGCGGCGTCGTGGGCCAGCTCCGGCGTGACCCCCGACCGCGCGAGCCGGCCCAGTCCTTCCCGCGCGGTCGTCATGTAGCCGGCTTCGCGCACGGTCACCGGATCGGAGGCGTGAAGCACGATCTCGCTGGGATCGAAGAGTGCGTACTCGGCCGCAAGCAAGCCGTCGTGGCTCAAGGCGATGAGGCGCTCTCCCACGCGAAGGCTGGAGGTACCGGAAAGGTCGGTCATTTCGTGTTGCCTGGACTGCATCACTGTAACATTCGGGCTCTTCCCGGCCCTTGGAGGAAATTCGCGACGCTGCGCCTCGTCTCGAGGCCTCACGAAGGTCGGCTAGCTCGCGTTCGGCGGCTTGCCGCACAGCGACGACCCGCGTTTCCATCTACCCAGATGAAGCGAGTGTAGGAGATTTACTGACCGGCGCCTCCTTTCTCGTTGACAGCCGGTTCCAGGCTGCCCCAAAGACCCGAAGGAGAGCGTCGCGATGTTGCGAAGTGGGATGGAGAATCTCGTGCGCCGCACCGGACTCGCCCGGACGGTGCGCCGCGCATCGGACTGGGTCGACCTGCAGCTGTCCCTGCTCGTGGCGCAGATCGAGGCGGTCGCCCCCATGGCGCACGGGCGGATGCTGGACGTGGGCTGCGGCGACAAGCCCTACGAAGCCCTCTTCCGTCCCTACGTGACCGAGTACATCGGGGTGGAGCACGAGGCCACCTTCGCCAGCACCCACGCGGCGACCCGCGGCGGCGCCGACCTCGTCTACGACGGTCACACCCTTCCTTTCGCGGACGGCAGCTTCGACACCGTGATGAGCATCCAGGTCCTCGAGCACACCCCAGCGCCGCAACGCCTGGTCGACGAGATGGGACGCGTCCTCGGGAACGGGGGGACTTTGATCGTGACGGCGCCCTTCTGCTTTCGCCTTCACGAGGAGCCGCACGACTACTTTCGCTACACCCCGCACGGACTGCGCACGCTGGTCGAGCACGCCGGTCTCGAGGTCCTCCAGGTGACCTCGCAGGGGGGTCTCTTCACCGTGCTGGCGCACAAGCTCACCGTGTTCCTGGCCTTCCGGGTGGGGCGGCTGGCGGGCGTCGCCCAGGCCACCGGGAAGATGGGCCACGAGAACCCCTCGGCGACGCGACCGCGTTACTGGGCGCTTCCGGCGGTGCTGCCGGCCATCGTGGTCATGAGCGCCGGGGCCCGTGTGCTCGACCGCGCCGTGCCGGAGCCCAGCGAGTCGCTCGGCTTCATGCTCCTGGCTCGAAAGACGGCCGCCACCGCCAAGAAGACGCCGCCGGCCTGAGTGTCCCCGCGTCCGCCTTACCGCGAGCCGTCGTGCGAAAAGGGGAGGGTGCGGTAGCGCTGCAAGAGGAGCGTTTGCCGCGTCTCCAGCGACTCCTCGAGGCCGCGAACGAAGACGTGCTCCACCCGCGTGCTCGTCTCCAGGGGATCCCCGCTCCAGACCACGACGTTGCCCACCGCTCCCTTTTCCAGGCGTCCGTAGCCCTTGAGACCGAAGGCGTCGGCGGGCGCCTCGGTCACCGCGCGGATGGCCGCGTCGTGATCCATCCCCAGGCGCACCGCGTTGCCCGCACGCTGCCACAGCAGGCGCGCCTGGTGGGCGGCGAAGGTGCTGAGCACGACGCGGACCCCGGCGCGGGAGAGGAGGGCGGCGTTGTCGGAACGCGCGTGGAGGCGATCGAAGCGCGACGGCAAGTCCTCGAGCGGGTCGATGATCACCGGCACCTTTCGGCGGGCGATCTCCTCCGCCAAAAGCCACGCTTCGCTGGCCCCCTCCAGCACGATCTTCAGCGCCATGTCGCTGGCCAGATGCAAGGCCGTCTCGATGTCGCTGGCGCGCTCCGCCCGGATGACCAGCGGCTGCTCGCCGCGCACCACCGGAAGCAGGGCCTCCAGGTCGCCGCGGCGCAGGCTGAGCGATCGCACGCCGTTGGCATCGTAGGCCGCGCGGTGCGTCGCGTAGAAGCGCGCATCCTGCAGCGCCTCGCGCAAGACCAGCCAGAGCCCGCCGCGCGTCCCGCTGCTCGACTGCACGGTCTCGTCGTCGACGTGCGCGTACTGCGCCAGCGACCCACGGACCACCGCTTGGTCGGCGCTGTCTCCGGCCAGGTCCACGAAGGCGCTCTGCCCGCCCAGAACGCCCTGGTCGGGGGCGACCACCACCGAGGTGACTCCCCCGGCGCGCGTGATGGGGATCACCACGGAGCGGGGGTTGTAGGCGTCCACCATGCGCATTCCGGGCGTCATGGTCGAGCGCGTACGGGTGTCGTTGGAGGCCGGCTCCAGGTCGATCTCCACGACGCCCACGGTGGTGTCCGCGTCGATGAAGCCCGCCGTCACCACCTTTCCGCGCGCATCGACGGTGCGCGCGTTGGGCGGCACGACCACCGCGGAGCCCACCGCCTGCACCTTGCCGCCGGCGAGGACCACCGTGGCGTCCTCCAGCGGCGGGTTGTCCCCGGGGATGTACACGCGCGCGTGGACCAGGGCGACAACCGGGGGGGCGTCCTCGGCCTCCGCGGACGGCGCGGCCAGGCCGCCGGCCAGGAGCACGCCCAGCCCGGCTGCGAGCCGCCATCGCGCAGGGCCCGCCCCTCGAAGCGCGCGGCTCATCGGGCCTCCGGTCGGGCCGGCATGGCCCGGATGCCGAGCTCGAAGTCGCTCCACGGCGCCCCCGGGTGCTCCCGGTCGAAGACCAGCGCACCGTCGATGTAGACCAGCTCCGCGCGCGCATAGACGCTCAGCGGGTTCTCGCTCCACACCACCACGTCGGCGCGCTTGCCCGGCTCCAGCGTCCCCACCTGGTCGTCGATTCCCAGCACCCACGCCGGGTTGGCGGTGAGCCAGCGAAGGGCGTCGTCGTCCTCGAGCTTCACCCCGGCCGCGCGCCCCGCGGCCAGCGCCTTGGCGGCCGACTGGTTGAGGACCTGGATGGCAATGGGGGAGTCGGAATGCACCACGGCGCGGACCCCCGCCTCGGTGACCAGCGCGAGGTTCTCGGGGATGCCGTCGTAGGCCTCCATCTTGAAGCCCCACCAGTCGTCCCAGGTGGCCACCGCCACCCCCTTCTCGGCCAGCACGTCACGGATCTTGTAGGCCTCCAGCGCGTGATGGAAGGCCCGCACCTTGAAGCCGAACTCGTCGGCGATCTCCAGCGCGGCCAGCATGTCGTCGGCCTGGTAGCAGTGCCATTCGACCAGGATGTCGCCGCGCATCACCAGCGCCAGGGTCTCCAGTCCCAGGTCCCGGTCCGGCGCCTTGTCGTCCGCCGGGTCGTGCTTCTTGTCGCCCGGCTTCTTGTCGCCGGCCGGCTTGTCGGCGTCCGGGTTGCGCTGCTTCTTCGTCCAGTCGTCCCAGTCGCGCGCGTACTTCTGGGCGTGGAGGAAGGCTTCACGCACCGCCCGCAGGTTTCCCATGCGCGTCGTCGGCGCGCGCTTCATCTCCCGGTAAACGCGCTTGGGGTTCTCGCCGCAGGCCATCTTCACGATCTCCGGCGCCCCCGGAAAGCGCATGGCCCGCGCCCCTCGCTGCGGCACGAGGTGCAGGACCACGCCCCGCCCGCCGATGAGGTTTCCGCTGCCCGGCAGGACGCCGATGGTGGTCACGCCCCCGGCCACGGCGCGCTCCAGCGCGGGGTCTTGCGGCCAGAACGAGTGCTCGGCGCGGAGGCCGGCGGTCACCGGATCGGTGAGCTCGTTGCCGTCGTCGTGCCCCTCGGTGTCGGGCACCGGATAGACACCCATGTGCGAGTGCGGGTCGATGATGCCGGGCGTGACGAACCTCCCCTGCGCATCGACCACCACCGTTCCTGCGGCGGGCGCCGGGCCGTCCCCTTCGCCCACGGCGGCGAGGGCCCCGTTCTGCATCAGCACGAAGCCGGGGGAGTAGCGCTTGCCGGTGGCGGTCATGACCGTCGCGTGGCGGACCAGCACCGCCGGACCGTGCGCCGTGACCGCGGGGTCGATGGGCGCCCGCGCGCGCATCTCGTCGGCGGCGAACGGATCGGAGGGGACGGAGGAAGCCGCGGGCGGCGCGCTGGCAGGCGGCGTCCCTCCGATCTGCAAGCATCCTGCGAGGGTGGCGGCGGCCACGGCCGGGAGAAGAAGGAGCGAGAGGCGGCGCATGGGGAGGGCGACCATCCTACGCGCCCCCGCGCGGCGCCGTAACCAGCGGGCTCGGGCGCATGGCCGCGGGCCTTTCCGTTTCAGGCTATCGTCGACGGACGCCGAGGGGATCGAGCCGTGACGCAGCCTCTCCGCATCCTGAGCTACAACGTCCGCTACTTTGGCCACGGAACGCGCGGGCTCGCGAGCACCAAGCGGGCCATGCGTCGCATCGCCGACGCCATTGCCTCGCTGGAGCCCCTGCCGGCCATCGTCTGCCTGCAGGAGGTGGAGACCCGCTCGCTGAGGTCCACCGTCGCGCACCGGACCGCGCCGGAGGAGACCCAGCTGGAGCTCTTCGTGCAAATGCTCGCCGCCGCGCTGACCGCCACGCGCAAGTCCGACGGCTTCGAGTCCTACTACTTCCCGGCGCATGCCTACCGGCTCTCCGCGCGCACCAAGATGTACACCACCGGCCTGGCCATCCTCGCCCACCGCGACCTCGAGGTGGACCACCACAACGCCGAGACGCCGCACGACATCACCCACCGCCGCCTGCAACCGATGCGTCGCATGAAGCAGACGCGCATCTGCGCGCACGTGCGTTTCCGCCACCGGACGCAGCGCACCTTCGGACCGATCGACGTCTTCAACACCCACCTCAGTCTTCCCAGCACCCTCTCGCGCGCCTTCTGGACGGAGCCGCAGCGCATGGGGTGGGGTCCCAACCAGCTCGAGGAAGCGAAGAACCTGGCGAGGTTCGTGGAGCGGGAGCGGGCCAGCGACCGCTTCGTCGTGGTGGGCGACTTCAACGCGCTCCCCGGCTCCCCGGTGTACCAGCACCTCATCGGCGCCCCGGCCTGGGTGGACGCCTTCGCGCAGCGCTACCGCCTCAGCGTCGACGAGCTGGCGAGCTGGCCCACGGCCGGCTTCATGCGCATGCGCATGCACCTCGATCACGTCTTCACCGGCCGGGGCATCCGCTGGATCGATTTCGACGAGACCCATCCCTTCGGGGATCGCACCACGCGCTTCCACGGGCTCTCCGATCACATGCCCATGGTGGCTCGCTGCCGCGTCGCGAGGGGCGACACGCTGCCGCCCTGAAGGCGCGCCGCGCGCACGGGAGGACGGGCGCGCCGCCTTGGTGTATTTACCGCGTACGGGACCCCCATGACGGAGAACGCCGCCGAGAACTCCACCGCCCTCACCGAGGGCATCCGTGTGAGCGTCCGCAGCCAGTACGTCGCGGACCAGTCGGTGCCGCTCGGGCAGCGCTACGTGTTCGCGTACACGGTGCGGATCGCCAACGAGGGGCTCGAGCCGGCGCAGCTGCGCACGCGGCACTGGGTCATCACCGACGGCGCGGGGAAGGTGGAGGAGGTGCGTGGCCCTGGCGTGGTGGGGCAGACGCCGTACCTGCGGCCCGGCGAGCACTTCGAGTACACCAGCGGCTGCGTGCTGCAGACCCCGCGCGGCGAGATGCGCGGGACCTACCAGATGTACCGCCCTGACGGGCGCATGTTCGACGCGCGCATCGCGCCATTCCTGCTGGCGCTTCCGCACTCGCTCAATTAGCGGTCTCGCGGGCGTGTGGCGGGACGGCACTCGCGCTATGTCTCTGGCATGGACGAGCCGAGATACCAGAAGCTCGCCGACGTGGCCTTCCGCGCCATCGGCGACGCGTTCGAGGACGTCGATACCGAGCTGGTCGATTGCGAGCAAGCGGGCGACGTCGTCACCCTGACTCTCCGCGGCGGCAAGAAGTGCATCGTCAACACCCAGCGCCCCACGCGCCAGATCTGGCTGGCCGCCAACGCGCAGGCCTGGCACTTTTCCTGGGACGACGGCACCCAGCGCTGGATGGACGACAAGGGACGCGGCGAGGACCTCTACGCCACCCTGGCCCGCATCGTGAAAGAGCTCACCGGGGTCGAAGCGCGCTTCGCATGACCACGTCGTACGAGGCCATCGGCGGCGAGGACAAGGTCCGCGCGGTCCTGCGCTCGCTCTACGACCGCCTCTTCGTGGACCCGATGGTGGGCTTTCTCTTCGCGGGCAAGGACAAGGAGCGCATCGTCGAGCAGCAGCTGGCCTTCACCTGCCGCTTTCTCGGCGGACCGCAGCGCTACACCGGCAAGCCGCTGCCGGAAGCCCACGCCGCCCTGCCGCTCCTCCCCGGCCACTTCGACCGCCGCCACCATCTCCTGGCGATGGTGCTGGAGCAGCAAGGCGTCCCCGAGGAGGTCCGGGGGGCCTGGCTGCGCATCGACGAGTCGCTCCGGCCGAGCGTGCTCGCCGCCGGGGACGAGGCGCGCGTGAGGACTCGCGCGGGCCAGGGCTGAGGGCTACGGCCCGCGCTTCCCGGTGCAATCTTTCCACCGGAGCGAACTTTCTGGCGTTCGGGGCTCCCGGATGTCAGTCGGTCTTCCATGAACGAGGCCAAGAGCGACTATCTCGATCCGGAGCTGCTGAGCGACGCCAACCCGCCTCCGGCGCCGCCCGCCAGCCTGCGGCCGCAGCCCGCCGCCGTGCCACCCCCCGAGTCCATCTCGCGGTCGCCTGGATCGCTGCCCACGCACTCGCCCCCGGCGATGGGCGAACGCGGCCCGCGGTCCCCGAGTGAGCCGGCATCCGACGCCCAGAAGCCGTCGTGGCTGCGCGCGCTCCTGACCACGACCTTCCCGCCGCCGGCGCCCGCCCGGCAACCGGGGGTCCCTGCGCCGGTGAGCGCGCAGACCGCCGGGGCGGTGTTTGCCGCGCTGGGGCTGGTCTTCGCCCTCGTGGCCCTGGTGACCGGCCTGCGCGGCGCTCCGTCGGAGCCCATCGCCCCGGCGGTGGCGGCGTGCCTGGTGATCGCCCGGGCCTTCGTGGCCCTCGGCGCGGGCGCGCTCAGCTTCGCCATGTTCCGCCAGGCCGAGCGGCTGCTCGTCGAGGAGCCCCCGACGAAGAGCTGATCCGCTACCCCGGCGCGTGATGGGCGCCGGGGGTGGCGGTGGTGTGGGCTGAGGGGCTACGGGCCGTGGGCCGTGGGCCGT
>Ga0302325_10008375_pt1 | contig 22715 bp, 11 predicted proteins | sample Palsa_T0_2_FD_201948 | JGI IMG/M metagenome (GOLD analysis project Ga0302325, IMG submission 201948) | Peat permafrost microbial communities from Stordalen Mire near Abisko, Sweden - Palsa_T0_2 | ecosystem: Environmental > Terrestrial > Soil > Palsa > Peat permafrost | place: Sweden: Abisko...
TTTGGCCGGTGACGTTAATGGTGGGGACGTCAAAGTTGCCGGTTTCGTCGTTAATACCCTGAACGCGGCTGTTTCCAATGGACACTTCGTTCAGCATGGTCGGGCTGAAAGTGTGTGTCCAGCCACCCTGTACGGCGCGCTCCCAGGTATTGTTGGTGCTTCCGAATGCAGTGACGGTTGCCGGTCCGCCGTAGGCGTTAACGGTACGGAAGACGCTGAAATAAATACGATCGTTGTCGAAATATTTGTCCGCGCGGCCGAAGTACTGGGTGCCGTTACGGAAGTTCGTGCCGTTGAATACTCCGTTGTCGGTCATGATCGTCGAACAAGGCAAGTTATTCGTGGCGGCCGTTCCGCAGGTGCCAGGGAAAACATCGTTTGCGGTCTGGTTTACGCTGCTGAAGGCCACTGCGGCGGCAACCGGAAACTGAGTGAGAATCTGGGTTCCCAAGGTGTTCGGATAGTTTGCCTGGGCCCAAGCAATGAACCCACCCGCCTGCGGGGCCGCATAGGTTTCCACCTGGTTACCGGTGGACGCGGAAGAGCGTAACGGCTCGACGCTGAAGAAAAAGAAAAACCGGTGATGAGGAATAATCGGGCCACTGGCGGTGAAAGAAAGATTGTTGCTGTGGAAGGGGCTGTAGGCGTGATTGTCGCCGGGCAAAGAATAATCGGCAAACATTTTTTGGTTGGTGAAATAGTCGCTGGCCAGAAAGTGGAATTTATCGGTTCCCGACTTGGTGGTCATGGCAAACTGGACGCCGCTGGCGTTGCCATAGTCGACGTCAAACGTATTGACCTGGTTGCTGGCTTCCTGAATGGTGTCAGGATTGGGAGTGAGGTTCAGGACGCCCTGGCGAATGGCGCTGCTGACGTTCAAGCCGTCCACGATCCACTGGTTCGAAACCGTGCCTTGGCCCTTGGCGCTGACGTCTACCGCCTCTTCGGTGTTGAAGTTGTCTACGCCAGTTCCCGGGGTGCCGCCCGAAACGCCAGGACCGCCGTTGACGCCCAGTCCAGAGACGCCCGGCGCGATGCTGGTCAAAGCGAGCAGGTTCCGGCCTGCCAGGGGCACCTCAGAGAGCTCCTGCGTTTCGATGGTCTGTTGGTTACGAATCTCGCCCGTGTTCAAAACGGGGGTTTCAGCAGTCACGGTAACGGTCTGGTTCGCCGAGCCTACTTTGAGGACGATGTCGAGGTTCAAGCTTTGATCCGTCAAAAGCGTAACGTCCTCTTGGGCGCTCACAAAGCTTGGCGCGGTAACGCTGATCTGGTATCCGCCTGGGGCAAGACTTATAAACCGGTACAATCCGGTGGCTGAGCTCGTGGTGCTCGCGGACACATGGGTGACGGAATTGACGAGCGTAACTTTGGCGGCCACGACCACGGCGCCGCTAGAATCTGTAACCTCACCCTGGATATTTGAAGTGAACTGGGCCCAGGCCGAACCCGATATCAGCAGAATCACGGCCAGCAGCCGGACGGACCACCCAATGAAAAACCTCGCTCGCATGCACCCCTCCCTGTTATTCATGCAATCCACACCCTGTCACTGCCAAGCAATACTGTAAACGTTTGCTCAGTTGTGCTCAGGATACATCCCACAGGTAATCTGCTGTCAAGGTTTTTCTAGTTCTTTTCCACTAGGGCTTGCAAGGGCGCGTTCCGCTGGGCTGGGAAATCCCTGGAGTTCATGCCCTTGCCAGACGGTAGGGCCGCAGGCTGCGATTAAGGCTGGCTGGGAGGAGTTGGGGAGTCGGTTGATGAATCGTCTTCGTATAGATGGTAGCGGGAGCGTTCCCGTTCATCCTGTGTGGCTTTTTCGCGCATGTTCGCCAGACGCTGAAGCAATTCCGGAATCTCTTTGGTTTGCCCGGTCTTCCGCAACGCCTGAATCAGACGGTAGACCGCGGTTTGATCGTCGGGATCACTGATCAACACCTTCCTGCACTGCTCGATCGCTTCCTGGTACTGCCCGGTTTGCATATCGAGTTTCGCCAGCACCTCGCGAGCGTCGGCGAGGGAAGGCTGTAAGCTGATCGCGGTTTGGGCCGAGCGCATGGCCAGTTTGAAGTTAGGCGTTCCCGGCTCAACCCCTTTCTGGGAGAGGATATGCGCTTGCAAATAGAGCAGAATCGGGTCATTCGGTTTGCGCTGCAATTTTGCTTGTACGGATGTCAATGCTTCATCGAGTCCATTATGCTGAATAGCGACCAAGCCTTGGGCGGCGGTGCTTAAGGACTGATGCGGATTCAAATCATATGCTTTCTGAAAGTCGGATTCCGCTTGGTCGTATTGCGCCAGCTGCACATATAAAACGCCCCTCGCAACATAGAGTTCGTCGGAGTTTGGCTGCACCGAAAGTCCGTCGGTCATCACGTCGACACCAACCTGAAACGACTGGTGATTGAAACAAATGTTGGCAAAATCCAAATAGGGGCTGGGGTTCTTTGGGTCGAGCAAAATCGCTCGCCTGACTAAACTCACCGCTCGGGGCGTATCACCCGTGTCTTCGTAGGCTCCTGAAGCAAGCTGGAGCGCGGTGGAATCCACATCCGGCGAGGCGAGCAGTGGCTGCAGAGTGACCAACGCATCTTTAGGTTTATGATCCATCAGCTGAATCGATGCTAGGACGCGTCGTTCGCGAGGATCGTCTGGGCGGAGGGCGAGGGCCCTTTGAAAAGTGGTTGCCGCCTCATCTAGCCGCTTAAGCTTCACCAGGCACGTCGCGAAGGCGTGTAAGGCGTCGAGCTGAGAGTCGATCAGTCCGCCAGCCTTCTCGAAATGGGGAACCGCTTCCGCGCAGTTTCCCTGTCGATACTCGAGAACAGCCAGCATGGTGTTCGCGGTGGGATCTTCTGGACGCAATTGGAGCAAATGATTGAGGAGCGGTACCGCACTCTGGTTCCCGGCCTGATACTCAATCTGTCCCGCTCCGGCCAGCGCAGCGATATTGTCCGGGGAGATTTTGAGCGCTCGCTGGAACGCGATCAGGGCAAGTTTATTGCTACCTTTGCTAACCAGGGCTATGCCCTGAAGCGTCCATAATTGCGAACTGTTGGGCGATAGTTGTAGCGCAGCGCGGCTCAGTTCCACAGCCTTGTCGTAGTCTTTGGCACTGAGCGCTGAGGCTATAGGCTCAATCTGGCTTTGAGGGGTCTGGGAAAAGGCCAGCGAATGGCAGAACACCAGAATGACTGCGAGGCCCAGAATTCGGGATGGAACGATCATGGTTACCGGTAGAACTGGCATCGTTGCAACTACAGGATACTTCATCGGGGAATCGATTACAGCTAGAGTTTGGCGCCCAACCCGGCTCGCGCGTCAAATCGGTTGTGCGAGAAATCGCTTTGAGTTTCATTGGTGTGGCCGTTGATCGCCCATCCGGCCCAAGGATTTTCGGAGATGGCGCTCCGACCACTCTGACGACTCACACCTTTGAGATTGGGGTCCAGACCTCCATCGGGCTGGCTTCGCGGTTGGCCCACGCGTAGTAGGGAATGAACGTTAGCCGGACGCTTCGGCTATACCGTGCGTCGGCATGATCCTGATAAGGCCCGTAGAGCGCGCCGGGGCCGGCTTTGGAGTTTGGCGAGCCTGCTAACGACGGCTCCTCCGCGACTACGCCGTCCCGATGCAGCACCACTATACCGCCAAGGAATTCCTTCTTGAATTCACTCGTGAATTCGGCTCCCGGTTTCATGCTGACCGCAGCGGACAAATCGGTGAGATGCACTTCGCCCGGCTGATCGAGCTGCTCCAGACAATAAACGATTGGGCCGCGTTGCACAGCGACGCGACCCAGGTCATCGGCGACCTGGCGATTTGCTGATAGCACCTGGGGCGTCATCGCTAGCCGCAATTGAATTACATCACCCGCAGACCAGCGGCGATGGATGGGCAAATACGCTCCCGCCACCGCTCCGGTCACAGGCTTGCCGTTGACGGTGACGGATGCGTTGTCGCCGGCCCAGCCGGGAATTCGCAGATAAAATGTGAATTGGGATGGTTGCGCCGGGGCGACGGTGATTTCGACGTCGCCATCCCAAGGCATATTCGTCTTTTGCGCGACTTTGAGGGCGGTGCCGTCTTCGAGATGCCAATTGAGAGTGGAATTATCGTAGAGGTGTAGATACAGGCCGTCGCTGCTGGTGCTGTAGAAATAGCCGGGAAGGGAGGCGATGGTGCGCTCGAAATTCGGCGGACAACAGGGCGTGGTGTACCAGGGATTGCGAATGGTAATCCCGGCCGAAGGATCGAATGCCAGCGGGTTCGTATAACAATACAGGGTGCCGCTAAGGGACATTCCGGAATTGACGCCGTTGTAGAGTGCGCGCTCGATCTCGTCGGCGAACTTGGCATCGCCGGTGGCGGCTAGCATGCGCCAACTCCACATCATGCTGCTGATTGCGCCGCAGGTTTCTGCGTAGGCGCTCACGTTTGGCAGATCGTAGGCGGCGCCGAACGATTCCCCCTGGGCGCGGGAGCCGACGCCCCCGGTAACGTACATTTTCGTGCTAACCATGCCGTCCCACAGAGTGTTGAGCGTCCTCCAGTAGGTGGCATCGCCGGTTTCGAGATAGTAGTCGGCAGCACCGCAGCAGGCGTACAAAGCGCGCACGGCATGACCTTCCACCTGGGTACGCTCGGTGAAGGGCGTGCCGGAGAAAAGATAAATGCTTGCCTGTAATGGAACGTGGATTCGATCGTCGCCGGCAAGGATATACCCGGCCAGATCGAGGTGGCGTTTGTCCCCGGTGATTCGATACAGCTCGATCAGTGACATTTCGATTTCCGGATGGCCCGAGATGATCGGGAGCTTCGGCGCGGGCCCGTAGGTGGGCAAAACAAAGTCGTTCACCATTCGGATTCCGGCGTCGAGCGCCTTACGATCGCCGGTGGCGCGGTAATAAGCGATCGCAGCTTGCAGCAGGTGTCCCAGACAATAGAGCTCGTGGCCGGATTGCTGCGCTTCGGGCGTCATGCTAAAGGGAGCGCGCTCGCCAACCCAGTAGGCGTTCAGGTAGCCGTTTGGTTTTTGCGCGGCGATGACGAGGTCGATGGCGTCTTCGGCGGTTTTGTGCAGCTCCGGGCGATCTCCAGACTGGAGCGTGAATGCCACCGCCTCAATCCATTTGTACAGGTGGGAATCGCAGCCGGGACCGCCGATCTGCGGAGCACTGCTCTTGCCAACCAGGCGGCGGAAATTGTCCATGCGGCCATGGGACTCCAGCTGGTCGTGCATGGTCGGGATGCTTTGCGTGGTGTTCACCTCGCGCCGCGCGCCCCAGAAACCATTTTCAATGGTTACGGCGCGGACGGGGACGTTGTGGAGCTTCGCGTGCGGCGAATGGGCGAGATTCAGGACGCCTTGATCCTTCCAGGAGGGCTGAGCGACAAACGGTATGGCAGCCGCCTGACTCGCCCCGGACGAGGCGCTAACCGCGCTGCTGGCGCTTCTCGCGCTGCTGGCGCTGCCCGCAAGTGCTCCCTTGCCGCCGGCTACAGAGGCGATCGCGGCGGTGGAAAGCGTCGAAGCGACGAATTCACGACGAGTGATGGGTTTTAACATGACTGATTTTCTCCTCGACTGCAGGGACTCCCGCGCGAGTTCGGCGCGAACCGGCGCGTTTCCAGCGCAAGAGCAGAAGCGGTGATGGAGGGCCGCCTGCGCAGCATATTGCGCGCGCGATCAATGAGAATGCCTCGGAACGACCAGTCGCAGATCATGGTAGGTGGTGGCGAACTCCAAACATGCGCCGGTCTCAAGCTGGCCAGTATTCGCTCGATATAACTGCTCCCACGGCGAGTTACTCTTGATTTGGGGAGCTTTCCACAGCTCGCGGCGACGCGCAATTTCTTCGGGCTCAAGCAAGACATCCACCCTACGCTCACCCAATGAGACGCGAATTTTGTCACCGGTTTCAAGAATCGCAAGATTTCCACCGACGGCAGCCTCGGGTGAGATATTCAAAATGGACGGACTGTCGGAAGTACCGCTCTGCCTCCCGTCTCCCATACACGGCAGCATACGTACCCCGGCCCGCACCAGGTACCCTGGTGGCGTCATATTCACAACTTCAGCGGAGCCGGGATAGCCGATTGGACCGACATTCCGGATGACCAGGACGCAGCGCGCATCGATCTGCAACGATGGATCTTCGATCCGCTGACGGTAGTCTTCGGGTCCTTCAAACACGATGGCACGAGCAACGAAGGCGCCCTCATTTCCAGGTTCAGACAAATAGCGCGTTCGAAACTCTTCGCCGATCACGGAAGTCTTTACCAAAGCCGAATCGAAAAGATTCCCGCTCACCACCAGCAGGCCGGCGTTTTCCTTGAGAGGCCGAGCGTAGGTATGGATGACCCGATTGTCATGGCTTCGAGCGTTCCTGCAGTTTTCGCCAACGGATTTACCGGTCACCGTAAGTGCATCCTCCGCGATTTTCCCCGCTTGCATTAGTTCCCCAATTACCGCTGGAACTCCGCCAGCGCGATGATAGGCTTCGCTCAAGTACTCCCCCGCCGGCTGCACATTCAGCAGGAGGTGGATGTGGTGCCCTACTGTTTCCCAGTCCTTGAGCGTCAATTCCACACCGATGTGGCGGGCAATCGCGTTGAGGTGTGGAGGACAATTGGTAGACCCGCCGATCGCTGAATTGACCACGATCGCGTTCTCAAATGCCTTGCGAGTCATGATCCGGCTGGGCGTCAGGTCCTCCTCAACCATTTCGACGATACGCAGCCCGGTTCGGTAAGCCATTCGCGCGCGTTCCGCATATGGCGCCGGAATCGTGCCGCATGAGGGGAGCGACATACCCAGGGTCTCGGCGAGTGAGTTCATCGAAAGCGCCGTTCCCATCGTGTTGCAGTGACCGGCACTCGGAACACCCGCAACAACCATGTCCACCAGTTGATCGTTTGAAATCTTCCCTTCGGCAAGTTGGCGCCGCGCTTCCCAGATAATCATGCCGGTTCCGGCCAATTTGCCGTTGACGTAACCATCGATCATCGGGCCGCCTGAAAGGACGATCGCCGGCAGGTTAACGGTGGCCGCCGCCATCAAACACGATGGAGTCGTCTTATCGCAGCCGGTCATCAGCACCACGCCGTCGAACGGATAGCCGACCAACATTTCGACCAGGCCAAGGTATGCCAGGTTGCGATCCAACGCCGCGGTTGGACGACGGCAAGTTTCCTGCAGCGGGTGAGTAGGAAATTCCATCGGGATTCCGCCGGCATCGCGGATTCCCGCGCGGACCCTTTCCACCAGGGACAGGTGAATTCGATTGCACGGAGTGACATCACTACCGCTTTGCGCAATTCCAATGACGGGACGGGACGACTGCAATTCTTCACGGGTGATGCCGTAGTTGCCGAAGCGTTCAATATAGATCGCCATCTCGCCGGGATCCTTGAACCAGAGTTCGCTCCGCAGCTTCGCTGTCTTTGCGTTCTTCATTAGGCCTCTTCGGTCGTCCGTTATCGTAAGGTCGAATAAGGATGTCGGGCAAGGGGAGCCTGCGGTGGAGAAAAACAAACGGAAATGATTCCTTCATCAGGAGACGAGCTAGTTTCTCGCCAAGAGACCTCCATCAACGACCAGGTATGTCCCGGTAACATATGCTGCATCTTTTGACGCCAGCATGCGTACGCCACGAGCAATGTCTTCAGGCGTTCCCAACCGTCCCAGCGGAATCTTGGAGACGAGCCGTGTTTTCTCATCGGGATTATCATCAAAATGGGCGCGGAGTAGTTGCGTCTCGGTGGCTCCCGGAACGATACAATTGACGCGGATTCCGTCAGCCGCACAGTCGATCGCCATGGCGCGCATCATGGCGAGCTGCCCTCCTTTACTGGACGCATACGCCGTATAACCCGGCAAACTGTGGAACGCGTGCCCTGATGAAGCGATAACGATGCACCCGGATCGCCGGCGGCGCATCACCGGAATCACTTCGCGGCAGCAGAGGAAAGTTCCCTTCAGGTTCGATGAGATGACTCGATCCCATTCCTCATCGCTGGTCAGGTCAATCGGCTTGATTACCTGCACCGCGGCGTTCGCGAACAAAATATCAATTCGGCCGTATCGCTCGACCGTCCTGGCCACCGCGGTCTTCACGTCTTGTGGGTTGCCTACGTCCACTTTGAGCGCAAGGCCGACGCCACCAGCTCGCTCGATCTCATCCAGGGTGCTCTGCGCGGATTCGCCGTCCCAATCCAGGACCACGACGGCGGCATTCTCCTGTCCAAACAGGATCGCGGTCGCTCTTCCTATACCGGAGCCGGCACCGCTGATCATGATTACCCGATTCGAAAACTCGCTCATAGAGTCGCGACTATTCTTGGTTAGGACCAGTCCAGGTGTCAAGCAATGCTCCAAACGCGTGCTGAATTGGGAGGGGAGATCAGAGTTTCGAAACGAGGTCCGAGAATGTTCTTCGAACGACTAGGCACGGGGCGCACCGCCAGCGGCAGGAATTGGCATTGATGCCGACCAACTAATTGACAGTTTATCAAGCACGGTGCGAGAGTGTCTCCGTCGTTTCAACCAACGCCTAACTCGCCGGCGGCCCACTCTGCGGAATGCGAGTGTGCCGGCGCAATCGACCACGCGGCGGAAGCCTTCGGAGACTTGCCAATATGCTGATCAAACTGAGCCCACTGGACATCGCGATCGTCGGGGCTTACTTTCTCGCCGTGTTGGCCATTGGATTCAAACTGAAGGGGCGGATGAAGACCTCCTCCGACTTTCTTTTGTCGGAGAGGTCCTTTTCTCACTGGATCACCGGTATTGCGTTTATGTCCGCGAATCTGGGTGCCCTCGAGGTGCTTGGCCACACCGCGAACGGCGCGAAATACGGCATGCGCACTAACCACTGGTATTGGGTGGGAGCGATTCCCTCCATGATTTTTCTGGGTCTCTTTATGGTGCGCTACTACTACTCCAACGGTATTCGCAGCGTGCCGGAATACCTGCGGCTTCGTTATGACCATCGGGCGCACCTGTTGAATGCGGTCAGCTTCGCGATCGTTACCATACTGATGGCCGGCATCGACATGTTTGCTTTTGCCCTGATATTCAAGAGCATGATCGGCTGGCATTTTACTCAGAGCGTGTTGCTGGCGAGCGGTGTGGTACTCCTATTTGTCTTTTGGGGCGGCCTATCCTCTTCCATCTATAACGAGTTCCTGCAGTTCTTCCTTATCGTTCTGGGATTTCTTCCCCTCACATTTTTGGGGCTGCACCACGTGGGCGGGTGGCATAGTCTTATCGCCCAGCTACCGGAGGGATATACCCACACCTGGAAGGGGATGGGCGCACCTTCGGACCCCTTAGGCACGCCCTGGTGGGTGATCGTTGTAGGTTTGGGCCTTTGCGCCTCCCCAGCATATTGGTGTACTGATTTCCTGTTGGTACAACGGGCCATGGCTGCGAAGAGTTTGTCTTCATCCAGGAAGACTCCACTGGTCGCAGCGGTTCCAAAGATGTTTTTCCCGATCGTCGTCACAGTTCAAGGCATGCTGGCATTGGCGATCGCGCCGGGCGTTGTGAAACAGGACTACAACTTGGCGCTACCGGTCATGATGAGCATCTTCTATGGAAAAGGCATGCTGGGCCTGGGAGTCACTGCGCTACTCGCCAGTTTTATGTCCGGCATGGCGGGCAACATAACAGCGTTTAACACCGTCGTAACCTATGACATCTACCAGACGTATATAAGGAAAGACATGCCGGACCGGCACTATTTGACGGTAGGGCGTACTGCCACCATTCTGGGCATCGTGTTCGCCTGCGCGTCATCCTACATCGTCCTCAACTTCAACAATCTGATGGATTACATGCAGTTGGTCAGCATCCTCTTCGTTTCCCCGTTCTTCATCGCCTTTCTCACTGGCATGCTGTGGCGGCGTCCGTCGGCCTTAGCCGGTTTTCTGAGCATGCTCGGCGGGCTGGCAGGAGAGCTGTTGGAGTACCTGCTCCACCGCCTCGGGGTCATCTCGTTTGCGTCGCCCATGGCAGCAAATATCTACATGGCGGTGTGGGGCCTGATCGCCGGCATCGTAGTTATTTTCGTTGCGACGTTTCTTACCAAGCCGCCGGACCCTGAAAAGTTGAAGGGACTGATATTTGAGCGAGGGCAGCGCAGTGAAGACGAAGATATCGAGCCATGGTATTCGCGACCGGCGTTTTATGCGGTGATCGTTGGTGCGATCTTCATCGCGTTAAACATTGTGTTCTTTTGATGGTTGCGGCCGAACAACGCTAGACACAACATTTCCGGGGGACGGTCCCGCCCGCTTCCGGATCTCGCGATTGCGGAAATCGTATCTTGTTTTGAGTTAGGATCGACAGGACAGGGGGCTAACTTCATGACTGAATCCAGGAATGTTTCGCGAAGGGATTTTGTTTCCGCTGCTGTATCCGCGGCGGCTATTTCGTTTTTACCGGCGCATAGTGTGCTGGCCGCTCTCGCTGCCAAGCCTAGCGCAGCATCTGCGGCGAAGCAGGCTCAAATAACGCTCGCGCCGAATCCGGATTGGAAAGACCAGGGCATTTTGAATCTCGCCCACTCTCCTTTTGCCAAGCTGAAAAATATTCCGGTGCATGCGGTAACTATTCAGGACGGATTTTGGGGCAAGCGCCGCGAGATTAATGTGACCAAGAGCATTCCGTCGATGGAAAAGTTGCTGCTGGTCAATGGCCGGCTCGACAATTTCCTGCGCCTGGAAGGGAAAAGCACTTCTCCGCAGCGCGGCCCCGTTTTCTCCGACTCCGATATTTATAAGTGGACCGAAGCGGTGGGCTTCGCGCTGCAATCGGGCGAGCGTCCCGTGTTGCCAACGCCGGTGGACCAAATTATCGACACGGTAATCGCGGCGCAAGAGCCCAGCGGATATCTGGATACCTATTACCAGGACGACCGGAAAGACCAGCGTATGCTTCCTGCGAGCCAGCAAACCGGACACGAACTTTACTGCCTGGGCCACTTTCTCCAGGGGGCGATTGCTTACTACCGCGGCACCGGCGACCGCAGGCTGCTCGACGCGGGCATTCATTCTGTCGACGATTTCCTGATTCCGAATTTCGGGCCCGGCGCCGACAAGAAGCCGATCCTCTCGGGCCATCCGGAAATCGAAATGGGGCTGATCGAACTGTATCGCCTGACCGGCGACAAACGCCAACTCGATCTCGCGGGCTACATCTTGCACGGAGATCCCCGGATTGAACTGCGCCTGCGAGACACGATCTATATGTTCAGCGGCTCGCCGTTCGTCGAGCGCAAGCATCTCGAAGGTCACGCGGTGCGATCGATGTACGCGTGCTGCGGCGCCGCCGACTATTACCTGGAAACCGGCGATCCAGCCTATTGGAAGACGCTTGAGACGCTGTGGCATGACCTGGTCGGCGCGCAGATGTACGTCACCGGAGGTGTGGGCGCCCGTGGTACCGGAGAAGCCTTCGGCGAGGATTACGAACTGCCCAACCTGCGGGCCTACGGCGAGAGCTGCGCGGCGATCGGAAATATGATGTGGAATTGGCGCATGCTGGCCGCCACCGGCGAAGCGCGTTTTGCCGACGTGATCGAGCGCGCTCTCTACAACGGCATTAATTCGGGAATGTCGCTTGACGGCACGCTCTACTGTTATCGAAACCCGTTGGAGTTCGAACCTGCGATCGCCGACGACGATACTGTCGGTGGCCATAGCGAGCGAGCCAGGAAGATTCGCAATCCCTGGTACGACACTACCTGCTGCCCGCCCAATATCGAACGCACTTTCGCCGCCCTTCCCGGATATTTCTACAGCACCAGCGCGGACGGAATTTACGTGCATCTATACGACAATTCCGAACTCAATTGGCACCTGGAAAACGGCAGCGGACTAAAAGTCGCCCAGAAAACAAACTATCCCTGGGACGGCGGGGTGGAAATCACCGTTACGCCTGAAAACGCGGCGGATTTTACCTTTTTCCTGCGCATTCCTGAATGGACCGACCATGCGCAGGTCGAGGTAAATAAACAGCCGTTACTCGGAGCAAAGCCCGGCGAATACATGGCCATCAAGCGCCGCTGGACCCCCGGCGACGTGATTCACCTGCAACTAGACATGACTCCGCAAGCTATCGCCGCCAACGCCAAGGTGGTGGACGACGACGGCCGCGTAGCCCTACAGCGTGGTCCGTTGGTTTATTGCATGGAGCAAATCGATCAACCCCAGGGAGTGAAGCTGAGCGATGTGGCGTTGGATATCGGCTCCAAAGGCGCGGCCGCTTTCCACGCTTCGTTCGAGAAAGATGTGCTGGGAGGCGTAAACGTCTTGCGGGGAACTGGCGTGGCACTGGAAGGCGAACGAAATGGCGGGCTGTACTACCGTTACACCGGGAACCGGGACAAGTCGCACAAAGTTGCGCTCACTTTCATTCCCTACTTTGCATGGGCGAACCGCGAGGAGACTCCGATGCAGGTCTGGATGCCGGTGAAAACATAGTGATGGAGGTGCCAAGATGCCAAACCTCTTGCGTGACACCCGATTTGGATTTCGCCTGCTGCGAAAAAAAACGGGGCTGGGCATTGGCGCTGGTCGCACCAATGTGCTTGCGTTGATTATGAAAGAAGGGCTGCTGCTGGCCCTCACCGGGTTCATCTTCGGACTCGGCGGCGCCTACGGTGTGGGAAAAGCGATGCACAGTCTTCTCTACAATCTCGGTACGATTGATCCTGCCGCATTCAGCGCGGTGTCCTCGGCCCTGTTTCTGGCGGCGCTATTAGCCTGTTTCATCCCGGCTCATCGCGCCACGCTGATCGATCCGATGCAGGGCCTTCGCGACGAATAGGGTCGATGCGCTCGCAGCTCGCTAGCGGGTTCGTCGAATATTCAACGAACCGATTCTGCGCGATCGGCAGAGTTTTTATCGCTCCGTCTAACTCTCCACGTGTTGGTACAGGCGGTAGGGCTCGCTCATGATGGACGAGAACGGCCGCAGCGTCAGGCTCGCTCCGTCCGTCTTTGCCACCCAATCCTCGGACGACTGCGCCACCGCTGTAGCGGCCAGCAACTGCTGGCGCGTGATCCGCGCGGGTATCTCTCCCACGCCGAATAACGCGATCGGGCCGTGCATCAGCGCCACGGTGTTGGGGCTTTCGGGCTCGATCGATTCCACACGAAGCGGCATGTGCAACTCGAGGTCCATGCGGTCACCGTCCTTCCAGGTGCGCTGCACCGCCAAGAATTTTCCCGGGGTCAGTTCCTTCTCCACGGCGCGGCCATTCACGGAAAGCACCGTCTTTGGTCCGGCCCACGCCGGGATGCGCACGTAGACGTTGAAAGTCTCCGGCCGCGCCATTTTGAACTCGAATTGCGATGTATTCGCGCTCGGGTACTCGGTGTTCTGCGTCAGCGTCACCGGGGTGTTGCCTTGCGACCATGACACCCGCGACGGCAGGAACAAGTTGACGTATACGCCGTCCTTGCTCTGCAGGTAGGTGCTGATTCCGTAGTCGGCGGTGAGCTGCGGGAAAGTGCCCGAGCAGCACGGCCACTTATCGCGGTAATGAACCTTCTTGGCCGAATTGTTGTAATCGGAATAGTAGAACGTGGTTCCGTCGGCCAGTAGCGGTAGCGCGCCGCCAATAGTGTTGTAAAGGACCCGCTCCATGCTGTCGCCGTAATGGGAATCTTGCGTAACGCGCAGCAGGTAGCGCGCTATTTTGAATTGGCCATAGCAGCCGCAGATAGTTTCGAAGCTGGAGTGGGTGAACCCCAGGCTGGCATCCAGGCCACCGGTTCCCGGCACCACAAATGCTTCGTCCGGCCCCCATCCCCCGGTCGCGTAGCTCTGTTCTTGCACCATCCGAAAACCGTTGGTGGCGGCGCGCAAATATTTTTCGTCCCCCAGCACCAGATAGGATTGCATGGCGGAGCTGAGCGCGTTCACGTGACTGTAGGCGTGCTCTCCGGGCAGAACGTTTTGATTATTCGCCAGCGGATCGAAGTACTCCTTCTCGATGAAGCGCACAGCCAGATCGCGGTAGCGCGAGTCTCCGCTGCGCTGGTAGGCCAGGAAGAAATTTTCCGGCAAGGTGTAGGTTTCGTCGAAAGTGTAGGCGATATCCTTGTGGGCTCGGGCGCGTTGCTCGGGCCGGCTCAACGCTTTTTCGGGCAGATGCGGCAGCGCCGCATCCGTGCTGGCCCTCAGCACGTTGAGCGCGTCGGGATTGGCGGCAAACTCGTGCGCATCGATCAAGCCGCAGCAGGTCTTGTCGAAGGTATACGCGGGCAGGCGATAATCCACATAGAATTTTCCGGCGGGCTCCACAGTTTTCGCGTAACCAGTGACCAAGCGGCTGATTTTCTCCTGGGTGGGTTTGGATCCAGTGACCGCGTAGGCGCGTGAGAGGCCGGAGAGATATTGCCCGAAGCTGTGGCCGGGAATGAACGCGTGGAAGTTTTCCATGGGTGCGAAATCGTCGGCGTTGTCATACCACCCGCCCATGTCCGGCCCCGGCGCCGCCAATCCTTCGCGCTGGCGGAAGGGCTTGAGCATCGCGTCTTCATCGAGATGCAGGAACAGATCGTGGTTCTGATCGAACTGCCGCCGGAACGGGCTGTCCAGCAATTGCACCTGGGAGTATCCGAAGACGGAAAGTTGCGGAGTGATCGCCACTTGGGCCGGCGCGGCAGGACGAGCCCAGGCGGGAATCGAACGGACCGCCAGAGCGGCGCCGGTGATAGCCGCAGCGGTAGCAAGGAATTGGCGTCGCGAAGTTTTCTTGGTCATGGCGATTTTCTCCCCGATGGGTTCGATGCGTGAAATTAGGTAAACGATTACTCTGGATATAGTGCGCGTAAAAAAAAGATTGTCAAGCTTGCCCGGGCGGCTCGCTGGCGTAGAAATTTCGACGCCGCTGTGTATACAATGTGAAGTCCGAAGTGGTTCCTGGATGTTCTATCATGAGCGCGAGAAAAAACGCTTGCTCATGGCTCTTTGTCACTCTGATCGTTCTGGCTGGTGTTTCGTTGGGGCGCGGGCCATCCGCTAGTAGCACCGCTCCCAAACGCGATACCCAGACTCCTTTGCGGCAGGCGGGCGAACCTACCGGCGCAAGCCGCTGCGTGGTTTGCCATGCTTCCGAGGTCGAAGGATATTCCCGCTCGGCCATGGCTCATTCCCTGCGACGCGCGGGCCGCGAACCTGACGGCTCTGTAAGCGCCCATGGAACGACGGTTACTATCCGCTCATCACCAACGGGCTATTGGCAGCGTTGGGAGAATGGCGGTGACAAATCCGACTACCGCATCGACTACGTCATCGGCTCTGGCACCCATGCCAGCGGCTATTTGGTCGACATCGGCCGACATCTTTTCCAGTCCCCGGTTGCCTACTACAAAAGCCGCCAATCCTATGACCTCGCGCCCGGCTACGAAACTCAGCCCGATCCTGATTTCACGCGCCCCGTCGCTGAGGGATGTGTCCTATGCCATTCCGGAAGCGAACAGCACATCTCCGGCACTCTGAACGAATATAGATCTCCCGTCTTCCCCGAGGAGGCGATCACCTGCGAACGGTGTCACGGCCCCGCGGAAAAACACCTTGCCGATCCGCGTCCAGGCACGATCGTCAATCCCGCGAAGCTTGAGCCCGCCGCTCGGGACAGCATCTGCGAGCAGTGCCATTTGTTTGGAGCCGCCCGCGTCCTCAACCCCGGAAAACAATTCAGTGATTTCACCCCGGGCCAACGATTGGAAGATACGTTTACTACCTATCGCGACGCGATGCCGGCCGGCTCGCCCGCGGCTGCGTTCAAAGTGATCAGTCATGTGGAGCAACTTGCGCTAAGCGGCTGCGCCCGCAACAGTGGCGGCCGTCTGTGGTGCGGAACATGCCACGATCCGCACAACACTCCCGCACAACCTGTCCAGTTCTACCGTGCGCGATGCCTGTCTTGCCACACCACCAGCTTCAGTGGTTCTCATCCGTCGGAGAACAGCGACTGTCTTGGCTGCCACATGCCGCGCCGCGACGCAAAAGATGGCGGCCACAGCGCTTTTACCGACCATCGGATTCAGCGGCGTCCTCAAACTGAATCCGATCTGCCATCCGCCGCAGGTATCTCCGCTTGGCGCGATCCGCCGTCCGATTTGCAACAGCGGAATCTGGGGATCGCCTACATTGACTCCGGCATGCAGCGCCACTCGGCGCCTTTCATCGTTCAGGGCTATCGCATTCTGGCGGAGGTCCAGCAGCAATTCACCACCGATAGCGATTTTTTCAATTGGATTGGCGAAGCCCTGCTTCTTGGAAAACAACCATCGGAAGCAAAGTTCGCCTACGAGCGAGCCCTGCAGCTCGATCCCAATTCGGCACTCAACGAGGCGAGCGTTGCTTCCGCCTACGCCCAGGATGGGGACATCAACGCCGCGATTGCGCACTTGAAGCGTGCCGTCGCTCTCGATCCGTTGTCTCTACCCGCAGCCGGGCCGTTAATCGCGTTATACCGAGAACAGGGAAGAAACGCCGAAGCCGCTGAGCTCTCCAACCAAATCAAAGTGGCTCTAAACCAATCCTCCGATACGGATCAAACTGCCGCGACGCTTTCCCTGGGTGATTCACCGAAAAAGGCCGAAGAAGTGTTCAAGAACATTCAGACGCTCAAGGGTGTGCCGTCCGGCGAACTGATTCCCGCGATGCAATTCATATCCTCATCGCTGGGCGTGGGATGCAGCTTCTGTCATGGGCAGGACCATTTCGACAAAGATGACAAGAAGCCCAAGCAAACTGCGCGCGCCATGATGCGAATGATGTCCGCTCTCAACGCGAGTAGTTTCGATGGCCGCCGCGAAGTTACCTGTTATTCCTGCCATCGCGGTGCGCGCATCCCGGCCGCGACGCCAATGGTTGATACGGGTACTGAAGTGCCGCGAAACCCTGATGCTGCTAAGTCCGAATCCGAGCTGCAAACGCTTTCGAACACCTTGCCCACCGCCGGTGAGTTGATTGAGCACTACATTCAGGGCGTGGGAGGAGCCTCGGCGATCGGGAACATCTCCAGCCGCGTCGAGACCGGCACCGCTACTTTCAACGGTGAATCTGCCGTCGCCGAAGTTTTCACAGAATTACCCGAGAAGCGAACTTTCGTACGTCGACTGAAAACTGGCGACACCATCTCTACCTTTGATGGCCAGACAGGTTGGTTCGGAATTGCGGGCCGGCCGACACGGGAGATGCACGTGCTGTATGTGCAAGCCGCCCGGATCGAGGCCGACCTGCATTTCCCCTTGCACGTCCGGCAGGCCTTCCCCGAGCTGCGCGTCGAATATCCCGAAAAAATTGGTGATCGCCAGGTTTACGTCCTCATCGGCATCCGGCAGGACAAACGAACCGCCAAGCTCTATTTTGACGAACAATCAGGTTTGCTGGTGCGCCTGGTACTTTACGCCGACTCTCCGCTAGGCCTTGATCCTGCGCAAATTGATTTCGCGGATTACCGCGATGTCGACGGCGTGCGAGTTCCGTTTAACGTGACCAGTTCTCAGCCGGGCCGTCGGTTGACCTTCCAGGTGGACGATGTCCGGCAGAATGTGCCCATCGACGACTCCAAGTTTGCCAAGCCATTTTCGAATGGCCCTGGGGCGCACTAATCAACCGGCACTCACCGACCCACCTTCCGGCCCTCCCGCGCTTCCATTTCGAAACTCACAAAACCAACGGGTGCCCATCAAACTGAATGTCCTGATACTCTTTTGCCGGCCAAACCCGAACCGCGAACTTGCGTGGCGACGATCCGCGTAATTTTGAACCATCGGCCAGCCGCATCGTAAAGCGCCGGGCGTGGTCATTCCACGTCATCACAATTCCCGACCATTCTCCTCGCCGATACTCGAAGGAAGTTCCGTCATCTTCGTAAAGCGTAAACGCAGCGTCGGCGCCCGGGAAAATAGAAAGGCTGATCGGTGCGTCCACGTGCTCGCCGGTATGTTGTTTTACCGGACCAAGCGGAATGATCGACCCTTCCCGAACGTACAGCGGCATGGTCGCCAGATCAACGTCGCGGGTGATTTCCTTTCCGCCGACAATCCGTTCTTCCGTCCAGAAATCGTACCAATTGCCTCGCGGCAAATAGACACCGCGGGAGGTTGCTCCCTTTTCCACCACCGGTGCCACCAGAATGTCGCGGCCCCACGTGTATTCGTCACCTCGGGCGACGGCGATCGGATCGTCCGGATAATGCAGCCACAGAGCGCGCATCACCGGAACACCGGTGGTACAGCACTCATGCACCGCGCTGTAGAGATAGGGCAGCAGCCGGTAGCGCAATTCGAGATATTTTTTGCAAATGGGCTCCACTTGCGCGTTGTGCAGTTCGCTCGGATCGGGATCGGCGACGTCGTTGTAGCCGTGAACTTCTTCGGGTGCCATGTCGCCGGTGTTCCATCCCCATGGCAAGCGCAATTTCCAGGTGCGTCCGTGGGAACGAAACAAAGTGCAAAACGCGCCGAACTGGAACCACCGTGTGTACAACTCGCCCGTCAGTTCCTTGGTTGGAACGAACCCTCCGATGTCGGTGCCCCAGTACGGAATTCCGGTGAGTCCGGTATTGATCGCGATGGGAATATGCGTGCCCAGTGTTTCCCAAGTGGAGTAGACATCCCCCGACCATAGAAATGCCGCGTAGCGCTGCATCCCGGCGTAGCCGTTGCGGTGCAACGCGTAGGGCCGCTCGTTCGGACGATCCATCTGCGCGCCCTCCCAGTACATCCGGATGCGCGTAAGCCATGACGGAATATCCATCGGATCGCCTTCATCCGGCCACCAGCCATCCACGCCGGTGGCGAAAGCGGCCCGGTGCATATCCCAGTAGCAACTGGAGGATTCCTCATCGAAGCGCGCCAGTTCGCAGGAATCCTTCACCGTGCCGCGCAGGCGATCGGCGAGGATCACTGCGTGCAACACCACCTTAAAGTGCGCGGCGTGCAATTCCTCGATCATCACCTGCGGATCGGGGAACACATGGCGATTCCAGTCGAAAGAGCCGTTCGCCGTATTCCATCCGGAAGGGCAGAATCCGGTGCCGAGGTAAATTAGCGCATCGCACGGCAGTTGTTTTTCGCGGAATGTCTGCGCTTCTTGCAGCACTTCCTCGCGGCTGGCGAGCGTTCGATGCGATTGCTGATAGCCAAGGCTCCATAATGGCGGCAGCTCCGCGTGCCCGGTCAGTTCGGCGAATTCGGCCATGATGGTCTGAGGGTCGCGGCTGCCGGTGACGAATAGGTCCAGCGGCAGTGCCGCTTCTGGGTTCGCGGGCTGGAATTTGCCTTCGCTCCCGTTGAGATCGAACGTGCCGAATGGCGCGTGAAAAAACATCGCCCAGCCATCTGTGCCGATCAGCCAGGGAATCGGAACGCGGGCGCCGTGCGTATGGAGTTTGTATCCGCCCTGGCCGCTCCGCATGTTATCGACGCTGCCTCGCCGGTCGAATTGCGCGCCGCCTTCTCCCAGCCCAAGAACGGGAGCAGAGCCCAACATGAAAGTTACGGTTCCCGTGTCCTTGTTGATGCGCAGAGTTTGCACCGGCGCGTCGTCCGCGGTCCTGATGATTACGGCGAGCGGCTCAATCGTGACGTGAATACGGAGATGTCCCGCAATGATCGGTTCAGACCCGGGCGCTCGGTTGCCGGACACGCGGGTGGCTTTGCCTGGCCAATTTTCCTGCACCAGCGAGCCATCGGAGGGAATCTCTGCGCCTCCGGCGCCACTCCGTGGAGGCGCGATCACGGTGAGGCGCACCGTGTTCGCCGTGACTTCCGCGATTTGCAGTTCCACATCCCGCCCGGCAACACGGATTGGGAAACGATGCAACAGTGACGAAGAGAGTGGCACGACACCCAGTGCGCCGGCGACAGCGCCGAACTTCAGCAAATCCCGGCGTGGAATTATCTGCTGTCCGAATTGCGTCGATTTTTTCATAGGTAACTTTGTTACCAGAGAGTCGCGCGGTAGTCAAAATAAACCGAACGGAACAAAAAGAACGTTGTTATGCGAGGCGCTCAAGGCGCAGAACCAAACCTACGACGCGCAGTTCGTCGAGCGGGAATTTCAGGCGGCGTGGAAGGGAACCGACGCGAACCTGCGGCTCGATGATTTGATGTAACTGAACACCCGGCGATTACTTCGCCGTTTGGCTCTGCGCAAACGGCGAAGCCACTTTCGTGTAACCCGCGGGGACTTCGAATATGCTAGCATCCAGTTCCGTGTCGGAGAACGACGTGACCTGCATAGTCATCTCCATCAGTGAGCCCGGTGTCGACGGTGGCGGCGGAGGGTTCTGACTGTTCGGGCTGCTCTGGCTGTTCGGATCCGTCGCGGCGTCGTTCTTTTTCTTCCTTCCGCCAAACATTCCGCCCAGTCCCTTGATCATCGCGTCCGACGCGCTGGTTGGCGGGTTGCTCGAGGTCGGCCCGGATGCGCTGGAATTCGACCCGTTAGGATTTTGCGCATCGGTAGTACTTCCCGGCGGCAACACCATCGACGTCGTTACGTATTGCAGGAGCGGCAAACCCCTGAGCGTGCCTTGGTTCTTTTGCAGCTCTCCCAAGCTCTCTGACACCCGCGGGTCAACGTGAATACTGGCTGGAGGAACCCAGTTCGTTTCCTTTCCCATTCGCATGTAGAACTCTCCCAGTTCCTTATATCCGGGCACGTCGGGAGCAACCCACGTATCGACGGTTGTTGAAATCGTTCCGCTCACCGGCGCGGCGGATTGTCCGCTTGGCTGTGCATTCGCCGGCGCGGAAGCCTGGCCGCCGTTCGTCGGCTGCGCGGTCACTTCCATATCGATCTGAACTTTCATTTCGTTGGCCATCTGGCCCAGAATCTTCCAAGTAGCGGTGCCCGGAGTGACGTTTACCTTCGCATTCACCGTGGCCTTTGCGTCTTGTGGTCTGGAATCCTGTGGTTTTGATTGCGGCTGTGGCTGTTGTTGCACTCGTTCCATGGTCCTGTCCATCGCCGCCTTCATCTCGTCAAAAGTCATCTCCGAATAAGTCTTCTTTTGCGGATCGATTTCGATGAAGCGGCGGCCCTCCAGATCGATGATCTGGATTTTTCCATCGGCATTCTCGGTGCGCAGACGGTTTCCCTTTACCGCGTGTGCTGTGGTGGTCGGTTGCGTGCTCTTGGACGCCTGCTTGCTGAACATGCTCGCCGCTTTCATCATGCTCATCAAACTTCCACCGGTCATCTGCGTCGTCTCGGTATATTTGAAATCCGCGTACGCCGGCACGCTTCCCAACATCAGCGTTGCGCATACAGCGGTAGCAATGGTTCCCTTCATGGTTGGCCCCCAATCAAGTGCAGATCCTCGGAACGTCCCGCCGTCCAGCGTGAACGGACGGGTTTGTGATCGCACATCATCGAACAGTAGTGCGGAAACCGCAAGGGCATGCAAATCGAACCGAATGTGCCGGGCGGCAACCAGTACGCCCGCGACAGCGACCCATTTCTGTCCCTCCGGCCAGTAGCAAGTCCGTGCTAAACGCCCGTACGCTGCTTGGTATGCCGACGTGTGCCAAACGCGAACAACTCAAGCAGTGGGGCATTTCTACTCGACTCGCGTTCCGTTCTGCCTTGCAACTCCATCTTCTTGCTCTTCTAGTTCTCGTGGTTTTGGCCATCCTGCTGGCTGGTTGTGCCGGCGTAACCAAGCCACCCTCCGCGGGTCCCGGCACCGCTCCAACGATCAGCGAGTTTTCTGCGAGTCCTACGAGCATCACGGCCGGAACCAACAGCACGTTGAGCTGGAGCACCACCGGTGCGACAAGTATCGCCATCAGCCCCGGCGGGTTGACCTCCACCGCGGCAAGTGGCTCGACCAGCGTATCGCCGTCAGTAACCACGTCCTACACGCTGACGGCCACGAACAGCACCGGTTCGATAACCAGCGCAGCCACGGTCACCGTGACGGCACCCGCCAGCGCGAAACCGACCATCACTTCGTTCATCGCCAGCCCTGCGAGCATCAGCGCAGGAGCAACCAGCACGCTGAGCTGGGCCACTAGCGGCGCGACAAGCATCGCCATCAGTCCCGGCGGATTCACGTCGACCGCGGCGACCGGCTCGACCGTTGTGGCCCCCTCGGTGTCAACGGGGTACACGCTGACGGCTACCAATGGCGCTGGCTTTATCACCAGCAACGCCACGGTCACCGTCACCGCCGCAAGTGGAGGCATGCCCTCCGCCTGCAGTGGGATGAGCCTGGGCGCACACGCCAGCTTCAATGGTTTTGTCCCGTTCCCTAGCAGCAATCCATGGAACGAAAACATTTCATCGGCCCCAGTCGATCCCAATTCCTCCGCGATCATCAATTACATTGGCGCAAGTACCACTCTGCACCCGGATTTCGACAGCACCGGCGACGGGATTCCGTACATCGTCGTCGATTCCTCAGTGACTCCGTTGGTGACAGTAACTCTTGCAGACTCTTCCGAGAGCGACTTGATGCCGATGCCGTTCCCCGCCGATGCTCCAATCGAAGGCGGCTCCGATCATCACGTGTTGGTCGCGGATCGCAATACCTGTTGGTTATACGAAGTGTGGGAAGGCGCGTTCAGCGGCGGCCAGTGGTCGGCGAACAACAGCGCCGTGTGGGACCTGCAGAATTACAACAGCCGCATATATACCTGGACCTCCGCAGACGCCGCGGGCTTGCCCATTA
>Ga0302325_10008377_pt1 | contig 22712 bp, 16 predicted proteins | sample Palsa_T0_2_FD_201948 | JGI IMG/M metagenome (GOLD analysis project Ga0302325, IMG submission 201948) | Peat permafrost microbial communities from Stordalen Mire near Abisko, Sweden - Palsa_T0_2 | ecosystem: Environmental > Terrestrial > Soil > Palsa > Peat permafrost | place: Sweden: Abisko...
AAATTAGAAGATTTGGCGAGCAAGGTCAACCGGAATGGTATTCCGATGCGGCCGGAGCAGCACCAGACCCCGGATGAGTGCATTCAAGAAATCAAGACGAATCTGGCGAGCCTCGACCTGATTCAGCCTGACCGGGCGTCGGCTTGGAAGAGCTACCAGAAGACCTATTCGCACGTCCGGCAATTGTTCTCCGAATACCTGGAATTCATGGGAGGCTGGGCGATACGCGACGCCGGGTTCGACCGGGGCACGTGCGATCTGGCGGACGAGTTCATTCGCAGCTACGTCATTTTCGAGCTGGGGTCGAACGTGCAGCCGCTGAGCATTCCGGCAAGGCAGGAAAGCATTCGACTGACTCGGGCAAGGGTGGTCCGTATCGGTTTCCCGGAGTGGACACTTTGGGCGATGCCGTTAACCGCCTTCGAGATTTGGTTTGCGGTAGCGCGCGAATCGCTGGAGATCACACTTAAGCAGAAGGATTCGAACTGGCAGGAGTTGGACCTCGGCGACGAGCCGATGTGGGAATACCTCGCCGAGGCGTTTGCGGTCTGGTTGACAGGTCCAGGCTACGCCTATGCCGCTTTTTTCCTCCGCTTGGACCCTTCGATGGCCTATGAGACGGCCAACGGTCATGTGGCGGATGGAATGCGTGCCTACGCCATTCTGAAGATGTGGAGTCTGATGGATGGAGAAGATCCGGAGAACAGCCCGTACAAGAGCCGGATCGACGATCTGCGGCGCGAGTGGGAAACCGCGGTTGAGTTCTTGGCTCCCGCGGGCGCTCTGGATAGGCAACTGCAAGGCAAGCTGGACGCGATGATTCCAATTTTGTTCAACAAGCTGAAGCGCTTCGCTTTTCCGGGCTTCAGCCTGAAGCGTTGGAAGGAGATTCAGGATTGGCCGAGCGCGATTCTGAAGGGAGACCGGATTAACGCGAGCGGGGCGGATTTCCGCGATGTATTAAACGCCGCCTGGCTGGCGCGCATCGAAGCGCCCGACCGGTACGAAGACATCGCCAAACGAGGCAAGGAATTGTGGGATGAGATCCTTGGCCAGCGAGGCGGTGCGGCGCCCTCGATGGCGGCAGGACGCATCTCGCGCGTGGAAACCGGCGGTAAGGAAGGCTACCGATGAGCAGCAGGCCGAACAGCGAAAGTCTGGGCGATCCGGGCCTCCAAACGGCCACGCCGGCGGCGTTCCAGGCGCTACCGGATTCCGAGACTGACCTGCAGGCGCTGCAGGCGAAGTTGGACGGGATCCGCGGCCGGATTCGACAAGGAGACGACGAGGCGGCGCGGCAGAAACTAAATTCGCTGCTTCCGCTTCTGGAGCAGGCAGCGGCGGGTTCGAACGCAACCGCTGGGCAGATTCTGCTTGCGGAGGCTCTCGCGTTGCACGGAACAAGCCTCAACCACAGGGGCCTGCAAGAGGAAAGCCGGCAAGTGTTGGCGAGAGCGATCGCGCTTTTTGAAGCCATCTCGAATCCGCCGGCGGAAGACGGACAGTACTACGGGGATTACGGCATGGCGCTTATGCTGGTGGGCCGCCATGACGAATCGAGAAAACCGCTGGAGCTGGCGCGCCAATTCGGGACGAAGGTGCCCGAAGTCAGCAAGATGCTCGGGTTGCTCTACAAGGAGAAAGGTGAATGGGCGGCAGCGGCGGAGTTGCTCCGGGAAGCTGAGAAAACCAAACCGGAGGACCTTGTAATAAAGACCAGTCTGGCGGCGGTATACGAATCGCTTGGCCAAGCTGCTGAAGCGGCGCGCGAATACCGGGAGGCGGGCAACCTGAATGGCGCCAGAGGACGATACCGGGATGCGCTGGCGTGTTTCCAGTTAGCGCTCGAGACCGGCGTGCGTGAAACTGCATCGTTCTTTGGTTGCGGAGAGGCGTTGCGGCTTCTGGGGCGGTTTGAGGAATCGCTCGAGTATTTCGACGACGCGATCCGATCGGATCCGCAAAACGGATGGAGCTGGATTTCGAAGAGCAAGGCTCTGCTGGGGCTCAAGAAGAACGAGGAAGCGCTGGCTGCCGCCAATGAGGCGGTAAGACTGGCTCCGTCGGAAGTGAGAGGCATTCTGGCGCGCGCCGAGGCGCTCGATAGCATGGGCCGCCGCGCAGAAGCAATCGAAGAGCTAACCGCTGCATTGGAACAAGCACCCGGCGACCTCGGGCTGCTTTGGGCCAAAGCCAACATTCTGTATCAGGCTGGCCGGCTGGGTGAGTTTCAGGCGGATGCAGAACGGGCGATCAGCCTGAATCCGAAATCGGCCGCGCTGCACCTTCTGAAAGCGCGAATGTTGCGCGCTCTGGGACGCCTTCCGGAAGCCGAGGAAACGCTGCAAAGCGCGCTGGAACTGGATAGCGAGACGAACCAGGTCTTCAACGAACTCGCCGAGCTTCTGAACCTGGAGGGGAAAACCGAAGAGGCGATTGCGATCCTGAGAAAGGCGATCGTGCGGAACCCCCGAGACGCGAATACCTGGTCTCTACGGAGCGCAGTACTCGAGAAGAGCGGAGACCTTCAGGGGGCGCTTGGTGCGATCGTACAAAGCCTGGAGGCCGGCGGAGAGGTCCCGGACCGGATGAAGCGCCTGGCAGATCTTCTGGTTCGGCTGCAGCGCTTACCGGAGGCCGAAAAGGTCGCGAGGCGCGTGACGGTGTTGGACTCCGGCAGGGACAGCGCCTGGTTCACCCTGGCGGACATCCTTTCGCGCTCCGGCAAGCTCGAGGAAGCGCTGGAGACGCTCGACCGGGCGATCGCGCTTCGCGAGAACTGGTCGTTGTATATTGCAAGCCGGGGCCTGCTCCTCCAGCGGTTAGGGAGAACCGAGGACGCGGTGGTGGAGTACCGCCGCGCGCTGCAGAGCGACCCACAGAACACCCCGACACGGGATCAACTGATCGCCTTGCTGGTAGAGCTTGGGAGGAATGAGGAAGCTCTGCCGGTGCTGGAGGCGGGGCTGGAACTGACGCCGCGGAATGCCGAGCTGCTGGTCAAGAAATCGTCGTGCTTGCGGGCGCTTCGTCGCTCGGACGAGGCACTCGCCGCAGCCACCGCCGCAGTCGAGGAAGCCCCCGATTTGCCGGCCGCTTTGGGAGAAAAGGCGCTCCTGCTGCAAAACAAGGGCGAGGCTCAAGCGGCGCTGGAGCTGATTACACGCGCGCTCGAGAAGGTGCCGGAGAACGGGTTATGGTGGGCCGTGAAGGGCGGCGCTCTGTTCGATTTAGCGCGCTTCGACGAGGCTTTGGAGGCGCTGGATAAGGCGAACGCCATTCTTCCGAATTATGTTTACGGCCTGCGCACCAAGGCCAGAATTCTGAGGAAAAAGGGCAGAATTCCAGAGGCGTTGGAACTGTTCGAAAAGGTCCTCGAAATTGACCCAGGCGACCAGGTGGCGCTGCTTCAAAAGGGGTTGTGCCTGATCACTCAAAAGCCCGCCGAAGCGATCCTTCCGCTCGAGGCGTTGCTGAAGTTGAATCCGAGCTCCCTCGATGGCCTTCTGCAATTGGGCGATGCCTACCGGCGGTGCAAGCGGTATAAAGACGCGCTGGCGCAATTGGACGAAGCGATCCGGCTCAGCCCGCAATTTTGGGCCGCGATAGGGACGAAGGGACAGGTGTTGATCGCGCAGCAGAGGTGGCAAGAGGGCGTGGATTTGCTGCAGCAGGCGGTGGCCGGAGATCCAAGGCTAGGCTGGGCGTGGTCAGAGCTCGGGGATGGTTTGCGATGCCTGGGACGTACGAACGACGCTCTTGCGGCGCTGGAGCGCGCTTTGGAGTACCAACCCGACGACGAAATGGCGCTTTCGTCGAAAGCCTGGGTTCTGATGGATCTTAATCGGCTGCCGGAGTCGGTCGAAATTCTGAATGGATTGCTGGCGCGATATAGCGAATGGGCCTACTATCATGCGCAGCTCGGGGAGGCGCTGCGGCGGCTCGAGCAGTGGGAGAAGGCGCTTCAAGCGCTGGACCGTGCGATCGAACTGGACAAAGATCAAGGGCTGGCGATTGCCATCCGCTCGCGGTTGCTTTCGGACGTCGGGCGTTTTGAGGAAGCAATCGCCGCGGCGCGGAAGGCGGCGGAGGCGCTACAGGAGTCATGGATCTTCACGTTGCTGGGGTGGGCTCTCGAGAACGCAGGCGAAGGGAACGGTCAGGCTGCTTACGAGGCGTACCGACGGGCGCACGAAATCGACCCCTCCGATTTGTGGAATCTCAAGGGGATGGGCAGCGCGCTGCGATTGGCAGGCAGGCGGGAAGAGTCCCGAAAGGCATTTCGGGAAGTGATTGAAGCAATCCATGCGCGCACTGAAAAGGGCGAGAACACTACGTCGCTGCTGGCATGGTGCCATTACGGCGTCGGGGAATACGATGAGGCGATACGACTTTACCTGGCGAGTCTTTCTGTGACGTCGCCGCTGGCGAGCGACCGGTTCGATCTCGGAGTGACCCTGGTGGCGGCAGGAAGGCACGGCATGGCTCTCGATTGTTACCGGAGGGCGATCGAGGAATCGAAGGCCAAGCACGTCTGGAGGCAGCGGGGCATGCTGCATGTTGGTCTGTGGGACCTGGTGGAGGTTTTGCGCGACCCGACTGTTCCTGAGGCCGATAGCGGGGTTGAGGAGGTGGGCCAAAGCTTCCGGCTGATGAAGCAGGGTCTTGAGGAAGCAGGCGGGAAAGCGGAGGTGGCGATGCCAGAGCGAAAGAGCAGAGAAGCAAAGCCGGCTTGATGCGCGCGGCGACATCATCAGACGCCCGCCGCTCGCGATAGACTTTGGACATGTGGCGATTCCTCCTGCTCCTGGCCGCGTCCCTGGCCGTCTTCGCGGATGATGCGCATCCTACGCTCGCCATCGGTTCGCCCGCTCCGGATTTCGCATTGCCCGGAGTGGATGGCAAGACGCACCGGCTCAGCGACTATGCGAGCAGCCCGATTCTGGTGATCGTTTTCACCTGCAATCACTGCCCAACTGCCCAGCTCTACGAAACGCGCATCAAGAAGCTAGCCGGCGATTGCCAGCGCCAGGGCGTGGCTTTCGTAGCCATCCAACCCAACGACCCCGACGCGGTGCGCCTCGACGAGCTGGGCTATACCGACGTCAGCGACAGCCTCGAGGACATGCAGATTCGAGCCGAGTACCGGCACTTCAATTTCACGTACCTCTATGACGGCGAGACCCAACGCGTGGCCGAAGCGTATGGCCCGAAAGCCACGCCGCACGTTTTCATTTTCGACAAGGATCGGAAGCTGCGCTACGAGGGCCGGGTGGACAACAGCCAGCGCGAATCGCTGGTGACCACGCGGGATGCCAGTAACGCGATCGAAGCTCTGCTTGCGGGTAAGCCTGTGCCGGTGGACCACACCGGCGTTTTCGGCTGCTCGACGAAATGGAAATCAAAACAGGCCAGCCGGCTAGAGGGGATCCGCAAGATCGAGGCCGAACCGGTGCGGCTGGAAATGGCCGCCGCCGGCGATCTACAAAAGCTGAGAGCCAATCCCACCGGCAAAGTGCTGCTCATCAATTTCTGGGCTACCTGGTGCGGCCCGTGCATGCACGAGTTTCCGGATCTGGAGACAACCTTTCGAATGTATCGCGGCCGTGACTTCGATTTCGTCACCGTGGCCGCGAATCTCCCCGATGAGAAGGATGGCGTGATGAAGGCGCTCGAGAAGCAGCACGCTAGCGGACGCAACCTGCAGTTTGCCTCCACCGACACCTACGCGATGCAGGCCGCGTTCGACAAGCAATGGGAGTCGGGTGTGCCCTTCACCGTGCTTCTCTCCCCCGCAGGCGAGGTTTTGTATCAAAAGCAGGGCGATCTCGACATCCTCGAACTGCGAAGGGTCATCCTGGCGAACCTGCCCGACTCAGATTATCTGGGACATCGCGCGTACTGGGCAACGCGGTAGCGGCTTGCGCCGCGGCTTGGCGCGCCCCGGCACGCCCATGTTCGCCCCGCGTTCGCACTCGCTACCCATCGGCGCTGGGTGCGCCGGACCCTAACAAATAAACTTGTGTTCCGCCCGAAACCGAGAGATACTTTTCAATTGGTGTGGCGCTTTCGCGCTGCCCCGAACCCTGAGGAAACCGTGGACCTCTGGCCATTTTGTGTTTACGCAGCCATTGTTGCATTGCTCGTCGTAGCCATGCTCGGGCTGTCCTATTTATTAGGCCAGCACCACAACGAAAGGGCAACCGGGTCTCCGTATGAGTCCGGCATTCTTTCAGAAGGTTCAGCGCGCGTACGCTTTTCCGCGAAGTTTTACCTGGTCGCGATGTTCTTTGTGATCTTCGATCTCGAGGCGGTTTTCATTTTCGCGTGGGCGGTGGCCGTCAAGGAAACGGGATGGATCGGATACGCCGAGGTGTTTGTTTTTATAGCTGTTTTGCTCGTAACGCTTGGCTATCTCTGGCGGGTGGGCGCGTTGGATTGGGGTACGGGAAGATACAAAAGGCCTCAATAAACAGGAGAGTATATAGATGTCCTGGTCAACAAGCAGCGTCCATGCGCCACCGCAGGCTAGCGGGTCTACGGACCCCAATCTGGAAGCGGCCGTCCGACGCAGCCTCGTTCTGTCGAAGCTCGAAGATCTGGCCGCCTGGGGCCGCAAGAACTCGGTATGGCCATTTCACTTCGGACTCTCGTGCTGTTTCGTCGAGATGGCCACCAGCATCACGAGCAAATACGATATCTCCCGATTCGGCGCCGAAGTGATTCGCGGCACTCCCAGAGAGGCCGACCTGATGGTGATTGCCGGAACCGTCTTCATCAAGATGGCGCCGGTCATACAACGGCTGTACGAACAAATGATGGAGCCGCGCTGGGTGATTTCCATGGGTTCGTGCGCGAACTCCGGCGGAATGTACGACATTTATAGCGTTGTTCAGGGAGTGGACAAATTCTTGCCGGTGGACGTTTACGTTCCAGGCTGCCCGCCGCGCCCGGATGCCTTTCTGGAAGGAGTCCTGCTGCTGCGCGACGCCGTGGGCAAAGAGAAGCGGCCGCTGAGCTGGGTGATCGGTCCCCAAGGCGTAGTGAAACCGCACATGCCGGCCATGCGCGACGAGAAGTACGCGGCGAGGCAGCAACTCACGGTGCTTCGAACCCCGGATCAGGTATAGCAATCGCTTATGGCAACCGCATTGGTGGCTGACCAGGAGTTACAGCGGGAACTGGGGACCGAAGCAACGCCGCAGGTGACCCGCGACGGCATTCCCACGTTCTGGTTGACTCGCGGACAAATTCGCGAAGCCGTCCGCCGGCTTCGGAACGTGGTTCCGCAGCCGTTCAAGACGCTCTTCGACCTCACGGCCATCGACGAGCGGGGACGCAAGCACCGCGACGGCCAACCCTCGAGCGACTTCACGGTTGTTTATCACTTGTTCTCCTATGAGCGCAACTCGTACGTCCGGCTGAAAGTTCCGTTGAGCGAGAGTGACCCAAAGCTCGAGTCGATTACCGAGGTCTACCCAGCGGCGAACTGGTACGAGCGTGAGGCCTGGGACATGTTCGGAATCGTTTTCGAAGGGCATCCCCATCTGGCCCGCATTCTGATGCCGCGGACGTGGGTGGGGCATCCGCTCCGTAAAGACCATCCGGCCAGGGCCACCGAGATGGGTCCGTTCACCTTGTCGGATGAAAAGCAGGACGCCGAACAGGAGGCGTTGCGATTTCGCCCCGAAGAGTGGGGTATGGCACTCGGGCGCGAGGGCAGCGATTATCTCTTCTTAAACGTAGGACCGCAGCATCCTGGAACGCACGGCGTGCTGCGTATCGTGCTCGAACTGGATGGCGAGGAGATTGTAAACGCCGTCCCCGACATTGGTTTTCATCACCGCGGCGCCGAGAAAATGGGCGAGCGTCAGACCTGGCACACTTACATCCCATACACCGACCGGGTGGATTATCTGGGCGGCGTGATGAACAATCTGGGCTATCTGACAGCCATGGAGAAACTGGCTGGCATTACGGTGCCGCCGCGCGGGCAGATGATCCGTGTGATGATGTCGGAGCTTTTCCGCATCATCAGCCACCTGGTCTGGTACGGAACCTTTGCGCAGGACGTGGGCCAGATGTCGCCGGTCTTCTACACCTTCAATGACCGCGAGAAGGCCTTTGGGATCGTGGAGGCGATTTGCGGCGCCCGAATGCACCCGAACTGGTTTCGGATTGGAGGCGTGGCCCAGGACCTGCCGGAGGGATGGGACCGGATGTTCCGCGACTTTCTGAAGTCCCAGCCCTCCCATATGGACGAATACGACCGGACAATCATGCGCAACATGCTCTTCAAGGCGCGCACGAAGGGCATTGGCGGGTGCACGATAGAAGAGGCCATCGAATGGGGCATGACCGGGCCCAACCTGCGGGCCTGCGGACTTGAGTGGGATCTGCGGAAAAAACAGCCGTACGCCTGCTACGACCAACTCGATTTCGACATACCGACAGGAACGTCAGGCGATTGTTACGATCGTGCAATCGTGCACGTCGAGGAGATTCGGCAGAGCCTGCGCATTATCCAGCAGTGTGTCGACAACATGCCGGGCGGGCCCTGTAATGCGGATCATCCGCTAACAACTCCTCCGCCCAAGGCGCGAACCATGCATGACATCGAGACGCTGATCAATCATTTTCTGGGCGTGAGCTGGGGGCCGGTGGTGCCGCCCGGCGAAGCGCTGGGAGTGATTGAAGCCACCAAGGGCCAGACCGGCTACTACCTGATCAGCGATGGCGGTAACGGTTCGTATCGAACCAGGATTCGCACGCCATCATTCGCGCATATGCAGATGCTGCCGCTGTTATGCCGGGGCCTGATGATCCCCGATCTGCTGGCAATTCTGGGAAGTCTGGATTATGTGTTGTCGGATATCGACCGCTGAGAACAAGAAAGGGAAGCGACTTTGTTAACGGCCGAAGTGCAAGCGGAAATCAACGCGGAAGCGGCGCATTACCCCCACCGGCAGGCAGTCGCGATTGACGCCATGCTGATTGTCCAGCGGCATCGCGGGTGGGTTTCCGACGAAGATATTCGCGATATTGCGGAGCTGCTGGGGATGTCGGCCGCCGACCTCGACGGAATCGCCACGTTCTACAACCTGATTCGCCGTAAAGCGGTGGGACGGCATGTGGCCCTGATCTGCGACAGCGTGAGCTGCTGGATCATGGGCTGTGACCGGGTGCGTGATCAATTATGCGCCAGATTGGGCACGACGCTCGGCGGTTCCACGGCCGACGGGCGGTTTACAGTGTTGCCTATTGTTTGTCTGGGAGTGTGCGATCACGCGCCCGCCATGATGATCGACGACGATCTGCATACCGATCTGGACGAGCAGGCTATCGATAAAATTCTGGAGAAGTATTCGTAAGCCGATGGAAAAACCGCTCACCAGCAGATTTCGTCCGGACGGCGAACCCGTGGACATAGCCGCATACGAGCACAGCGGCGGCTATGAGGCTCTGAGGAAGGCGCTGAAGATGCAGCCTCAGGCCGTCACCGAGATGGTGAAGCAGTCGAATTTGCGCGGCCGCGGGGGCGCCGGATTTCCTACTGGATCCAAGTGGAGCTTCGTTCCGATGGGCGAGGATGCGCCACGGCCAAAATACCTGGTCGCCAACGCCGACGAGATGGAGCCCGGAACCTTCAAAGACCGCGTTCTGATGGAGCTCGATCCGCATTCTTTCCTCGAAGGCATGGCCGTAGCGGCGTACGCAATTCAGGCGGATGTCGGGTACATTTTTCTGCGCGGCGAATACCGCTGTTCGGCGCGGCGATTAATTGCGGCACTGGCGGAAGCGCGCGAGCGCGGATATATCGGGAAGAATATACTCGGGTCCGGCTACAGCTTTGAACTTCATCTGCACGTGAGCGCCGGACGCTATATCTGCGGCGAAGAGACCGCTTTGTTGAATGCGCTCGAGGGCAAGCGGGCGCATCCGCGAACCAAGCCGCCGTTCCCGCAGGTTTCGGGCTTGTTCGGAAAGCCGACCATTGTGCAAAATGTCGAGACGCTGTGCAATGTGCCTCACATCGTCAGCAAAGGCCCGGAATGGTTTCGCGGGCTGAGCCGCACCGGGGACAGCGGCACGAAGCTGTACGGCGTCAGCGGAAAAGTCAAGCGACCGGGACTTTGGGAGCTTCCGATGGGCACGACCATGCGGGAAATCATCGAAGAACACGCCGGAGGCATGCGCGATGGGCTCCGCTTTCGCGGCTTGTTGCCTGGAGGCGCATCAACGGACTTTCTGGTTGAAAAGGACTACGACACGCCGATGGATTATACGCAGGTGCAAAAGGCCGGCAGTCGGCTGGGAACCGGGACCATGGTGGTTCTGGACGATAAGACCTGCCCGGTGGGAATGGTGCTGAACCTCGAGCATTTTTTCGCGCAGGAGTCCTGCGGCTGGTGTACGCCGTGTTGGAGCGGGCTGGCATGGATTGAAAGGATTCTGTCGGCGATGGAGCAAGGCAAAGGCAAGCCGAAGGACCTGGATGACTTGGCTTTTCAAACCAAATTTCTCGGTCCCGGAAATACGTTCTGTGCGTTGGCGCCCGGTGCAGCCGAGCCGCTGCAAAGCGCCATGAAGTATTTCGGCGACGACTTTCGCCGGCATATAGACGAAAAGCGCTGTCCGTGGAGATAAACGTGGCGACTATTTTCATCGAGAACGAACCGCGCGAAGCCGACAGCTCCCAAAATTTGCTGCATGCGCTTCTTTCGTTGGGCTACGACCTGCCGTATTTCTGCTGGCATCCGGCTTTGGGATCGGTGGGAGCGTGCCGCCAATGCGCGGTGAAGCAGTTTCGCGACGAGCGCGATTCAACCGGGAAAATGGTGATGGCTTGCATGACCCCGGCGGCGGATGGAACACGCGTTTCGATCAAAGATCCCGAAGCGGCCGAGTTCCGCGCCGGGGTGATTCAGGGCTTGATGCAGAACCACCCGCACGATTGCCCGGTGTGCGACGAGGGCGGCGAGTGTCACCTGCAGGATATGACCGTGATGACGGGGCATTGGTCGCGTGAATACCGATTCGACAAGCGCACGTTTCGGAATCAATACCTCGGCCCGTTGGTGAATCATGAGATGAACCGGTGCATTCAGTGCCAGCGCTGCGTGCGCTACTACCGAGAGTACGCCGGAGGGAGTGATTTGAACGCGTTCCGGCTGCGGGACACGGTCTATTTCGGCAGGTTTGAGGATGGCGTTCTCGAGAATGAGTTCAGCGGCAACCTGGTTGAAATCTGTCCTACGGGCGTATTCACAGATGCCACGCTCAAGCGCCACTATGCGAGAAAGTGGGACTTGCAGATGGCGCCGTCGATTTGCGTGCATTGCGCCGCCGGCTGCAACATCAGCATCGGAGAGCGCTATGGCACGGCGCGCAGAGTCATCAACCGGTACAACCACCAGGTGAACGGGTATTTTCTTTGCGACCGCGGACGTTTCGGGTATGAGTTTGTCTCGAGCGATCAACGCATCCGTGAGTGTCTGCTGAATGGCCAGCCGGCTGATTTGACCCGCGCGACCGGCAGCTTCGGCGAGATGCTCGAGAGCGGGAATTGCATCGGCATAGGGTCGCCCAGGGCATCGCTCGAAAGCAACTTCGCTCTGCGGCAACTGGTGGGCCCGGATCGTTTCTATGCCGGAGTGAGTGACGATGAGTGGACCGTCACCCTCGCAGCGCTGGATATTTTGAAAAATGGCCCGGCGAGGTCGCCGTCGCTGGATGAGATTGAGCATTCCGACGCCGTTTTCGTGCTCGGCGAAGACGTCACTAATGTGCTCCCCTTGATGGCGTTGCGTTTACGCCAAGCGGTGCGCCAGCAACCCATTCAAAAGGCGGACAAACTCAAAATCCCGCTTTGGCTCGATCACGCCGTTCGAGAGCTTCTTCAAGATGAAAAGGGACCGCTCTTCATCGCCGCGCCCTATGCCACAAAGCTCGATGACGTCGCCACGGATGTGCTTCACGCGGCGCCCGGGGAACTGGCCCGGCTCGGCTTCGCGGTGGCACACGCCATCGACCCGGGCGCCCCGCCGGTCGCGGACCTGTCGAGCGAACTCACTGCATTAGCCGAAAAAATTGCCGCGGCGCTACGCTCGGCTAAGTCTCCACTCGTAGTTTCGGGCAGCAGTTGCCGCAGCACGGCCATCGTCCAAGCGGCGGCGCAGGTAGCTTCGGCCCTCGCGAATGTGGGCAAGCCGGCGAAGTTGAGCTTTTGTTTCCCGGAATGCAATAGCGCCGGCCTAGGGCTGATGCGGCCCCGGTCTTTGTCGGAAGCATTCCAGGCGGCGCGAGAAGGAAAAGCCGACACCGTCATCATTCTCGAGAACGACCTCTTCCGCCGGGTCGCCAGCAGCGAAGCCGCGGCATTTCTCAAAGCAGCGCGGCATGTCGTGGCGCTGGATCAAGTGAAGACTTCCACAACCGCGGCGGCCGAACTCGTGTTGCCGGTGGGCACTTTTGCGGAGACCGACGGAACGCTGGTGAACCATGAGGGGCGCGCGCAGCGATTCTTCCAGACGCTTGTAGCCGAGGGCGATGTGCGGGCTGGCTGGAGGTGGCTGGGCGGCGATCCGCTTCCGAATTCCTCTGTGAAGGGCCGCAAGTGGCACACGCTCGACGAGATTGTGTTGGCGATTTCGAATGAAATGCCGGTTCTCGCCGGCATTGAACATGCCGCGCCTTCCCGAAAAGAGTTCGGGAAAGTGGCGCGCGAGCCGAGCCGCTACAGCGGCCGCACATCGATGCTGGCTAACATTGCCGTTAGCGAACCGAAGCCACCGGAGGATGTAGATTCCGCCCTGGCGTTCTCGATGGAGTCGGGTCCACAGGCTCCTCCTCCCGCACTCACGCCCTTCTTCTGGGCGCCGGGATGGAACTCCATTCAGTCGGTGAATAAGTTTCAGGCCGAGGTCGGCGGCCCGCTGCGCGGCGGAGATCCTGGCGTTCGGCTCATCGAGCCGCAACAACAAACCGCCTCGAGCTATTTCTCCGAAATTCCGGCGGTGTTTCGGTTGGAGGGCGACGCCTGGCTGCTGGTGCCCTGTTTCCACATATTCGGATCTGAGGAGCTGAGCCGACTGGCTCCGGGAATTTCTGAGCTCGAGCCGCGAGCCTTCATCGGACTCAACGCGGCCGACGCAGCTCGGATCGGGGTAAAAACCGGCGAGCAAATTACGGTGGCTGTTGGTAACTCGACTTACAACCTGGAGGCTTCCCTGCGGCCCGATGTTCCGCAAGGCGTGGCGCTCATTCCTTCGGGGATACCGCCAGTCGACGGGGCTTCTCTTCCCGCGCAAGGCAAGCTTGCGGCGTCAACAGTTCACGGAGTAACGCAGTAACTACGAAAATGAATCTCTACCCATTAGTGATCATCGCAGTGGTCTTATTCGTTATCCTGAATCTGGCTGCCGTACTCGTCTGGGTGGAACGTCGCCTGCTTGCCGTTTGGCAGGACCGCTATGGCCCCAATCGCGTCGGACCCTTCGGCCTTTTGCAGCCGCTGGCCGACTCGGTGAAACTCTTCTTAAAAGAAGACTGGATTCCGCCCTTCGCGGACAAGGCGGTATTTGTGCTGGCGCCGGCTATCATTGTGGCAACCGCGCTTCTCTCGTTTGCGGTCATACCGTTTGCGCCCGGCTTTGTGGTGGCCGATCTCAATGTCGGTCTTCTTTTCATTTTGGCTATGTCTTCGCTCGGCGTGTATAGCGTGGTTCTCGCAGGCTGGGCGTCCAACAATAAGTATTCCCTTCTGGGAGGCATTCGCGCCTCGGCGCAGATGCTCAGCTACGAAGTCTTCATGGGACTCTCCCTGGTTGGAGTTGTGATCCTCGCCGGGTCATTCAACCTGAGCGTGATTGTGGAGGCGCAACGCAAGGTCTGGTTCGTCATTCCGCAATTTCTGGGGTTTGTGCTGTTTCTGATTGCGGGTGTCGCGGAGGCGCGCCGCCTGCCGTTCGACCTGGCGGAATCCGAAAGCGAGCTGATTGCCGGCTTCCACTCGGAGTATTCGAGCATGAAGTTCGGGATGTTTTTTGTCGGCGAATACATCGGCGTGACGTTGATCTCGGCGGCTATTTCTCTCTTATATTTCGGTGGATGGCTCGGACCTTTTCTACCCCCTGCCGTTTGGTTCGCCATCAAGACTTTTGCGTTTATCTGCCTGTTTATATTGCTGCGCGCGGCACTGCCCCGCCCGCGCTTTGACCAACTGATGGCCTGGGGCTGGAAGTACATGCTTCCACTTGCTTTGCTGAATCTGCTTGTGACCGGCGCCGTTGTGCTGGCGCTTTCGTGATGCGGGAGGATTAAAGATGCTCAGTCTGGTGCGAAGCTTGTGGGAAGTTTTCAAGCATGGCTTTGCCCGTCGTTTGACGATTCAATATCCGGAGCAGAAGCCGTACCTGGCCCCGCGCTATCGCGGTCGAATTATTCTGACACGCGATCCGGATGGCGGCGAGCGCTGCGTGGCGTGCAATCTCTGCGCGGTGGCCTGCCCGGTGGATTGCATTTCGCTGCAGGCCACCGAGGATGAGCATGGCCGCCGCTTGCCGGAGTTTTTCCGGATCAACTTCTCGAGGTGTATCTTCTGCGGTTTCTGCGAGGAGGCTTGTCCGACATACGCCATTCAGCTCACCCCTGACTTTGAAATGGGTGAATATAACCGCCAAAATATGGTTTACGAGAAGAAAGATCTGCTGGTGAACGGACCCGGGAAATACCCCGATTACAATTTCTGGCGCGTGGCGGGAGTCGCCATCGGCGGCAAGGACAAAGGGCAAAGCGAAAACGAAGACCCGCCCGTGGATCTTCATAGTTTAATGCCCTGAAAGAGAAACTATGCTGATCGCATTCTACGTCGCCGCGGCGGTTGCCGTTCTAGCAACCATCCTTGCCATCACGCGCAAGAACGCCGTGCATGCGCTGCTGTATTTGATCCTTTCGCTCTTGGCGGTATCCGTCGTTTTCTACGTTGTGGGAGCGCCTTTTGTGGCCGCTCTCGAGGTGATCATTTACGCCGGGGCAATCATGGTGCTGTTTCTCTTCGTGGTCATGATGCTCAACATCGGCGAGCATGCGACCGAGGTGGAAATGGCCTGGCTCAAACCTGCCGTGTGGGCGTGGCCTTCCGCGCTCGCCGCGATTCTAATGGTCGAGTTGATCTATGTGGCAGTCCGCGCGCCGCGTCCGGCCGGAACCATACTCGTCATAACGCCTAAAGACATTGGCATTTCGTTGTTCGGACCTTACGCGATCGGGGTGGAACTCGCATCCCTGCTTTTGATGGCCGGATTGGTGGGCGCGTACCACCTGGGAAGACGTGCTTACAAGGAGGAGGATCGATATGGTGCCGATACCGACCGAAGACGTGTTGTATCTGGCGATGACGCTGTTCGCGCTGGGTCTGATCGGACTTCTCACGCGGCGTAATCTCATCTTCACGCTCATGTCGGTCGAGATCATGCTGAACGCAAGCGGTCTCGCATTCATAGCCGGGAGTTATCAATGGGGACAACCGGACGGACAAGTCATGTTCATGTTCATCCTGGCGATGGCGGCCGCTGAAGTGTCGGTGGGCCTCGCGCTGGTGCTGCAGTTTCAGAGGCGGATTCCCTCGTTGGATTCGGATAAAGCCAGCGAGATGAGGGGTTAAGATGCTGTCGTTGCTCTGGTTGATTCCGGCGTTGCCGCTCGCAAGCGCCGCCGTGCTGGCGCTGTTCGGTAGCAGGCTATCGCGCCGGCTTGCCGCCGTTCTGGGTGTTGGCTCGGTTGGATCGTCGGCGCTGGTCGCGATCTTAGTGGCCGCGGATTTTCTGGCATCTCAGCCGAGCGGAAATCACGTGGTCCAGCATTTATGGACCTGGATGAGCGTCGGCGGCCTCACGCCGGAGATAGGCTTTTACTTCGATCCAGTAACTCTGTTAATGGTACTGGTGATCACTTTCGTCGGCTTTCTTATTCATCTGTACTCCATCGAGTACATGCATGACGACAAGGGATTCTCGAGATTCTTCGCCTACATGAATCTTTTCGTGGCGGCGATGCTCACCCTCGTGCTGGCCAATAACTTCCTGCTTCTCTACCTGGGCTGGGAAGGCGTCGGCCTGTGCAGTTTCCTGCTCATCGGATTCTGGTATGAGGACCCGGCCAATGTGCGCGCGGCAAACAAGGCGTTTTTAGTGACGCGCGTGGGTGATACAGCCATGATTATTGGCTTGTTTCTTCTTGCGACCAAGTTGCACACCCTGGATATCCAGGAACTTATGCAGCGCGCGACCTCCGAGTGGCCGGTGGGAAGCGGGCTCGCGATCGCCGCGGCCGCGTTGTTATTGGGAGGCGCTGTGGGTAAATCGGCGCAGATTCCGCTGCAGACCTGGTTGCCCGACGCGATGGCAGGCCCCACACCGACCAGCGCACTGATCCACGCGGCAACCATGGTCACCGCGGGAGTCTACCTGATTGCCCGGACACATGTGTTGTTCAGCCTGGCGCCGCCCGTGCAGTTGGCCGTCGCAATCATCGGCGCGGCCACCATGCTGATGTCTGCGTTCAGCGCGGTCGCGCAGCACGATATCAAACGCGTGCTGGCGTACTCGACCATGAGCCAGATCGGCTACATGTTTATGGCGCTTGGGTTGGGAGCGTGGTCGGCTGCGATGTTCCATTTCATGACGCACGCTTTCTTTAAGGCGCTTCTCTTTCTTGCCGCCGGCGTCGTGATTCAAGCCATGCACCACGAACAGGATATGTTTCGCATGGGAGGGCTCCGCTCGCGGCTGCCACTGGCCTTCTGGTCTTTCGTCATCGGCGGATCAGCGTTGTCGGGCTTGCCCTTGCTTACAGCCGGTTTCTTCAGTAAGGACCTCATTATCTGGCAAGCTTGGGCCGGACCGAACGGAAATGGCTGGTTTTGGATCGCGGGGATTTTAGGCGCCGCGCTAACTTCCTTTTATACCTACAGGATGATCCTGCTGGTTTTTTATGGCCCTGAGAAGTCACACGCTTCGCACACGAAAAGTTTGGCGTTCGCCATCCCTCTCGTCACGCTGTGTGTGCTGTCGGTGGTTGGCGGCTATGTAAATATTCCGGCCGATTTCGGTGGAACTCCGTTTCTTTCGAAATTCCTGAGCGGAGTTTTGCCCTCGCTCGAGCGCGAGGGCGCCACGTCGATCACAGAGCTTGGCACCACACTGTGCGCCAGTGCCGCCTTCCTGATTGGATTGGCCGTCGCTTATCTTCTATACGCGCCGCAGCGGCCAAGAACACGCCGCGACGATCTCCTGATTCGACTATGGTATGCGGGCTGGGGCTTCGATTGGCTCTACGGCAAACTCCTTGTGGCGCCGGTTCAGTTTGTGGTGGGAAAAAGCGCGACCGACATGGTCGATTACATTTATACGGGAATTGCGAAGCTTGCGTATCTGGGTAATAGCGCGCTTGGGCTTAGCCAGAACGGCCGCCTGCGCTGGTATGCGATGGGAATCGCAGTGGGCTTCGTTGTTTTATTCGCGGTAGCGGTATTCATTCGGTGATGACGGGGCTTACATGATTCTGTTGTGGCTTATTCTCATACCGCTAGTCGGCGGCGCGATTTCACTCCTGGCGTCGCGGTGGAACGTCCAGGCTTCACGCTGGATCGCGCTTAGCGCGGCCAGCCTTGGTCTGGTGGTGACCGCCGGTCTCTGGTTTGGCGTTCGCGCGGCCGGCGCTCCAGTTCCCGGATCGCGGTGGATGTACGAGTGGGACCAGGCCTGGATCCCTCAGCTGGGAATCCGGTTTCATCTGGCGATGGACGGTCTGAGTCTTGTGCTCCTGCTGTTGACCTTCCTGCTTGGCGTGATGTCTGTTCTGGCCTCGTGGACGGAGATTACAGATCGCGTTGGTTTTTTTCATTTCAACCTTCTGTGGGTGCTGGCAGGGATCACGGGCGTATTCCTGGCTGTAGACCTTTTCCTCTTCTATCTGTTCTGGGAGTTGATGCTGGTTCCGATGTACTTCCTGATCGGGATTTGGGGACACGAACGGAGAATCTACGCCGCCATCAAGTTCTTCCTGTTTACTCAGCTAAGCGGCTTGCTGATGCTTTTCGCAATTGTTACGCTGGCGGTTCTTCATCAGAAGTCCACGGGATCTTACAGCTTTGACTACCAGGCGCTGATGAACCTCCCGCTCACGCCTGGAACGGCGCGCCTTCTCATGCTCGGCTTTTTCGCAGCCTTCGCTGTGAAGCTGCCGGTTTTCCCAGTTCACACGTGGCTTCCGGATGCCCATACGGAGGCGCCCACCGCGGGAAGCGTGATTCTGGCTGGGTTATTGCTCAAGACGGGCGCATACGGGTTGATTCGCTTCGTTCTTCCGCTCTTTCCAGGGCCGGTACACGAACTTGCTCCCATCATGATGACGCTCGGTGTGATCGGCGTCCTGTATGGCGCTTTTCTGGCCATCTCCCAGCGCGACTTAAAGCGCCTGGTTGCCTACACCAGCGTCAGCCATATGGGCTTTGTCCTGATTGGAATTTTTGCCGGGAATGAAACCGCGCTAACGGGCGCATTCATCGTGATGATCAGCCACGGCATCAGCACGGGCGCTTTGTTCGTACTGGCGGGCGCTCTGCAGCAACGCATGCACACCCGCGAGATCTCGCGAATGGGTGGCTTGTGGACAACCATGCCGGCCTTCAGCGGAGCCGGGCTCTTCTTTGTCATGGCTTCCGCCGGACTCCCCGGGCTTGGCGATTTCGTCGGTGAATTTCTGGTATTGCTCGGCGCGTATCGGACGAATGTCAGTATCACGGCTGTGGCGACCTTGGGAATCATAGCGGCAACTCTCTATGCCTTGAAGATCAGCAGCCAGGTATTTCAGGGACCGAATCGCAACAATTGGAGTCTCGCCGATCTTCTCCCCCGCGAATGGGTGATCGTCGGAAGCATGATGGCGTGCCTGTTGTGGGTGGGGCTCTATCCTCAGCCGTTTATCCGCCTTTTTCAGCCGATCTCCGAAAGCTCCGCGCAGACGGTGGCGTCAGTGCAGCGGGTGGCGAGATGAAAGCCCGGAAGACAAAACCCAGGAAATAAATCATGTCCAGCCCTGCCCTTACCGCCTCTTTACCGCTGCTAATCACAGCACTTACTTCGGTCGTGGTGATGATCGCCATCGCGATTAAGCGCAGCCATCGCGCGGCGGCTATCATAACCTTTGCTGGATTCACCGCATCATTTCTCAGCCTGTGGCCGGCATTTTCCGCAGCGCCCGTGCCGATTGCCTCCCTCTTGATCGTGGATCACTACGCCCTGGTGTACATGGCGCTCGTGCTGGCGGCGGGCGCCGCGGTGGTTCTGCTCGCCTTCCCCTATCTGGCGCGCCGCTCCGAGTATAAGGAGGAGTTCTATCTCCTGCTTGTCCTGGCCACGTTGGGTTCCATGGTTCTGGCGGCGTCGAGCCACGCCGTTTCCCTGTTCCTCGGGATCGAGTTATTGAGCATTTCGCTCTATGCGCTCGTCTCGTATCCGCGCGCCGAGGCTCTTCCTGTGGAAGCGGGTATCAAGTATCTGGTGTTGGCCGCTTCCTCATCGGCATTTCTGTTGTTCGGTCTAGCCCTTTTGTATGTGGACGGAGGAACCATGGACTTCAGCCGCATGGCCGCGCGATCGCTGGATCTTTCAGGCGGTTTCGTCCCACTTGCCGGGACAGTGATGGTGCTCACCGGTATCGGCTTCAAGCTGGCAGTAGTGCCGTTTCATCTTTGGACGCCCGACGTTTACCAAGGCGCGCCCCTGCCTGTAACCGCGTTCATAGCGACGGTGTCGAAAGGTGGGGTCTTTGCGTTCTTGCTGCGCTGGCTGGGGATGGGAGGCGGGCCAAGCCCAGCGCTGCTTCTCGTCCTGGGAGTCATTGCCATTGCTTCCATGCTGGCCGGAAACCTGCTGGCTTTGCGTCAGACCAACATTAAGCGGCTCCTGGCGTATTCATCTATAGCGCATATGGGTTATTTTTTCGTGGCGGTAATTGTGGGAGGCGCTCTGGGAAGAGCAGCCGCGACTTACTATCTCATTTGCTACATGGTGACCATTCTGGGGGCTTTCGGCTCCTTGATGGCGCTCAGCAGTGGCGCGCGCGATGCAGAGACATTCGAGGACGTTCGTGGCCTGTTCTGGCGGCGGCCTGTGCTGGCATCGGTGTTTACCGCGATGATACTGTCGCTGGCCGGGATACCCCTGACAGCCGGCTTCCTTGGAAAGTTCTATGTGCTCGCGACGGGTGCGTCCGCATCAGCTTGGACGCTCATTATCGTGCTCATCGTCAGCAGCACCATAGGATTGGTTTACTATTTGCGCATCATTGTCGCCATGTTCACGGCGGCGGAGCATGGCGAGCCTGAGCGTGTGGGAATGGCCACGCAGTCACCGGCAGTGGGTTTGACGCTAGGCGTTGTCCTCACTGTTCTTACGTCCGCCCTTTTGTTCCTGGGCGTCCATCCCGAACCCTTTTGGACAACCATCCGAGCGGCGACTGGCGCCCTGCAATGATGGTGGAACCACAGCGACACGAATACCAAGTTGCGGAAGTCCGCGTCCGGTCCCTGGCGCTTCGCTAACTACGGCCGCGGTTCGGTGCAAGCCCGCTGGCAGCACTGAACCGCGCGCGTCAGCAAGCGGACTGACACAGCAAGCGGACAGACGTTGTGCGCAAACTTCCACAACTTGACACTAGACAGCGTCCGAAATCGAGGGCAGCGGAAAATCCGTCGCGACCAACGCGGGCGCAATCATCATGCCGCCTTCCAGGCCCCGCACGCGCATGGCCGGCCCAAGACTTTTCGTGTTCTTGAGCAGCCGCACCGGGCTCTCGAGAAACCGGAAGTTCATCGCCGGAGTCGTGATCTTTCCGTTCTCGATCAGAAACACGCCATCCCGCGTCAGCCCGGTTTGCTGTAACGTCTGCGGATTCACGGTGCGGATGTACCAGAAGTGAGTAATCAACAGCCCGCGCTCCACTGAAGCGATTAGCTCATCGAGGGTTGCATTTCCACCTTCCATGAGCAGGCTGCCTCCGCCCCCGAAGCCGAACCCAAATCCAAACCCGCCGCCTCCACCGCCGGGTGTTGGCTGCTTGCCGGTCTTCATTGCCCAATACCGGTCATAGGCGAGATTGGCGACCGTACCTTTGTCGATCCAAGTGATGGCGCTGGTGGGAAGAAGGTCGCCGGTCCAAGGCGAGGAAGGCTGCCTGGGATCGAAGGGGTCCGTGCGAAGCGTCACGAAGTCAGGGAAGAGCTTTTCGCCCAGCAGGGTTCCCCCGCCGCGCTTGCTGAGGAAAGTGCGCCCTTCGTCGGTGCTCCTTGCGGAAAATGAGCCCGCCATCAACCGCACCAGGTCGCCGGCCGCGGTCGGCTCCAGGACCACGGTGTAATTGCCGGCGTCGAGCCGCTGCGGGTTCTTCCAGCGCGCGCACTTCTCGATGGCGGTACTGGCGAGTTTCGGGCTGTCGATGTCGGAAAGGCGCATCGAGGGCTGCCCCGCCCACCCGGAGCTAGAGCCGTCGGGAGCGCGGACGGTGGTGGTCATTTGGGAATCGCTGGCGTTGTGGAAGCCGAACAGGCCGGACTTGTTCGCGATGGCGGTCACCCGGTGCGTTCGCTCAATCAGACCCGCGGCTACCAATTTCCGCTCCAGCGCAGCGTCAATCACAGTCTTAACGTGCGGGATCATCTCGGGCGCGCGGGCCGCGGCTGTCCGTTCATCGAAGTCGTGAGTCGCCGGGAAATTTTGCGGCCCTAACGGCGGAAGCGCCTGGGGGTTGGGCGGCGCGATCGCCGCCAGTTCTTCAGCCTTTCGAACCGCTGCACGCAGCGAATCGTCATCCAGATCGCTGACCGCCATGTCGCCAGTGTGGCCGTCGCGCGTCAGGGCGATGGAAAGGTTGTGCCGAAGATTGAACGAAGCCGTAGTGATGCCGTTATTGGCAAACCGCGTATAAGCCTGCTCGGAGGCCGTGATCGTAACCTGGCATTCCGGGAACGTCGAAAATCCGATTACTTTCCGGGCCAGAGTCTGTGCTTCTTCGCGAGTCATCATGGCATTAGTCCGTGAGCATAACGTTGATCTGGCGGAACCGCGAGGGCGAGCACCCGTGACTGATCGAGTTAATCTGGGTTGGTTCGCCCTTCGCATCTCCCGTCAATCCGAACTGCAGCCAATAGGCCGGGCCGGCGGTGCCGTCGCACGCCTGCCAGAAATCGGGTGTTCGTCCCTGATACGCGGCCCTGGAAATCATATTGCCCTTCTTGCCGCCCTTGATTTCCCAGAAGGCGTCTCCGCCAAATTGGAAATTGTAGCGCTGCTGATCGATGGAATAGTTCCCCGTCCCGTCAATCAACACGCCATCGTCGATACCGGAGATCAGGTCCTCGAGCGTTGTGGCGGCTGGACCCGCTTTGAGCCAGACATTGGGCATGCGTTGAAAAGGAACCGTTGCCCAGGAATCGGCCTGGCAGCAGCCATGCGACTCCTTGTCGCCCACCAGGTGAGCCTGTTCACGCGTGGTCTGATAGTTGCGGAATATTCCCTGGTCGATGATCGTGAATTGCGTGGTCTTCACGCCGTCAACGTCATATCCCGCGGTGCCCAGCGCGCGGCGCGAAGTGCGGTCGCCGATAAACGTGCAGTGCTCGCTGGCAATCCGCGTACCGATTTTATCCATGG
>Ga0302325_10008380_pt1 | contig 22703 bp, 21 predicted proteins | sample Palsa_T0_2_FD_201948 | JGI IMG/M metagenome (GOLD analysis project Ga0302325, IMG submission 201948) | Peat permafrost microbial communities from Stordalen Mire near Abisko, Sweden - Palsa_T0_2 | ecosystem: Environmental > Terrestrial > Soil > Palsa > Peat permafrost | place: Sweden: Abisko...
CTTGGAATGTACTCACGCCCGTCACGAGTCAAGTGCTGGTGGTGCGTGAGCCGAACGGCATACTCACGATAAACAAATGAATGTTGACCTGATTCACGGCGCCGCCGCCATATGACAATTCGCCAACAAATCTATCGATCGTCGATTGATCACGGCTGAATAAAAAGCCCGCCAGCGGCCGCGCTGTTGCGGCGATTCGCTCCATTGAGCTGCCCGAGTGACAGCGGACAGCGCTGCGGGTCAATTTGCGTCACTCCACAGTGATCGATCGCTGAATTCCAGAGAGCGAACCACCGAGATTCGAGTGCACGAGCGCGCAGACGATTGGTCAGTATGTGTATTTTTGGAATTGGCTCCGGACGCGCCGTTACCTTCAAAAGATCGTTGCCTTCGCATGTCTCTTCGGTAGGCACCGATTACGCACACGAACTAAAGTCTGCGCCCGGAAGCGTGGGCCATCCCCAGTGATTGTCCCTGTCTGCGGCAACAAATAAATGAGGGGCCATGCAACCGCGTGACCCCTCAATACGCGCTTCCCGCCTTCAGCTTATCGTTCAGCGACGAGCTGTACTTGTGCGTTCACTTTGCCGATCGTGGCATTCAGCTTCGCCGCGAGCGCCCGATACTCGGCCGCACGCTGCTCATTGTCATGCGCTGCGGCGGCGCGCAACTCGAGTTGCCCCCGTTTAAGTTCGCCAACCTGGGCTGCAAGCGCCGCGTTCTGCTGGCTAAGCTGCTGCACTTCCTTCAGCAGCAGCGGGCTCAGCTCATCATAGCGCACTCCGTCGATCCGACCCGTCGTGGCATCGCGCACCACGAGCTCCGGGTACACCTTGGCCACTTCCTCAGCGATGAGCCCGTATTGGATGGGCTTCTCACCCGTGGAGTCTGCCTTCTTGTAACGGAACGTGACCGGCCGCAACTTAAGCAGCCGCTCGCTCACGCTAGCCATTGGTTCAACGTCTTCCTTGTACCGTATGGAGGATGACACCGTACCCAGCTGACCACTCGAATCGATGACGACCGCCATGCCCGCGGTTGCGGTCTTGACCCCGTAGATGCCAGCGACGTAGGTGGCTGACTGGGTCGAGGTCGTACCGGTGACCGTGCCGATGCGGATCACTCCGCTCTCTGCCGCCACACCGGGACTACCGATATCTATGTTGTTACTACCCGTCGTCAGGTTGTAACCGGCGTGGTACCCCTCCGCAATGTTGTTACTGCCGCTCGTGTTGGCAGCGAGCGCGTGCACCCCGGAAGCGGTGTTCTGGGTGCCGGTCTTGTTGTCATACAGTGCCTCGTAGCCGGAGGCGGTGTTGCTGTTGGCAGTGTTGCTGTAGAGCGCTCCGTAGCCCGAGGCGGTGTTGTAATCGCCGGTCTGATTGGAGAACAGCGCCGCGTTGCCCACCGCAGCATTGTCGGAGCCGGTCGTACCCGAATACAAGGCAGTTTGCCCCAAAGCTACGTTGTCATTACCTGTGGTGTTTTTGGCCAGGGAGTTCATCCCAACGGCCGTGTTGTAGCCCCCGTGCGTGTTGCTATACAACGCGGAGTATCCGAGGCCGGTGTTGCCACTGCCGTCGATGTTGGTGGTGAGCGCACTCGAACCCATAGCAATGTTCAAAGTACCGGTCGTGTTGTTGTAGAGCGCATTGGCGCCGAAAGCGTCGTTGTCGCTGGCGCTCGTATTCTGATTGAGCGCGTTGACTCCCATGGCAACGTTATTGCTGCCTTGGTTCCAGTAGAGCGCGTTGGCCCCAAAGGCGTCGTTGTCGCTGCCAGCCGTGTTCGAGTACTGTGCATTGACGCCGACGGCATCGTTGGTGGTGCCGGTCGTATTACTTATCAGGGCCTGATAGCCAATGGCTATGCTGTAAGAGCCATGCGTATTGGCTTGAAGCGCATCCTGCCCCACTGCTACGTTATCGACGCCGTCCACGTTGTTATCAAGGGCCGCGTAGCCGTCGGCAGTGTTAGAGCTGCCGGTTGTGTTGTGATAAAGCGCAAAGCCCCCGGTTGCGGTGTTGGCGGAGCCCGTCGTATCAAACTGGAGTGCTCCGGCGCCCGCGGCGGTGTTGCCGGTACCGGTGCTTAAACCAAGCAAAGCGTTAGTGCCCATCGCGGTGTTGTTCGAACTGTCACTGTTCACGACGTCAGGCGGCTGTGTCGCGTAGGCCAGTCCTGCCACCATGAGTAGCGCGCTCGCGCGCGCCGCGTGAGTCCTGTATAGGATTTTCATGAATATGCTCCCTATGGCTGCTATTTGATATTCGTTGCGTATGAGACTTGTGTAAGGAGAAAGTGGTAATGAGGTGCAGGCGCATCGCCGGATCGGTCGCGTCGGCGGAGGTCTGTGCCTCCAATCCATCGCTGCCGGTAATCCCGGTCAAAAGCGCCTTTCATAGTCGTTGCAACTTCATCCACTAGTTAGATCGAAAATGCCGCTGCGATGACGACATCCCGCCGTTCGTCTAGAGGTCAAATTAAGTCGGCAGATACCAAGTAAGGCGGCGCGGTGGCCGATGCCAATGCCGACGCCATCACTTCTACTTTCGAGACCTCTTCTGTATCGCTCGTCAGTTAGATCGAAAAGCGTGATCAAACGAGGACACCTGCGCTGTGGATGGCATGGGGAGGCCGCGGCCTTGATAAACGCGGCGAAGAACTAAATTCGTTGACTTTCGCAGGGGCGGAAGGCGACGTTCACGTGCAATGTTCTTGAAATGTATAGGAAATCCTGCTACTCGCCCTGGCCAGGCGAGAGTTGACATATTCGGTATTGCGGCCCTCCCGGCGCGCGGTTGCAAAGCAAGCGTCGATTCGGCACCCTGCATTGGCCAACTACCTAAAATCGCTGCCAAAAGCGAACCCACCGGTGCCACCAGAACAGCCCTCAGTCATCGCGGCCAACACTCCAAACGAGCAGCTTTTTGCTCAGCTTTACGATGACCTTCGGCAGCTCGCCGAGCGTCAGCTGCGACGCAATTCCGGCGCTGCGATCAGTCCTACGACGTTATTGCATGAGGCGTATCTGGGAATGTCCGGCAGCCAAGGCGCCTTCCCGGATCGGGAGCGCTTTATGGGCTATGCGGCTCGGGTCATGCGGGGCCTGATCATCGACTTCGTGCGCCAGCGTCGCGCCCTTAAGCGCGGGGCGGGCGTCCACATCACGCAATTGCCCACCGATATCGAACAGGTGGATGCAACCGAGCTGTCCCAGATTTCTGATGTGCTCGACGAGCTTGCGACACACGAGCCGCGCCTCGCCGAGGTCGTTGACCTGCGTTATTTCTGCGGCTTTACTCTTGAGGATATCGCTGCACAACGCGGAACGTCGAAGCGAACGGTGCAACGCGATTGGGAGAAAGCACGCATCATTCTTTTTCAGCGATTAAATACTTCCATCTAACGCTTCGCGCGCAGCTTGCCCCTCGTTCGCGCGCGTCATCTTTTGGCCCGTAAATCCGATTTGTCTTAATGATCCAATGACTCTGCGCACCGGACCTCAGGGGAGCGAGGCTCTGAAACTATCCTCGGAACGATGGCAGGCATTCAGCGAGAGCCTGAGCCACGTCCTCGACTTGCCGGAACCGGACAAGACGCTTTGGCTTGACGCGCTTGCCGCGCGCGATCCCGAACTTGCTGAAGCGCTTGTTAACGCGCTCGCGGCGCGCGCGCGCGCGGACTTCTCCAATTTCCTGTCAGAACCGCTGCTCGTGCCCGCCGATGCGCCTGTCGTCGCAGGGCTCGTGGGACGGCATGTCGGCCCCTATGTGATCGAAGCAGAAATTGGCCGTGGCGGCATGGGCAGCGTCTGGCGGGCGCGCCGCGCCGACGATCGCTACGAGGGCATTGTGGCAATCAAGTTTCTGCACACGAGCTGGAGGGGGCTCCAGGGTGAACAGCGCTTTCGCAGCGAGGGCCGGATCCTCGGTCGTCTGGATCATCCGAACATTGCCCGGCTCATCGATGCCGGGGTGCTCGATGCATCGCAACCGTATCTCGTTCTCGAATACATCGAGGGCGAACCTATTGATGCCTACTGTTCGCACCACAATTTGACGGTCGGGGCGCGCGTGCGGCTGTTCCTGAGTGTGCTCGCCGCCGTAGCGCACGCTCATAGTCACCTGATCGTGCACCGGGACATCAAGCCGTCAAACATCCTCGTGACCCACGATGGCACCGTGAAGCTGCTGGATTTTGGAATCGCGAAACTACTCGACGACGAGAGCGCATCCTCAGCTACCCGCTCCGGGGCTGCGCTCACCCCGCAATATGCGGCGCCGGAACAGCTGCTCGGCAATGCGGTGACGACCGAGACGGACGTCTATGCGCTGGGCTTGGTGCTCTATCTCTTACTGACGGGCAGCTCGCCCTTCGCCACCGCCTCAGGCTCGCAGGCTGAAATCCTACAAGCAGTGCTTACGCAGGATGCACCGCGCGCCTCTACCGCGGTGACTGGGCCTAGCACCCGAGCGCGCGAACTGCGTGGGGATCTGGACAACATCGTCGCAAAGGCCCTGAAAAAGGAGCCGGCGGATCGCTACCGTTCAATCGGGGCCTTTGCCGAAGATCTCAGGCGCCATCTCGTACACGAACCCGTGCAGGCGCGGCCAGATACCGCGGCCTATGTCGTCGCCAAGTTTGTGCGCCGGCACCGCGGCAGCGTGCTCGCCGGGCTGCTCGTGGCGTTTGGCCTGATCGCCACAAGCTCCTTTGCCGTGTTTCAAATGTATGAGGCGCGCGCCGAGCGCGACGTAGCGGTTGCCGAAGCCAAACGTGCCAATGCCGAAGCCGACCTCACACAATTTTTGGGAGGCGACAGCTTGAGCAAGGTGTCGCAGGAGGAGGTTCACGAGCGTCTCGATCGCGCGCGTGTATTTGTAACGCGAAGATTTCGCAATGATTTACCGCTTTCCGCACGTCTTCTGATTGACGTGTCGTCGCAGTATCTGGATATCGGCGATGAGAAAACCGCCGCGGAAGTGATCGTGCAGGCGGAAAGCATCGGCCGTCATTTTGACGATCACGAGGTTCTCGGCCTGATCGCATGTCTGCGCGCCCAAGATCTTGCGATTGCAAACGACCTTGCCGGCGCTCGAGCTCAGCTCGACGACGGGGACGCCAAGATGCGCCTTTTGCAGCACGTCCCGACGGGTCTGCGCGCCGAATGCGCAACCGCTGCAGGATTCGTATTGCAATCGGATGGCAAGTTTGCGCAGGCCGCAACTGGACTGCGGGGCGCAGTCGATTATTTGGATCAATCGGGCATGCACGGCTCGGCGCAATATACGAGTCTTGCGAACGACCTTGCCGACGCGTTGCTGCTTGCGGGCGATTTCCGCGGCGCTTGGGATGTGGAAAGAGAAGAGCTTGCGATCATGGATGAGAACGGGCGCGCCAATACGCCTGCGTATTTCGCTTATGCATCGGCGGCTTGCATGAGCCTGCGCTCGGGCGGCCAGCCGCGCCGCTCTTTGGAGTTTGCCGATTCGATCCGAGACGCGGCTTATCACAGCGGCCCGGCGGTCAAGCTGCCCTACTACTTCACAGCCTGTCGAGCTTTGTCGGCCATCGCAATGGGAGGGCAACCCTCGGACAACGCCGAAACGACGCTGCTGCACGCGGCCCAGCAGGCCGAGGAAGCCGGGATGATGACTGTCGTCGTAGGCTACCGGGCGGCCGCGGTGATGGCCGCGATTGACCGCGGCGATCTTGCAAGCGCCGACGCGCGCTGGCAGCCGCTCGTGCCGACTGAGGAACGGATGCTCGCCGCACACGAACGAGGTGTGGACGTTGTACGCCTACTAGGCGTTCACGCGCGCCTCGACATGTCGCATGGACGTCTCGATGAAGCGCTGGGGCGAATGCAGCAAGCCGCCGCTTTGGTGGCGTCAAGAAATCAACCGATGAACCGCGATGGCTGCGAGGTCGCGTTGCTCGCCGCGCAGCTGCAGTTGGCACGCCATGCCAATGCGCAGGCACTGCAGCAAGCCCAGGCGGCGGTCGATCTTGCACGCGCGCAGGCGGTCGACCCTCGCTCATCCGCGTCGATTGGCGAGGCACTTGTGTGGCGTGCTCGTGCGGAGGCCGCTCTTGGGCAGAAAATCTCGACCACAACTGCTCTAGAAGCGCTACCGCATTTGCTGAGAAATCTAGATACCGGTCATCCGATTATTGCCTTGGCGCGAAAGCTCGCGGCAGGTGAGCTGCCCCATTTCGACCCTCCGTTGAATGGCCAAGGCGATCAACGGTAAGACGGGGCACCAGCAGCGACCATTCAAAAAAAGCCGGAAGACAGCGTCCAGCGCGTGGTCGTGAAAAACCCAGGGAACACAAAGCAGACTGCGCTGATTCGCCGCCATTGAGGGACATCGCCGACAGGTTCGCGTGAAGCGACTTTGGTGCTCCAATGGGCGTTCTTGGCGCGCCGCCTGCAAGGCGGCCGTCCCCGAAGAACTGCACGTGCGCTATCGAGAGCTTCAGTTCGGCGATGAACCACCGACACGCAGATTTTCAGGCAGCGCCCGCGACCCCTCATCCCAAGGCCGCCAAGGCACATTCCTGGCACACTCAATCTGAATTGGTCACGTTCCCGGCACGAACGGTTCGTTGGACCTCCGCATTGCAGATCCGCTCTACATGACCAGATCATTCCTGATCACTTGGCCGTTCTTCATGACGAAGCGTACTCGCTCCAGCTCGGCTATGTTAGCGACCGGATCTCCGGCCACGGCCACGAGATCCGCGAATTTGCCGGGCTCCACCGCGCCGACGCGGTCCTGCCAGCCCAACATTTCCGCAGCATTTGTCGTGACGGCGCGAATGATGTCAAGCGGCGGCATTCCGGCCCGTTGCAAGGCAGTGAACATGGTCGCGCTGGCTTGGCCACGCGTCTTTCCCGGATAGAACCAGCACATATCTGAGCCGGCCGCAAACTTGACGCCTGATTTCAGTACCCGCAGCACTCGGGCCGCCGCGCTTTGTCGGGCGCGGTCGTCGCTCGCAACATTCTCGGCACGAAAGGCCGCCGACATCACGATGGTGCGGTCGCGAAGTTCAGTCCACAGCCCATCGTAGAAGGTTGGCGTGAGATCCAGAAAGATGCCTTTGTCGCGAATTTGCTTCAATTGCGCGTCGGTCACACGGTTGCCGTGCTCGATGGAATCCGCGCCGGCGTCGATCGCTGCCTGAATGTCGGCCGCCTCAATTGCGTGGACCGCGACCCTGACGTTCTGCCGGTGGGCCTCGTCGACTACCGCCCTCAATTCCCGCACTGTAACGTTTTCATCAAGCGAAACCTTGATGAGGTCGACGTTGTAGGAGATATTGGTGCGCACCGCGTTACGGGCTCCATCGGTACTCGCTATCTCCAGAAAGTCCTGGGCAAGGATTTCCGGGGCAAGCGCCGAATTGAGACCCCGAACGTACGCGGCTCGTCCTATGAGCTTACGGCCCGAGGCAAGAATTCGCGGGCCGGGGACATCGCCCGCGTCGATCGCGTCGCGCAGCGCCACATCGCCATCAACGCCAGAATGCCCGACATTGCGCACGGTCGTGAAACCACTTTCCAGATCTTCGTGTGCCAGTCGTGCGCCCAGCAGAACTCGTTTACTGGGCGACTCGACGCTGGCCAACAATACCGCCGGAGCGAAGTCGCCATTGTAGTGTCGCGTGCTTTCGGCTTCCGGGGACACAACTACGTCGAGGAGCAAGTGGGTGTGACTGTCAATGAGCCCAGGCAGCAAAGTTGCTGCGCCCAAGTCAATAGTCTTGACGTCAGCGGGGGCATGGGTTTGCAGTTGCGCGGGGGAGCCGACCTCCTTGAACTTTCCGTCTGCAATCAGCACCGCTGCGGGCGAAAGCACTTTCCCGGTTCGTGGATCGAGCAGCCGGCTCGCCCTTACTAAAGTGACCGGAGCGGCAGACTGAGCGGCGAGCTCCCCGATTGAAAACAGGGCGAAAAATGATACTGCCAACACGCTGTAGATTCGATTTGGTTTCATTCGGAACACACTCCTGAGAGGGCGGATGCGCGCAGGGGAAGTGCTCTGGCCGAAAGCGACGCTGGCGATCCCGGCGCAAAGCAGCGCGGCAATTGTTTTTGCTTTCATGCGCGAGTCTCCCCGGCTTAGCGTTACCGAGATCCCGGCCACTCCTTCTTAGTGCCGGTTGCGGCCCCGGGGGCGAACTCGCAGCGGACGCTAAGTCCTGACCTTGAAGCAACTCGGGTTACCCGCGATCGTTCCGAGCATGCATCCCAGGAAAATGCCGGCGAATACTGCAATCAGCAGCCAGCCGGCCGGACGGTCTGGCCTCTGCGGCTCAGAGATCGTCAGCCGAGCGACGCGATGGCTCAACAACGAAGCCGCTCCCGCCCGCAGCAAGTGCGAGTCTTCGGGAATAGCCAGCTTTGCCAGTGCGGAGACCAGATCGGCACCGCGTGAGCTTGCGATGACAGAGTCATCACAGGAAAGCTCTCTGAACATCGCAAGGCGGAAGCCGGTCAGCCAAACGAGCGGGTGAAACCACAGCCCGCACAGGGCAAGTTCGTGCAGGAGGCCGATCAGGTTGTCGCGCCGCCTCGCATGGATGACCTCGTGAATCAGTACCGCGTCGAGCTCCGCCTCACTCAGCAGCCGGTCTACTCCCTGCGGAAGCGAGATATGCGGGCGCAACACGCCGTCGACGGAAGGAGACTCGCCCATGGCGGATAATCTGACCGGTACTCCGAGCGCGAGGAACCTTTGCTTCAGGCGGCCAGAGTCTTGGCCGACCGCAACCCGCGCATCGCGACGATCACGCCGTACGCGCAGAAGAAGCCGCGCGAGCATGAAGACTGCGCCAAACAGCCACACCCCAGAGAGCACGGCGCCGACTGTGAGATTTCGAGAGATGCCAATGCCGATCTCATCGAGGACGCTCAGCTGCGTCGCCCAGGAGACATGTGCAGCGCCGAAGCGATTGAAGAATCCGCCGAGCGGCACGATGAAATTGAGCGATGTCGCTACCCAGATCCAATACTTCCAGGTGGCGTTCCCCTTGCAGAGCGATGTCAGAACCCAGGCTGCGAGGCAGACGAACGAGGCATACAGGAGATGAACTTCCAGGTAGTACACCGCCGGTGCGATGTGCTCATGCATGGCCTTTTCCCCCTCGGTTCCGCGCTGCCGCCTTCTTGGGCAGTGCGCCTTGAAGGGCTTTCAGGTCCTTGAGCGTGATGGTACCGGTTTCGAGGAGGTTCGAGACCAAGAGGCGCGGAGACCCTCCGAAGAGCTCCAGAAGATCACGCACCAGGCCGCTGCGAAACTTGCTCCGATCGATCGCGGGCTCGAATAGCTGTGCGTTGCCGATCTTCTTGACGCGGCGTAACGCGCCCTTGTGCTCCAGCCGATACACCAGCGTCTGCACAGTGGTGTACGCCACACGTTCGTCTTCGGGCAAGCTCTCGAGGATCTCCCGGACCGAACACGTGCCGAGCTTCCAGTACTGCTCCAGGATCCGGGTCTCGGCTTTCGAAAGACGCATGCGGCTCATATTTACTACTTTACTACGCCATAAATAAATGCTACTACATAGTACGTAGCATAGCAACTTGCGTAGATTCTAGTGAGTTCGCCATGAAGACGCTTCTTCCATTGGTTTGGAGTTGCCTGTTGCTCGGGATTCACGGCAACGCAAGCGCCCCCCCCGGCGATGAGATCTATACGCGGCCCGGAACGCTGGTCCGGGCGCCCAGCACCCGCCTGAATCTCTACTGCATGGGCAGCGGCTCGCCCGCAGTCGTGTTCGACTCGGGCTGGGAAGACTGGGCGCCTGTGTGGACGATCGTGCAACCGGAGGTCGCGAAGTGGACACGCGCGTGCAGCTACGATCGCGCCGGTGCGGGCTTCAGTGATCCCGGTCCCATGCCGCGCACGAGTGTCCGCATCGCGGATGAGCTGCGCAGCGCGCTTCATAACGCCGGGATCAAGGGGCCCTATGTTCTGGTCGGGCACGCCTTCGGTGGCGATAACGTGCGAACGTTCGCGGAGCGGTATACGGTAGATGTTGCGGGGCTAGTGCTGGTCGAAGCTGATGTCGGCGGCGCCGACGAGCATCCGGGCGACGCCAGACTCATCGCCTCGCTACGCGAATGCCGCGATGCGATCGCTGCCGACAAGGCCCTTCCGGCATTGCCCGCCCGTTCCGGCCGGCCCACCCGAAGCTGCGCGCAGCAGTTCTTTCGGGGCCTCCCCGAAGCGATGTGGTCCCCGGAACTCAATGCCAAGCTCTTGGAGCTCGCCCAGACCAAAGTCGCGATGTACGACGCGTACATTTCGGAGATGGAGCAAATGCCGGAGGACGAGAGGTACCTCCAGCAGCACAGTCGTTCGCTGGGCTCGCGCCCCATTCGTGTGCTCTCGACCGGCAATCACGGCGTCCACTCACTCGATCCGTCGCGCCCGCCGGATCCTGAGCATCAGAAATATGAAGAAGAGGTCGCGCGCGAGCAGGCCAAGTGGCTCGAGCTATCTTCGAACGCTCGGCAGTTGTTCACGGACAAGAGCTCGGAATACATCCCATTCGACCAGCCAAGTTTCGTGGTCGATGCCATCCGTGAGGTGTATTCACAAAGTAAGTAGGTATCGCGATGGCCGAGCACTCACTCGGTCATGTCAAAGAATCGCAACACGCACTTGACGAAGCGATCGCAAAGCATGCACAGGATTCGGCTTATGCGATCGCGGCCGTCTATGCGCGGCGCGGCGAGAAGGACAATGCGTTCGCGTGGCTAGAGCGGGCTTTCCAGCAACGCGATGGGGGGTCTGTGCGACATCAAGGACGATGTACTACTAACCTCGCTCCGCGGCGATGACCGTTTCGGCGCAATGCTGAGGAAGATGCAGCTGCCCGAGTGACAGCGAGCGAGCCACCGAGATTCGAGTGCACGAGCGCGCAGACGATTGGTCACTATGAAGCAGTCGGTCGCGACGGGCAGGTCGGGGGTCAACACCGGAAGTGCTGATTGACCAGCGAACTTCAAAAGACTACCTACGCAGTCGCACATTGATCGATGATCCGTGTCCGGAACTTCATCGAAAGCGCACGCCATGTCCTATTAACTCACCACCCACGATCGGCCCAACGTGGCCACTACTAGTCTTCGGCTACTGCATTTGCCTTCTCCGAAGGGGGCGTTCGCCCCGACGGCAATGAAAGGCTCGGCGATCTTTGGTAAATGCTGGGATCATCTGCCAACATGTGCCTCTTAAGGGAGAACCCGCGTGGCTGAAGGCGACGGTGAAGTGCAGACGACTGCAGATCTTACCGGCGCGCCCGACGTATTCATAAGCTACGCCTCGCAAGATGCAGGTCTTGCTAATGCCGTTGTGGCGGCCCTCGAGCGGCGGGAATTGAGGTGCTGGATTGCGCCTCGTGACGTCACACCTGGTGCCCTCTATGCGGACGAAATCATTCGCTCGATCAATGGGTCGAAGGTAATGGTAGTCGTGCTATCGGGAAGCGCGGTTACATCCCCTCACGTCGGGAAAGAGGTCGAGCGGGCGTCGTCCAAGCAGCGCCCGATCATCGCGCTGCGGACCGATGCGGCACCATTGACGACGGCGCTCGAGTATTTCTTGAGCGAGTCGCAGTGGATCGATTTGAATGCGGAAGGCACGGAGGCTACCTTTGCAAAGCTGGTCATCGCACTCCGGCGTCATTTGGCGCCCGATTCGGTCGAGGACCCGCGCCACCGTCGTGAAACGGCACGGTCGCCAGCAGATCCCTCCGCGCACCGTCCTTCTTTTGGCGGTCGAGCACGCTCGGGCCTGACCTTTCCTCTCGTTGCGATCGGCACCCTGCTCGCCGTTATGGTGGCCTACCTGGTCTTGGAGCACCTCTCGCTCGGAAAGCGAGTCACCGCAGCCGATCGCGACGGCGGCAGATCGGCCGTCACCATACCTACGACTGGCACTCCCGATGCGGTCCAGGCATTCGCACCGCCGGCGCATTCCATTGCCGTGCTGCCATTCGTGAACATGAGCGGGGATGCGAAGCAGGAGTATTTCTCTGACGGTATCAGTGAAGAGCTGCTCGATTCACGGTCGCGCCTGAACGATCTACAGGTGGCCGCGCGGACGTCGTCCTTTTCCTTCAAAGGTAAGGACGTTGATATCTCGACCATCGCTCACGAGTTGAATGTCGGTGCGGTCCTCGAAGGCAGCGTGCGCCGATCCGGCAACACGATAAGAATTACGGTGCAGCTCATCAATGCGGTGACCGGCTTTCATATCTGGTCGCAGAGCTATGACCGTAAGTTGACCGACATTCTGAAGCTTCAAACCGAGGTGGCAACCTCGGTTGCACAACAGCTCGAAGTCAAGCTAGTTGGGGATGAGGGTACCAAAATCGAGCTGGGCGGCACGAAGAACGCCGATGCCTACGATGCCTATCTGCGCGGCTTGCAACGGTATGAGGAGGCGCATGGGACAGAACGCGATTATCGCGATGCGTTGACCGCGTTCGATCGGGCGATCTCGCTCGATCCCAATTACGCGCTGGCCTATACGAGAAGGGCTGCCGCGCTCGATTACATTTACCGCTATCCAGACGATCCGAATGTGCGCCCAGCAGTGCTAGCGCAGGCTCACGAAGCGGCTGAGCGCGCTTTGGCTCTCGCGCCGCAACTCGGCGAAGCGCACATGGTGCTCGCATACACGTATTACCGGGGGAGCGCCCGATCTTGCTGCAGCGGCCCGCGAGTACGACCGCGCCGTAGCCCTCGCGCCAGGCAGCGCATGGGTACAACGCGGCTTTGGCTTTTTTGCCGCCAAACTCGGTCATTTCGAGCTCGCCCTGGCTGCGGCGCGCCGCGCCGTCAGCCTGGATCCACAGAAGGCGCTGACGCGCCAAGTGCTCGCAGAGGTCTTGATCGACGCGCGCCGCTTCGGTGAGGCGCTGACAGTCTTGGAAGATGCGATGGTCCTGTCTCCGGGCCCACACGCCCTTGAATCGCTTATGCAAGGCGCATTTGTTGCCTCCGGGCAGATTGAGAAGGCGCGGATGATTTGTGAGTCGCCCTCGACGCCGCTCGACGACGATGACCGGCACTCCTGTTTGGCGCTCGTATACCATGCGCTCGGACGCCAGATCGATGCCGAACGTGAAATGAAGGAATTCCAAGCAGTCGTGGGGGCCGACGGGGCATACGACGTCGCGGGGATCTTCGCGCAATGGGGAGACAAGGTGGCCGCGTTGCAGTGGCTGGCCCGGGCTGAGCGCCTCCACAATTTCGACTTGCTGTCGCTCAGGGTGGACTGGGCCCTCGATCCGATCCGAAGTGAGCCCCAGTTCAAGGCGATCGAGTCCCGGCTTCATTTCCCTCCGTAACTCGACTATTGCCTGCCGGGAACCGGACGCTCGCGACCGTCAGGTTCGGGGTCCAGCACTGGATCCGGTGGACCGGCGACCTTCGTAAGCCCAAGCACATCTAACGTGACCCCAGACAAGACCGCAGATGCGGCATCGTCGTGTGCCGCACTTGTCATCAGGCAAGCCGAATGATGCGCAACATATAGAATTGGCGATTGACGTTAAAGCGATTCTGGGCGGGACAATGGAATGGTCTTGCGGCCATGGCGCCGGTAGATATGGAAGTCGGAGTCTAACGACAGAACAAGACACCGCTCGTAGAGTTCGGCCATCCGGACCAGACAGACATCCGCGAGCGCCCCAGGTACGTGGTCGTAGCGGTCGAGTAGCTTCCTAACTGCTGCGGCTTCATCGGCCAGGTTCAATCCGATTTGGACGGCGCCCGACTCAAGCAGCGCCAAGACGCTGCTCGCGCCGCCAGAAAACTTGCGCAGCAGGAAACATGCTTCGGATACAACCGCTTCGCATGTAAGGAACGGCGCTGGAAGAGCTGCAAATTGCGACTTTGCCCAGGCATGCGCCTGGTCGTTGCGGCTGAGAGCCGCAACCAACGGTCCGGTATCCAGCAACACGACCGGCCGGTTACCTGCCGAAGTCATTCAGATAATTTGGGTTCGAGGCAAGACCGGCCGGGCAATTGCGAACGCTTCCAATCAAGGCGCCAGCCAAGTCCAATGCTGACCGATATTTGCGCGCCTTATCGGCCTGCGCGACGTACCTGATCATTGCACGCCGTGCCAATTCGGACTTTGTTATGCGCTCGCCACGGGCGACGGCAACAATGTCTCGCCCTAGTTCTGCGGGAATCTTGACGGTAAGCGTGGTCATGGCGGTTCGGTAATATCTAGTGTCAGACGATAATACCATAGCGGCTCAACCCCTGCCAATCGCCCGTGTCTGGTTCTTTTCCCCACTCTCTGGACGAGAACCGATAACACCGGTATCTACCCCTCAATCACGGACGTACTGCGCGGCCAGGAGCAGCCGTTGTTGCCATGCTGATCGGCACCTTTAACGAGACACCAAGGATTACAGAGGGTCGTCACGAAGCGACCTTTCGCGCGGAGCGGGCGATCGTCTCAGTGCAGGTCCGAATTGGGGATGCACGGTCAACGCACCCGTCGCGCCATGGTCTCGAGTCGCCGCGAATGCCTTCCCGTCATCCGGATCGCGCAGGTAATCTCGGGCCAAGAAATTGGCGAGGATTTATCAGATGAGCAGCATTTGTGGCCGATTCGGGCTGCTCGCAACGCTCCTGCTACTGTCTTGGGTGCCGTGCACGGTTGCAGGATCCCCAAAGCCGATTGCAGTGCTGCCCCTCGAAACGTATCTCGGTCGATCTTTGGCGATTCGCGCATCTATCAACAGGCATGAAGGGCGGTTTCTGTTTGACACGGGGGTAGGTGTAACGATGATCAGCCCGAGTCTCGCCGACGCACTCGGCTGCAAGCCATGGGGAAACTTGACCGGCTTTCGAATGACCGGTGAGCGGCTCTATATGCCGCACTGCGACGGTTTGATATTTGAGAGTCACGGCGTCTCCCTCCCGGCCCCCATTGTGGGAGTTATGGACATCATGACTCTCTTCGATTCGGACGTGCCAAAGTTGGATGGGGCCGTCGGCTTCGACGCTTTTGCAGGCCGGGCAATCACGCTGATCATCCAACGCAAACAACTTGTTGTTGAAAGTAAGGGTAGCCTCGCGGCGCGCGTGCGCGCGGCGACGGAAATAGCGGTCAGGGTTGTACGAGATGCTGAAGGCGTGGCGCTAGCGGTCGACGTTGCCGTTCCGACGGCTAACGGTCGCGCATGGATGGAGCTTGATTCCGGAAACGGTGGAAGCATCGTTGTTTCGCGTGCCGTGGCACCACTACTTAATCTCGATCCAGCCGCTGACAAACCCCAGGCCGGCGCATTCAATATCGCGGCCGGAATCACAGTCGCAGGAAAAATCCGCACGCCTCAAGGAAATGATCATGGACGGCAACATTGGCTCCCAGTTTCTCGAAAACTGGTCCTTAACGCTCGACTTGGCGAGCGGACGGGCGTGGTTGGCGCACACATCGCATTAATGATAGTCCTCCTCGCGCTGATGGCGCACGGCAGTGATGGTTACGGAATGACCGTCATCGATCTCGAAAAGTGCAACATAGCCCGAGTGACCAAACGGGATCAGGAGCTCTCGCCACCGGGGATTCTTCTGAAGAAGCGCTTTTCTGCACGAGAACGGCGAGTAGGCCAGTAGAGCAAAGCCCCGTTCAATCGCCGCGAGTGCTCGTTCGGCCGCATCTCGCTCCCGCTCGACAAGAAAGTCGTACAGCCGACCCAGGTCCTCGAGTGCCTCTTCGGTCAGCCGGACTTTATAAGTCACGACCGGGTGCGCTGCGCGCGCGCCAGCCGCTTGCGAAGCCGCGCGACGGCCTTGGCGGCGGGCACATAATCGCCTCGCGCCCGCGCACGTTCTGCGCTCGCCATGCCACGCGCGAGGAACTCCAATTGAGTCTTGCGAAAATCAATACTGCGAGAAACGGCGTCCATGACAAAGGCGGACAGGGTTTCTCCCGGTCCGAGCACGTCTTCCGCATCGGCGCGCAGCTGCTCCGACACACGCAGCGGCGGAATGGTTCGAGATTTAGGAGCGGCCATCACGACCTCCATTTGCATCGCACTTGCGATGCAATCTAGCGCAGAGCAATCCGACGTGCAAGGCCGCCGAGTGGCCGGTCTGAGGCAACGATTTCCCAAGTTACCGATGTGCTCGGTAAGGACCCAATGCCCTCGGCTTCGAGAGGATGAAATTGAACCATCCACACGCGGAGCATTTGACGTGAACGTCAGGAGTCGAGCCACTTTGAGACCTGCGTCAGCGCCCGCCGATTTCGACCACAGCGGCCGTCCCTATGTCCGCTGTCCGGCTCGAATCGAATGGCCGCCTGAGCTCCCAGCCGTCATTGACACGCTGAAGAAACTTGGGCGTCAAATCCGCCCGACGCTGCTACGTTCTCTTGAGGGCAAGCCGTTCACGCCCGATGTTTCGTTCGAACTGGCACCGCCTGATGACGATGGCGACGATGCCCGGTAAAAATGGCGCACGCCCGACTTTGGGCGAGCGCTTCACCTTTCACGATTTGCGGGCCAAATCGGCGAGCGACGATGAGCTGGCGGTCGCTACGGAGCGCCTCGCGCGTGATGATCCGCGAACGACGCAGAAGGTCTACCGCCGGAAACCCCGGCGAGCCAGACCCGTTGCGAAAATATTGGACATCGGCAGCGATATTGGACAATGCGACGCGCTTCGTCTGATGCAACTTCGATTTGATGGTGGCCAGGGGCGGAATTGAACCAGCGACACGCGGATTTTCAGTCCACAACCGCAGGCCGCCCATTTCGCTGATTATTACTGTGGATGTTACCGCTCAAGGCCTACCCGACGAAGCAGCAAGTGAAACCGTGGCTCATTGCGCAGCACATCGAAGGCGGGTTCAACGCCAATCTCCGTGATGGCAATCGTACGTTCTGCGTAAGCCGTTTCAAGAGAATCGATGGCTTTCTCTTTCTCGCCGAGCCGAGCAAAGAGGATCGCGATGCCGTAGGCGTCGTCGTACGCTTCCGCCGGATTCGGCTTGACGGCTGACAAGTCGAGGAGTGCGCGCCAGTAACCCTGCGCGCCGTAGGCAGCAAGTGCCTTGTGCAGAGCATCTTCGCGTGACTGCACCAATTGCGGGTCTTCTCCGGAAAGCGTCCGGGCGGTGCTCTCCTCGGAGATGGCGTCATTGAACCGTCCGAGGTAGGTATAAAGATGAGCGAGGCGTTCGTGGCCCACGGCGAAGTTCAGATCGAGGCCGTTGGCCTTCTGATACTGCGCCAGAGCCTGGTCGTAATAGCGCGCCCAGACGTAGGTTCGGCCCAGGAAGGATTGGATAGCGGGTGAAAAAGGATCGAGCTCAGCCGCTATCTTCATTTCGGCGATGGCTTCATCGTGTCTGCCAAATGGTGAGAGATAACCGTTCGAGTAGAAGAAATGGACCTGGGCATTGCCTGGATTCAGCGCGAGGCCACGGCGATACTCTCGTTCTGCTGTAGGCCAGTCGTAGTCAAGGTGTGACTTGGCGAAGGCGAGCGCTGTATGAGCATCCGCGAGATTATCATTGAGCGCAATGGCCCGCGTTGCCGCTTCAATAGCCTTCGGCAAAGTCTCGGCAGGTGTGGAGACCCCAAAGATTGGCGCCAGCATATAGGCGCGTGCCAGTGCGGCATAAGCGTCGGCAAAACTTGGGTCCCTAGCGACGGAGCTGGTGAAAGCCGCGATCGCTAGCTCAAAGCCCGCTTGAGTCCGAAGATTCCAGGCCTGCAAGCCCTGGAGAAAGTCCTCATAAGCTGCAGCATTGACGCTCGGTGTGCCGGCAAGCGACTCCTGAACCTGTTGCGAAAGCGTGAGTTGAATTTTGCTCGCAATGCCACTCGCAACATCGCTTTCTAATTTCAGGATGTTGCTTACATCTCGGTCGTAACTAGCCGCCCAAAGATGGGTCTGATCGCTGGCTTGGATGAGCTGAGCGGTAACTCGGATGCGATCATTTAGGCGGCGCACGCTGCCCTCGAGCAGCAAGCTAACCCCAAGCTCCCGCGCGATCTGGGCAGAATCTTTCCGGGTTCCCTTGTAGAGCATGGCCGAGGTGCGAGCGATGACACCGAGGTGACGCGGGTCGAGACTCCCAAGCTGCGCAATCATTTCCTCGGTCATGCCATCCGCAAAATAGTCCTGTTGGGAATCCCCACTTAGGTTTAGGAACGGCAGAACCACGATCATCGCTTTGCGCGGAGGAGAATCGGCGCGGTGCAACAAATATTGACCGACGGTGAGCGCACCCGCGATTAGCGCCAGCGCTATCGCCGCGCGCAGCGGCCACCGTTTGGATTTGGCTTTCGGCGCCGTCAGAGTGTTGACGCCGGGCATCTCCGCCACTGTGACCGCGACCGGCACCGCGGGCGGATCGGCCACGAAATCTGAGAAGCGGTAACCCTTGCCGGGGATGGTGTGCAGCAGCCGCGGGCTGCCGGGGTTGTCGTGAAGGACTTGCCGAATCTTTCGAACAGCCGTGTTAATGCTGTTATCGACGTCGCCAAAAACGTTCTTGCCCCAGATGCGGTCGAGGATCTCCTGACGCGTGACGAGCTGTCCACGGCGCTCCAAGAGCAGTAGCAAAAGCTCCATCGGGATCCGCTCAATGGCAACGGGCCGGCCGGCTCGTCGCAGTTGGTAAGCGCCTCGATCTACCTCGAAGCTCTCGAATCGGATGACATCCATGAACACTTCCAGTGGACTTGGATCGGCGCTGGGGATGCTTTGAGGTCCCCGCGAATCACGTAACTGGTTGAACGATTTAGAGAATTATTAATACACGAAAGCTACAGAAAACCTACAGACGGCCTCCATTGCGCAATGGCCATCAACCCTCATAAGGATGCGCCCGGCAGGAATTTCCTGCTCACCATTCACAACCCAGGAGAAACAAGATGAAGATCTCGGCGCACAAAGTATTTCTTCCGTTTGCAGTGGTATTGCTGGCTCTAGGTGGTACCGCTTGGGCGCAAGAGAACCATGGCTGCTCGGACGCCACTCTAAACGGTGAGTACGCGTTTACTGTGTCAGGGCAAATCTTTCTCCCGAACGGGACCAGTATCCTGCGGAATGGTGTTGCTTTGACGCACTTTGACGGCGCGGGTCACCTCAGCCAGGTCGATTCGGTGTTGTCCAGCCCCAATGCGCCGGTAGTGCCCGGCGCTCCTACCAATTCGGAGGGCTTTCATGATGACGAAACCGGCACATATACCGTCAATGGCGATTGCACCGGCACTTTCAATGTGGTTTTCCCACCAAACGTCAGCTCGTCCGGAACGGTTCCAGGAGCCAAGCTCACTGTTCTTTTCGTACTGAGCAATCATGGTCGGGATATCTACACCATCGTGATTTCCATCACGCCTCCGGGCGCTCCGGGACCCGTCCCTGCTCTGATTCATAGCGATGGCCACAAGCTTGGTTTTGTTGAGACGGATAGCAATTAGCGGGCCGCGTGGGCGAGTCGAGTTGCGCTGACTTAGTCGGCGCCGGGGACACTATCAAGGCCCTGTCGCCGACGGCTTAGGCGGGCCATCGTGACCCACAAGTAGTTGAGAAATGACCCAAACGAAACACGCATCTCTTAAGAAGCCACTGGAAGAGTCGGGCGGCTTGAGTTGATGACTGGGTTCGTGCGCGGAAAGCAGCGGAGAGTCCGGCGGCTTTCTATGCTCTATGGCTTGGGAGCGGATGAATTCATTCGACAACGGGCCGATGGACCGCATCAGAATGATATGTGGGATTCGACCGAACCCGGCGTTCTGACTACAGGCTCGTCAATAACTCTTCGAACTTCAGGCACGCGAGGAATTCTTTATGACAAGTCCAATTCGCGGCGCTCAAAATTCGCAGCGCGCTGTTAAGCAATGCCCCCACACTTGGCGGGGTTGCGCTCCGACCACGGCCTTGCTATCACTTGCAAATGTAATGCGACGCGGCGTGACGCGAGCTCTTCAACTTTTCTGGATTACGACGCTACTTATCGCATTGGCCGCTCCCGCCGCCAGAGCATCGGAGAATGACGCCGCGCACTATCCGACGGGAACCAACACGATTGAGCCAGCCATGATGCCATCACCCGGCGCGTCACTCTGGCTGAACTACATTACCTACTATACGGCCGATCGTTCCAATAACAGCAATGGCGGCTCGGCGGTTCCGGGTTACGAAGTCAGCACGATAGCCGAGGCCGCGCGCTTGCTGCACACGTGGACTTTGATCGATGGAGTGGCATGGACGAGCGGCATCGTTGTGATCGCCAGTGACACCGACCTCCACGTGCCGCATACATACGGCAGCGGTGGTGGCTTGGGCGATCTAGTGATCCAGCCGGTGCTCTTGACTGCCGCGTTCGGTAATCTTCATGTGCTTGGCGGCTTCGACGTGTCTCTGCCTACGGGGAATTACAGCAAAGACAAGCTCGTCAACCCGGGTCTCAACTACACGACGGTTGCCCCGCAGATTGCTCTGACGTGGCTGCCCGCGAAAGAGTTCGAGTTTTCTATTTTCTCGATCGCGGGATTCAATTCGAAGAACCCGGCGACCCACTACACATCCGGCGATTACATCGACATCGATTATGCGGTGGGCTATCGCCCGGTTCCGACATTGCGCAGGCTCCAGTTCAGCGTGGTTGGCTATTGGTTCGAGCAATTCACCGACGACAGACTCAACGGCAGCCAATACCTCGACGGGCACCGCAGCAAAGTATTTGCCGTTGGGCCGCAGGTTCGTTACCAGTTTGCCAAGGGCGGCATCGCACTCAAATGGCTGCACGAGACATCAGCGGAGGTCCGGCCGGAGGGTGATCGATTGCAATTGCAATTCGCAGTTCCATTCTGAAAATTAATGCGCTGGCCGCTGAGCGCAACTGTTACATCACCGGATCATGACTTTGGTCCTTGATCGATCCATTATCCGCGTCGCAAACATCTCCTATGAGTCTGCATTTCAGCACCCGAGGGCGCTTGAGGACGTAACGCCTCCTGCGCTCGCCGAAGGCTTCACTTTTAATCCGAAGCCGCTTTCAGCACAGCTTTCAAGAGAGTCATGACCGTGCCGGAATGACCGGCTCGATGCGGTCGTTCACCTCTAATCATTACGCGTGGCAGGAACGCCCGGTTCGGGTTCACGGGACGCTTTCGTGCACCCAGCCTGTTATTTGGGAGGATGAGCGTGCTGCCGAGGTGCAGACACCGGCGGCTTTCGCCCTGAGTAATCAGACCGTGAAATTCAGCAAGATGATGTCGCCAGGGGGACGAGTGGTTTGCGGGCGACTCTCGGTGCCGAACCGCTGCGAATCGGAACCGCTTACGCAGGCGAGGGACTCTGCATCGGCGACACGCCGATCGACGGGGCCAGGATACGAAATCTTCTTGACGATGTCGTCGGAGACCCGCTTGCCTACGTGGCCGCGTTGATTGGCATGAGCCCGCCGTAGTCTTGTCAATGTCAGAGCCGGTCACTGGCGCAATCGATCCCATGGATTCCAGGATCGTACGCAGTGTTGATATATGCGAGTGCAGTGCATCCGCCATCTCGACCAGCATCATCCATCGTCCACGTTGTTGCGCGACCGGGACTTTATGATTCCTATCCGCTCCTCTCCGCAAGCGTTAAGCTCATCTGTGCCATTCAACTCCAAGGAAAGGCCATGCAGTCGATACCGGTCGGAGCCAAGGGCTCGTTCAGTCTTGTCGTCATCCCCGACCATCTTGCCAGCCGTTTCAAGGATGCGACACTGCCTCCGGTTCTGGCGACGCCGGTCATGATCATGGTCATGGAGAACGCGGCGCTCAACGCAATTAAGCCTTATCTCGACGCTGGCGAAAGCGCGCTCGGCACTCGGGTCGACGTGCGCCATCTGGCAGCGACGCCGGCCGGTCAGCGCGTCACCGGCGAAGCGAAAGTGACCAACGTTGACGGGCGGCGTATCGAGTTTTCGATTCGCGCGACCGACGGGACGGAGGAGATTGGAGTCGGCACGCACGAACGCGTCGTAATACAACTGGCAAAATTATCCGAACGGATGAAGGTTAAATTCGGCTGGCGAGCGACTATTGCCACCGTGTTCCCCGTCACGCCCGAACGCGCTACTCTCGAAAGTCAGTCAATGCCGCCGAAAAGCTGTCGCGGCAGACAGCTTGCCCTTTGCGACCGCCGCGCGCTGCTCAAGTCGTTCGCCCTGGCGCCCTTCGCCAGCGCCCTGGCGCCGATGGCCCAGCTTGGCGATCTTCGTCAAGCAGTGGGAGAGATTCCGCATCGGTCTCTCGGACGCTTACTCTGATACCCGCTTCCATGCGACTCAAACCACTCAAGCACATCGACGTCGGCCGGCTGCGGCGCACGCGACGCACGCGACGCACCAGCTTTATCCGGGGGACGTGCGGCTGAATAGCCGGGTGCGGTATCTCGCTATCCCACCTAGGGCCTGTTAACACTACGTGATATGCTGCACGGATGGAAATCACACCCGAACAGTACGCGCGCATCGAGCCGCATCTGCCCACGCAGCGTGGCAACGTCTCGCATGAGAACCTTAACGTGATCAACGCGATTCTTTTCATTGCAGAGAACGGCTGCAAGTGGCGCGCGCTGCCGAAACGCTTCGGTAACTGGCATACGATCTACACGCGCATGAATCGCTGGGCCAAGGCGGGCGTGCTGG
>Ga0302325_10008381_pt1 | contig 22702 bp, 22 predicted proteins | sample Palsa_T0_2_FD_201948 | JGI IMG/M metagenome (GOLD analysis project Ga0302325, IMG submission 201948) | Peat permafrost microbial communities from Stordalen Mire near Abisko, Sweden - Palsa_T0_2 | ecosystem: Environmental > Terrestrial > Soil > Palsa > Peat permafrost | place: Sweden: Abisko...
CGCTTAGCCCCCTGCGTCAGCTTGGGGCAGCGGGGGCGGAGGAATGGCCCCAAGCTCACGCATGGGGTTAAGCGTGCGGAGAATGGATCCCGTCCAAGCGCACGATCAGCGTCAGGATTCGCTTTCGGCCAACGACTTCAAAGCAGGCCCGGTTACGCGCATGGTTTCCCACGCGCTCAAGCTTTCCGCTCCCAGGGCCTTGTAGAACTCTATCGCCGGCGTGTTCCAACGGAGCACGTGCCACACCACTCGCGTGAGGCCCTCGGCTTGGGCACGCTGCCCCAGGTACCGGAACAGAGCCCGGCCGATTCCTTTGCCCCGGTGCGATGGCTGTACGAACAGGTCTTCCAGGTAAATTCCGGCGCGGCCATGCCAGGTCGAGTAGTTGTAGAAAAAGAGCGCGAAGCCTACCGGTTCACCTGACCAATCGGCAATCACGCACTGAAATCGCGTCAGCGCGCAGAACCAATAGCTCAGAAGATCCTCCTCGGTAGCAACCACCGCCGCCGGCTCGCGTTCATACTCGGCCAGAGCCCGAATCAGAAAGAGGATCGAACCCACATCGGCAGGCTGGGCTTCGCGAATTGTAAGCATTTCCCATTCTCGCCGGAGACTGACGCAAGCCACAGTCTAAGGGACGCTTCCGCTCAAAACGCTTCCTAACGGGACAGCGAAACAGGACGTTGGTGAGCCGATGTCTATTGGGTCCGGTCTCCGTCCCGAAACTTACCCTTTGTGAGACGACCCGCCGTTCAGAAGATCGGCCTCAGGACCATCCGGCCGTACACGATGAACGCCATGAGGAGACCCAGCACGCCGCTTAAGATGATGGGCGTGATCTCGCGGTACTTGGCGTGCACCCAGACGAACACGAGGCTCTCGATCGTCAAGACCGTGGCAGCCAGGATCGTCAGCGGCGGATGCCAATGGAACGCGGCGGGGACGATCAGCCCGACCGCGCAGACGAGTTCGAGGATGCCGAGGGCCGTCCAGGCTTCCCGCGGCAACGCACCAAAAGACGGGACCCCCTCGCTTACCTTGTCGAACAGGAAGACCTTCATGACGCCCGACGCTCCGTACAGGAGCACGGCGAGAATCTGCAGGACCCACAACAGGATGTTCATCGTGTGCCTTCTGCCGTTTTCAGCGCCGGCGGGCGCAGGGCGGTTTCTCCCCGCATTGTTAAGCTTAACCGCATGACGATCAAGCATCTTCCCCTTTTGGCAGTCGCGCTGATAGGCTCCCTGACAGCTTCCGCACAAACCACAAAACAAATTCCGCTGCCGGCGAGTCAAAACCCCTCGAACGCTGACCTTCCCATTTCGGGCGGAGTATGGGCCGGAGACACGCTGTATGTGAGCGGATGGCTCGACCCGGAAATGAAGGCACACACCGATACCAAGTCACAAACCGTGGGTCTGATCAAGGACATTCAAGAATTCCTCGAATCGCAGAAACTGACGCTGGGCGATGTGGTGATGATGCGTGTGTACCTCGGCGCCGATCCTGCGAAAGACGGCAGGACGGACTTTGCCGGAATGACGGCCGGATATAGCCAATTCTTCGGCACCAAGGACCAACCGAACAAGCCCGCACGCACCACGCTGCAGGTGGTTCTGCCCGCTGGCGTTCGGGGCGCTTTGGTAGAAATCGACTTAATCGCAGTGCGTCCAAAGTAGCAGCCGGGCCGCCGCGCGAGTCGATCACGGCGTGCGGGGAGCAGAACATCATGAGCAATAAATGGTACACGCGTCCGGTGCTGTTCGTAGCGGACATCGACAGGTCCGTCGATTTTTACGTGAAGCAGCTCGGGTTCACGGAAGCGTGGCGATATGAGGAGGAGGGGAAAGCGTGGGTCGCGCAGGTCGGCCGGCACGGCTGCGAGCTCATTCTCTCTTCTCAATGGGCCGATAAAGTGGGCAAAGGCCTAATCTTCATTTCGCTCGATGCCGGCGTGCTGGATGCCTTGCGCGCGGAGCTGGAAGGGCGCGGAGTGGATGTGAAGGACGGCCAATGGGGGTATCGGCTCATGGTCATCGCGGACCCGGATGGCAACGAGCTCTACTTCCCCTATCCAGCGTCACCTGCCACCGACGCGACCGCGGGCGATTCGGTGTGAGAGACAGTCAGAGACCTCACGACAGGTATCGCTTAAGCGGAGGCGATCGCCTTCAATCGCCGAAGAACTGTCCCGATTCTTGCCTGACTTGCGGCATCGGGCAGCAAGTAGCCAGGCAGAGCGTCGACGAGTCCGGGCGACGCCAGCAATCTGGTGATCTCTGTGCGGAGGTACCCGCGAAGCAAGGCGGTCTCTGTTCGTACTTCTTCAACAATCGTGGAGCTACCGTCGACGACGAAGATCAGATCTTCCAGGTCGTGGCTCGCGAAGAAATCGCCTCGCCCACGACCTCTGAACGCTTCGAGTTTCGTGGCGAGGAAGTACGGTGCGGTCACAACCCGGATCTCCAAATCCCGAAACAGCTGGTGCGTGGTCGCGGCTTCCATAGCGCCGCGATACCAGCGACTGGAGAATCCGAGAATCTTCTCATCCAGGGGCATGACGTCGAAGATCGTTCCCGAATGAACCCACCGGCATAGGGGCGCTCCTTCACTGGTGTCTTCGGAGAACCCGAGCGCGCGAAGGCGCTCGCCGAACACAGCGTACTCCGCATATGAGGTGATTTCAGCAATGGCGTCCACATCCAGCGTCGTGCGCGGCGCGCCCGCGCCTTCATCTGTAATGAGCAGGCTCGTGACGGCTCCTCCCACAAACACGAGGTTTCCCAGCATTGGGCGCAGTAGCACGGCAGTTGCGATAAGCCTCTCAAGATTTGAATTCAGCATTGACCCCTCGCAACCGCCGGTGTAACTCAGCCTTGGCGATCTTACCCTCCCGAACACGTCCCTCACGCAGTGCGTCGGCAAGCACTAATAGCTCATAGAAGGACTCATCGCGCAGAGCCGCCATTGGGGCGGTCTTATACAACGGCGCAAGCGAGACACCGCGCTGCTTGCCTTCCTCGTACGGCCAGACGGGAATCGGGTCATCGGTTGGAGCGATCAGCGCACGCAAAGGTGCTGCTCCGTACGAGGTCGCGACACCTCGCGTAAACTCCCCACGCTCCGCCGGAAACGCGTACTTCAACCCGTGAGTAAGAAACTCTTCGGCCGCACCTATGTTGGGACGATTCTCTAGACCAGGCCCGTGAAGCAAACCACTCGCCCGCGCGCGTTTTACGCTAGCGTGGACCTCCGAAGGGCTCATGACCAAATCAAGCGCGAGGCGCGAGTAAGAAGTGCGGCGCGACCCAGCCGCGAGAAGCTTAAGCACCACGTAAACGTCCTGGGGCTTCAACGCCATACCTTCATTCTACATTCGCGATTCGCGAATAGCGAATCAACTCTTAGGGTCGATTCAAGGTGCGCAATATGGTCGCTGCAACGTTGACGGCCGGAGGCGTGTTCGCGACTGTGGTTCTGAATTATGATGACGGATCGATAGAAGGGCGTCATGTCGCCGGAAGCGCCCTGTTTACAGGCCCTTCGGTTGGCTTACGCTTTACAAAGAAGTCACAATCCAATGACGAATGTGATAATCTCGCCAGCGATGACGCAACTGGCTGATCTTTGGGGGCTACAGCATGAAGGTGTTTGATAGTTCCGACATCCGGAACGTGGCGCTGATCGGACACGGGCACGCAGGAAAAACATCGCTCGCATCTGCGCTGCTCTATACGGCGGGAGCGAGCGACCGGTTGACGAAAGTCGACGAGGGCAATGCCGTCACCGATTTCGACGAAGAAGAAGTGGCGCGCAAGCTGACCATCACGACCGCTTTGGTTTCGTTCGCGTGGCAGAAGAATAAGATCAACCTGGTGGATACGCCTGGCTACAACATTTTTTTGAATGAAGCGCGCGAGAACCTCCAGGCCGCCGACGCGGCCGCGGTGGTGATTGACGGATTGGCCGGCGTCGAAGTGTCCACCGAGAAAGTGTGGCAGTTTGCGGAGGACTTGAGCCTTCCGTGCATGTTTTATGTGAACAAGCTCGAGCGAGAGCGGGCAAGCTTTTCCCGCGCTGTGGAAAGCATTCGCGAGGCCTTTGGCCGCGCCGCCGTTCCGGTGCTGCTCCCGTGGGGAGAAGAGAAGAACTTTACCGGAATCATTGACGTGATCCGGATGCGCTCGTATGGCTACAAGGCGGGCGCGGACGGCAAGGGCAAGGAAGCCGATATCCCGGCCGAATACGCGGAGGAGGCCGGGAAGGCGCACGAAGCGTTGGTCGAAATGGTGGCGGAAGGCAACGACGAGTTGATGGAGGAGTTCTTCGCTCAGGGGACCCTCCCGATCGACCACATGGTGAGCGGCATGCGATCCGCCATTCGGGAACGGCGCCTGTTCCCCATTCTCTGCGGCTCCGCCTTGCAGAATATCGGCTCGGATTGGCTATTGAACTTTGTCGCCGAGGCGCTGCCTTCGCCGGTCGAGGGGCCGCCGTTCGCCGCATCCGAGAACGGCAAGGACGTCAAAGCCGTTGTTTCCCCCAAGGAACCGGTCTCGCTCTTCGTTTTCAAAACCGCCGTCGATCCCTTCGCCGGACGTCTCTCCTTCTTCAAAGTAATGTCGGGCTCGCTGAAAGACGACAGCACTCTGCTGAATAAGCGCACCGGCGGCTCGGAGCGCCTGGCGCACATCGCCACGCCGTTTGCGAAAACTTCCCAGCCTGTCACCGAGTTGCGCGCCGGCGACTTGGGTGTGGTTGCCAAATTGAAGGAAACCCTTACTGGCGACACGCTGGGCGACAAGGCGGCGGTTCGCGAGTATAAGGGGTTCAACCCTCCGGAGCCCTCCATCGCATTTGCCATCGCCGCCAAGACGCGAAATGACGAGGACCGGCTCAGCGTGGCTCTGCACAAAATTCTGGAAGAGGACCGGTCATTGCGTTTTTACCGCGATCCCCAAACCAAGGAGTTTCTCCTCGCCGGAAACGGCCAGCAGCATGTCGAGATCGTGGTGAGCAGATTGAAGCGCCGCTACAGCGTGGAAGTGGAACTCCACGCGCCGAAGATTCCCTATCTCGAGACCATTCGCGGCTCGGCTGAGGCGCAGGGCCGGCACAAGAAGCAGACCGGCGGGCACGGGCAATTCGGCGATTGCTGGATACGGATCGAGCCTCTGCCGCGCGGCGAGAAATTCGAGTTCGTGAATGAGATCTTCGGCGGGTCCATTCCTCGCAATTTCGTCCCCGCCGTGGAAAAAGGAATTGTCGAGGCTGCCGAAAAGGGCTTCCTTGCCGGCTTCCCGGTCGTCGATTTCAAGGTGGCCGTTTACGACGGCTCGTACCACGATGTCGATTCGTCGGAAATGGCATTCAAGCTTGCCGGCCGCAAGGCCTTCCGCGCCGCCATGCAATCCGCCCGGCCCGGCTTGCTCGAGCCGGTGATGAGAGTGGAAGTGGAAACGCCCACGGAATTCGCCGGCGATCTGATGAGCGATTTCAACGGCCGCCGCGGCCGCATTTCGGGCATGGACATCAAAGGCAACACGCAGTTTATTCGGGCCCAGGTCCCGATGTCGGAAATGCTGACCTATCAGAACGATTTGACCTCCATGACCCAGGGCCGCGCCTCATTCCACATGGAATTCGATCATTACGATTTTGTGCCGGCGCTGCAAGCCGACAAAATCATTGCCGCAGCGAAAACCCACGCGCAGCCGGGCGAAGAAGAGGAATAGCTTCGAGTCGCTGGTTCAGCGGGCGCGCTCGCTCGTGCCGGCTCTTATTCCCCGGACCGCGCGCGGCAAAGCGCCGTCGTTCGCAGGGTGCGATAACTGTTTCTGGCGCTGCACTCTACGCACTCTATGCGCACCATTATTCTGCTTGTGCTCTCCAACACGTTCATGACCTTCGCCTGGTACGGCCACCTGAAATACAGAAAGTCTCCGCTGGTCGTAGCTATTCTCGTGAGCTGGCTGATCGCGCTGGGCGAGTACTGTCTTCAGGTCCCCGCCAATCGCATTGGATACGGTGAATTCACCGCATATCAACTCAAGATCATTCAGGAAGTGATCACGCTGATCGTATTTGCCGTCTTTGCGTATTTCTACTTGGGCGAAGGCTTCCGGTGGAACTATGTGGCGGCCTTTGCGCTTCTCGCGGGGGCAGTAGTGTGCGCCTTCTGGGGCCGTTAGCCTCGAGCGTCCCTGGCAAGCCGCGACGTCTGATCCTACCGCTCGGTGACGGGCCGCTTACAATAGGAGCGTGAGCTGTCCCTCATTCGGATACCGTGGCCGGAGATCGGGCGGCTTTGAGATGTGCCGTCATGTTTCTTACTCGCGTGCGTAATACCAATCCCTGCCCCCCGGCCAAACCAATTCTGTCCAGTGTGCGTCTGAAACTGAAGATGACCTTGGTTCCCAAAACTCACTCCGGCTTTGTCTTTTGGTTTGGTTTAGCCCTCGCGGCGGCGGCGTGGGGGCAGACCGCCCAACCACCGGCAGCGAACACTCCACAGGCCGCGGGCGCTCCACAGGCCGCGGGCGCTCCGCAGGCTGGGCAACCCAGCCCACAGCCTGGCACGCAACAACTTCCATTCCAGATCGTCCCGCCAGATCCTTTCCAGAAGGCGCCGCCGGGAGTGGAGGAAGCGCTGCGGGAGCGGGTCGCGAAGTTCTATGAGTGCTACGTCGATGGCAAAGTGCGCCAGAGCGAGGAGTACGTGCTGCCGGACGACCGCGACGCCTACTACGCGGTGATGAAACCCCACTTTTTCGGGTTCAAGATTCTCGACATTCGTTTTAAGGACAACTATACTCGCGCCAACGTGGCGATGCTGATCAACCAGGAAATCGCGATACCGGGCGTGCAGGTGCTGCGTACGGACGTGCCTCGGCCGTCTAACTGGGTGTTGCAGGACGGAACCTGGTACTACACCATGGCACTGGCCAAACCTGGAGAAATCATTCATACGCCATTCGGCGACAAGGTGGCTCCCGACCCGAAGGATGCCCAGCGGCCGCAAGTTCTTTTCACACGTGAGGATTTAGAAAAGCGGGTGCAAGAAGCCCAGGTGTCCATCGCAGCGCGGTACAAGGCGCCGCAGCCCTCCAAGCAGGTGGCTGAGCTGACCCCGGCAACCAACTATCGGGACGAAATCATGATCATGAACCATAGCCCTACGCCGTATCATTTTCACGTCGAGGGGGTCTCCCTACCACCCGCGCTCGTGATTGAACCCTCCCAGGGTGAGATGCAGGCTAACGGGCCATTGACGATCAAGTTTTCGCTGCCAGCCGGGGCAGCGGCGAAGATCGGCAAGGATGAGCCGACGGTGGTGGTAGTGATGGATGGCACGGCGCTCTCGGTGCCGTTGCGCGTCAGGATTCTCGGCCCGGCCGCGCCCGGCAACTAGACTCGAGCGGTACTGAATCCCTGATCAGCTCCTAACTGATAGAGTCGAAGATGATGAAACGCCGTGATCTGCTGGCGGGTATTGCCGCCTCCGCTGTTTCCGGGTCTGATGCTTTGGCAGCAGGGGCCGCCGGCAGCGCGCCGAATAGCTTTCTCGAGGTTCGTACCTACAAGCTGCACAACAGCTATGAGGAACAGTTCAGCCACCTCTCGGATTTCCTTCGATCCGCGTATCAGCCGGCCGCGGCGCACGCGGGCGCGAGGCTGATTGGCGCATTCAACACTTATATCGGGCCCGACTCCCCCAGCCTGATCAGCATCACCCAGTACGCCTCGCTCGGCGCAATGCAAGAGGCGCTCGCGAAGCTGGCGGCCGACGAGAAATACCAGGAGCAGTTAGGATCGCTGGGTGGCGAAGCCGGGTTCCCATACCTCGGCATCGAAAGCAGCCTGTTGCGCTGTTTTGGCGGCATGCCGGAACCAGCGCTTGCCGACCCCAACGACAAAAGGCCTGCCCGCATCTTCGAGTTTCGCATCTACGAGTCGCACACTCTGGCAACTCTCGCGCGCAAAGTGCAGATGTTCAACGGAGGCGAGATTGCCATCTTCCAGAGGCTCGGCATGCGCCCCGTTTTCTTCGGCGAGACTTTGGTGGGCCCGCGGCAGCCAAATCTAATGTATATGCTTGCCTTCGACGATCTGGCCGCGCGTGAAAAGCTCTGGCACGATTTCGGCTCGGATCCGGACTGGAAGAAGCTCAGCTCGCAACCCGGACTCTCCGACGCCCAGGTTGTTTCCAACATCAGCAACGTCATGCTGCGCCCGCTGAGCTTTTCGCTGATTCGCTGACAACCGGTTCAACCCAAATCCCTGCGAGTTACAGGCGACTGCCGAAGCGCCCGGCGAAATCGGAGCTGATGAACGGATTTGTTACCATTGGGGTGCGGGGTGGAGCAGTCAGGTAGCTCGTTGGGCTCATAACCCAAAGGTCGCAAGTTCAAATCTTGCCCCCGCAACCAAAACCCCTTCCTTCCAGCGACTTACCGGGGCTCTGCGCCGATAACGGCCGTCAAACGCCGCCCGCAGCGGCATTTTGGTAACGGCAAACGCCCTCAAACATTTCAGATTGGCGGGCCAAGAAATGCTCTCCTGTCACGGAAGTCCCGCTTTAGGTCAGCAGTTAGTCCCCGGGACGACCGTGAACATGAACCACCTGGCCAGGCCTGATCGTCGCCACCGCCGTGAGCAGCTGCGGGTAAAGGGGTCGATAGAAAGTGATCTTGTTCCGGACGACATGAACAATGATGATGCCGAAAGACAACGACCTGAGATCGTGCTCGTGTTCAAATCCCCGATCGGCGGTGATCAATACATCGCACTCCAGTTGCTTCAGCAGCACGTGGTCCTTCAGATGTTGCCAACCGAGATCAAAAAGTGTCTGGACGTCATGCTCCGGGAATGCTTCGACCAGCCGCGGATCGATGGAGGCGTCTATAACGACGCGCATGCCAGCTGATCAATTGCGATATCGCGGCTTAGCTCGAGAAATGAGAAAACGTGTTGGCGGAGAATGGTGGGGTAGACGGCCAGAAAATCATCGATGGTTTCACCTGTCTCCAGAAAGTCGATGAGCGTTTGCACCGGCACTCGCGTATGTGCAAAGCAGGGCGTCCCGTGCATGACCTCCTTGTCAATGGTCACCACACCCGCGAGCGCCCTCTTTTGTTCTGCCGTCATCTCTTTCTCAATGATAGGAGATCTACCACCATTCGGCAAATGAGGAGAGATCGGCCGTGTCAAAGCGCCGCTTGCTGCGGCATCTTGGAAACATCCCAGCCTCCGCCCAACGCTTTGATCAACAGAACGCTCGCGTCCATGCGCCGGCGAAGAATATCGATGGCGGTTCGTTGGTTGTTGAGCGTGATGGTTTGCGCTGTAATCACCTGCAAGTAATTGTCGACGCCCCCCTGATAGCGATTAGTGAAGAGCTGCAGAGATTCCCTCGCGGCCGCCACGGCGTCGCTCTGCTGGCGGCGCTCCCGATCGAGCACGCGCAGAGCCGCGAGATTATCTTCGACTTGCTGAAACGCGGTCAGCGTAGTCTCGCGATAGGTCGCAACCACTGCATCGTAGTTGGCAAGGGCGATTTCCGAGCCCGCGCGCCGGCGCCCTCCGTCGAATATCGTTTGCCCCACAGCCGGTCCCACGGCCCACAAACGGCTCGGCCAGGTGAACCAGTTCAAAAGCGAAGTTCCTTCCAGGCCCGCCGTGGCTCCCAGAGTCAGGGTTGGGAAATAGGCCGCGCGAGCGATCCCGATCTGCTCGTTTGCCTCTTCCGCGCGGCGCTCGGCCGCGGCGATGTCGGGCCGGCGCTCGAGTAGCTGTGAGGGCACTCCCACGGGAATTACGGGAGGTTCGAGGTCAAGCGGCGCTCGCGGAAGATTGAATGCCGCGGGGGGCTTGCCGATCAGAATTGCGATGGCGTGCTCGTACTGCGCCCTCTGCACGGCGATGTCGGTGTCTTGAGCCCGCGTGGTATCGAGTTGCGTCTGTGCCTGCGCCACATCGGATTTGGGGGAAGCGCCGCCTTCAAAACGGTTGGTGGTGAGCCGAAGCGCATCCGTATACGCGTTCACGGTGTCGTCCAGAAGCTGCTTCTGCGAATCCGCGCTTCGCAGCTCGAAATAATCGAAAGCCAATTCGGCCTCGATGCTCAACGTCGCCGATGCCAGGTCGGCCGCGCTGGCTTGCGTCTCTTCACGCGAGGCTGCAACCGTGCGGCGGATGCGGCCCCACAGATCGACCTCGTATGAGAAGTCAAAGGGCAGTGCAAAGCTCCCAGTCGATCCTAGATTCGTTGGCATGTAAGGCTGATGATCGGAGTCGCGAATGGAACTGGCGGCCGCACCCACGGTGATGGCCGGGAACTGCGCCGACCGATTGAGGCGGATCATGGCGCGCGCCTCACGAAAGTGCGCGTCGGCGATTTTGAGGTCCTGGTTGCCGGGCGCCACCTGTTCTTCGAGCGCATTGAGCCGCGGATCGCCGAATACCTCCCACCACTTGACGGGGAGTGGCTGGCCGGGCTGCGCCGGTTTCCAGTCCTTCGATTCCTGGAATTGTTCCGGCGGCTGCTCCTTGAAAGCCGGCGTCGTTGCCACGGTAGGCTTCACGTATTGGGGGCCCACGGTGCAGCTTGTGAGGAGCAGAGCGCCGATCACCGCGCCGGACAGAGAAAGAGATAGCCGAACGGAGCTCATTTTCATTGCACAACCGCCTTTCGGCTGGGCGCGCCCGCCTGAGTGCCGAGCGACGCCAGCCGAACCTCCGTGCCGCTGACCAGCGAATCCGGAGGATCTAGAACCACTGAGTCGCTGGGCCGCAGCCCGGAAACGATTTCCACCGTACTTCCGTAATCGCGGCCGATCGAGACCGGCGTCAGCTGGACGCGCCCATCGCGCACCACGCCAACACGCAGACCTTCGCGGCGAAACAACATCGTGTTCGCGGGTACCGTAACGGAGCGGATCTTACCCGGCAACTTGATGTGGACCGAAACATACGCTCCCGGAAGTAGCTGGCCGTTGGGATTGTCGGCGTCCACTTCCACCATCAGTGTGCGTGAGGCGGCATCGATGGCGTTCGAATCGCGAACGAGTGTTCCATGAAATACGCGGCCCGGAAACTCGTCGAGCGTCAGGGATGCCGTGGCGCCGGCTTGAGCGGCGCTGGAGTACACCTCCGGAATAGCCACGAACACACGCAGTTTGTCGATGGCCGCAAGATGAAATAGCTCCTTCGACTGAGCCGCCGCGCCCGCGTCAATCAACGCGCCAACGTCGGTATTGCGCGCGGTGAGCACGCCGTCGAACGGGGCCGTGACTTTCTCGAAAGATTGCAATTGTTCCAGGCGGTTTACTTCGGCCTGCCGGGAATCGACTGTGGCTTTCTGCGCGGCGAGGTTGCTCACCGCCTGATCGGTCTCTTGCTTGGAAACGGAATTCGACTTTAGCAAAAACTGCCAGCGATCGGCTGTGGTCTGAGCGAGTTGCTGGTTGGCTTGCGCGGTCTCCAGGTTTGCCCGGGCTTGTTGAAGCTGCTGATCGATCTCGGGAGTCTCGATTTCCGCCAGCAGGTCGCCTTTCTTCACGCGCGCGCCGATATCGAAATACCATCGTTTCAGATACCCGCTGGTGCGGGCGTAAATAGCCGAATCGATGAAAGGCTGCGTGTTGCCGGGCAGCACAATCTCTTGTGTGGGCGCGGCGGTTAAGGGATGGACTACGTTCACCACCGGAGTAGCCGCCTCGTCCGTAACGCGCACGAGTTGATTGGCTGCCGCTGCGCGAGCCTCGATGCCGCTGTAGACAACATAAGATACGGTCAGCAATGCCAGAGTGAGAGCGAGCCACGCGCCGGCGCTCATGCGCTGGGAACTCGGAGCGAACGCCGGAATGAGTTCCGGAATCGGTTTGGGATCTTCTGTCTCTAGAGTGGTCATGAGAGTTACTCCATTCACCTCGATAGGCGCCTGGCGTGCAGCAAGCTGAACACAGCCGGTACGAAGGTCAAAGTGGCGAGGGTGGCGCACAGCAATCCACCGATCACGGCCCGTCCGAGTGGGGCGTTCTGTTCGCCGCCCTCGCCCAGGCCGAGGGCCATGGGAATCATTCCGATGATCATGGCGAAAGCGGTCATCAGCACAGGCCGGAAACGTGTGAATCCCGCTTCGATTGCGGCCTCGAGGGCGTTGCCGTGTTCGGCCAGGCGCTCTTTGGCGAATGCGATCACGAGAATACTGTTGGCCGTGGCCACTCCCATGCACATAATGCAACCCATCAGCGCGGGCACGCTCAGGGTGGTGTGTGTAACGAACAGGAACAGCACAATGCCCGCCAGCGCGGCGGGGAGGGCGGTGATGATGATGAATGGATCAAGCCAGGACTGAAAATTCACCACGATCAGCAGGTACACCAGCACGATGGCGAACGCCAGACCCAGCAGCAAGCCGGTGTAGGCGGTGCGCATGGTCTGAATCTGACCGCGAACACCCAGGAAACTGCCTCTCGGCAACAGTTTCCGGTTCTGGTCCACAATGCGCGTGATGTCCCGGGCGGCGCCACCCAGATCGCGGTCCTGGACGGAGGCGTAGATATCCACCACGCGGCGGATGTTGTAGTGATTCACGACAGCCATTTCGTTGGATCGCGAGATGGAGGCGACATCGGCAAGAATCTCCGGCCGTTGCATGGATTGCGACGTGATCGGGATATTTTGAAAATCCTGCAGGGATTGAATGTCATACTGCGGCGTCTGCTCCACCAGGTTGTAGTTCACCCCGTTTTTCCAATTCAGGAAGAACGCCGGCACAGTCTGAAAGCTGCCGCTGAGAGAGACCAGCAGGCTGGTGGCGACATCGTGCGGCGTGAACCCGCCTTCCGCCGCCTTGGTGCGGTCGACCGTGATGTGAAACTTCGGATAGTCGAAGTTCTGCTGAATGCGCGCGTCGACAACTCCGGGTACATGGCGAAGCTGGCTGAGAATTCGGTTGGCTACCTGGCGGTTGCTCTCGATGTCAGCGCCGTCAATCTGAATGTCCACCGGAGCCGGCAAGCCGAAGTCGAGAATCTGCGTCACAATATCCGCCGGAAGAAACGAGAACGTCACGCCCGGAAACTCGGAGGGCAGTTTCCGCCGCAAGTCGCGGACATACGTGTTCGTCGAATGACTGCCGGGCTTGAGGGAAACCAGAATGTCCGCGTCCGCGGCTCCAATCGTGCCCGATGTACCGCGCATGTAGTTGAGCTGGCTGTAAGGGAGGCCGATGTTATCAATCACGCTGGTCGTTTCCCGGCGCGGGATCTCGCGGTGAATGGAGTTCTCCACCAGGTCGCACAGCCGCGCAGTCTCCTCAATGCGGGTGCCGGTTTTCGCCCGCAAGTGCAGAATGAACTGCCCGCTGTCGGTCGAGGGAAAGAAGTCCTCGCCCAGCCAGGGAGACAATAAGAAAGCAGCGCAGCAAAGCCCAAGAAACGCGGGCACGAATACGCCCCTCCGTGAGACTAGGGTTGAGAGCAGTCTACGGTAGCCGGCGCGTATCCGCTCGAAACCGCGCTCAAACGCCTGTTGAAACCAAACCAGCGGGTTGCTCGTGCGCGCCGCAGCATGGTTCTTCGCCCGCAAAAGATAGAGTGCGAGCGTGGGGACCAGGGTCCTCGACAGGATGTAGGACGCCAGCATCGCAAACACCACGGCTTCCGCCAGCGGCACGAAAAGATAGCGCGGCACCCCGGAAAGAAAGAACATCGGCAGGAACACGATGCAGATACAAAGTGTCGAGACCATTGCGGGAACCGCGATTTGGCCGGCGCCTTCGAGGATGGCATTTCGCAGGTCCAGCCCTGTTTCGAGATAGCGTTCGATGTTCTCGATGGTGACGGTGGCGTCGTCCACCAGAATGCCCACGGCGAGCGCCAATCCTCCCAAGGTCATGATGTTGATGGTTTCGTGCAGGAAGCCGAGAACGATGAGCGAAGAAAGAATCGACAGCGGAATTGAGATCGCGATAATCAGCGTGCTGCGCCAGCTGCCCAGGAAGATCAGGATCATCACCGCCGTCAGGCATGCAGCGATAATCGCCTCGCGGACCACGCCCGCCACCGCCGCGCGCACGAACACCGACTGATCGGCAAGCGGCTGGATTTTGAGATTCGGCGGAAGCGTCTGCTCGACGCGCGGCAGCAAGCCGCGAATGCCGTTGACCACATCGATGGTGGAAGCGTTGCCGGCCTTGAGCACAGTCACCAGCGCGCTTCGCCGGCCATCCTGCCGCACAATGTTGGTTTGCGGTGCGAATCCATCGCCCACCTGGGCTACGTCGCGGAGATATATGGTCGCATTCTGAATGGTCTTCACCGGAAGGTCGTTCAGCTCCGGGACGGTCCTAGGGCTGGCGTTCATATCCACGTCGTACTCAAATTCGTCGAGCTTTGCTGTCCCCGACGGCAGCACCAGGTTCTGCAAATTCACGGCGGACACGACGTCGGTTGCGGAGAGGCCTTTGGATTGAAGCAGGCGGGAATTCAGATTGACCATCACCTGGCGCTGCTTGCCGCCGTATGGATAGGGGACGGCCGCGCCAGGGACAGTCACCAGTTGCGGGCGCAGAAAATTCAGCGCCAGATCGTTCAACTGCGGCTCCGTCAAGCCGTTTCCCGAAAGAGCCAGTTGCAGGATAGGCACGCTGGAGGCGCTGTAGTTGATGATGAGCGGGGGTTGTGTGCCCGGAGGAAGCTGCCGCAGAATGGTTTGCGATGCGGCGGTAACCTGCGCATTGGCGGTATCCAGGCTGGCCGAAGGCTGCAAGAAGATCTTAACGATCGCCTGGCCGTTGACCGTGGTGGATTCAATGTGCTCAATGTTGTCGACCAAGGTTGTCAGAGTGCGTTCGAAGACCGTGGTGATCCGCCCTTCCATTTCCTCGGGATTCAGACCGGTGTACTGCCACGAAACGGCGATCACGGGTATATCGATATTCGGAAAGATGTCGGTGGGCGTTCGGAGGATGACGACCGGACTGACCAGCAGAATCAACAGCGCTAAAACAATGAATGTATACGGCCGATTGATTGCGGTTCGAATGATCCACATGGTGGCTCTGCCCGGACAAGATGTCCTGGAAATTTGGATGAGCCGCGCCAGCAAAGGTTCCGCAGTTAAATCAGAACAGTGTTATCGGAAAAAGCGATAGACTCGAGGCATGGAGTTAAAGCATGGAGATGCGGCATCTGCGATATTTCCGGGCCGTTGCCGAGAACCACGGGTTTAGCCGCGGCGCACGCCTGTTGCACGTATCCCAGTCGGCTGTCAGTGAGCAGATCGCCGACCTCGAACGGGAACTGGGAGTCCCCTTACTGAACCGCGAGCAGCAAGCCGTCAGGCTGACGCCGCACGGCGAGATTTTCCTGGAAGAAGTCAGGAAAGTGCTGGCGGCTGCCGATCGGGCGGTAGAAATGGCGCAACGCTCGGCGCGCGGCGAGATTGGAACCTTAACGCTCGGATTCTTTACGGGCGGGACTGGCACGCTGGTGCCTCGCATTGTTCGAAATTTTCGGCGACGGCATCCGGGTGTGCGCGTGTCCATCGTGGAAATGATCGCCAGCCTTCAACCGCAAGCCATATTGAATGGAACTCTGGATGTGGGATTCACCCGCCCGCTCGATCCACCCTTCGACCGCCAGCTTCGCTCCGAGGTGCTATATCCCGATCCTTTGATCGCCGTATTGCCAAGAGGCCATCCCAAGGCCGGCGGCCCGGTTGACCTGCGCGCGCTGGCGGCAGAACAGTTTGTCCTGATTGCACGCGAGAGTTCGCCCGCATTATTCGACAAAATTATCGCTTGCTGTTCTAACGCCGGGTTCTCGCCCCAAATAGCGGCTACTGCGGGCGTTTGGTCCAGCGCGGTCCTGCTGGTGCAGGCCGGAACCGGTATTGCGATTTTGCCGAGCAATCTGCAGCAGGGCGGTCTGCGCGATCTGGAGTTCTGCCCGTTAATGAATCGCGGCGCTTCCATCGATCTGGTGATGGCGTGGTCGCCGGAGTATGACACGCCGATCCGATGTGAGTTTCTAGACCTCGCGCGCGCTCATAGAGACCGGAAGGCGTAGCTGCCGGCCGGCAATTTTGTGGCATCGGGGACAGGGCAGCTCCATTTTAGATCGCGCACAACGGCCAACGTGCGGCCTGTGCGCTCGCGTTCCACGCGGCGGCCACGAGGACGTCCTCAAAAGTGCAGATTCGTATCGGCCGCCTTGGGGCAGAGTGTGCCGAGTCCCCTGTCGCTGAAGGTTCGCATCGCTGTCGCACGAACGAGTAAAGGACCGGCGGCAGAGACCGCCGGCGCTACGACGCCGGAAAGTTCCCGCGCAAACCCAAGGTAAACAGTGCTGTTCTACACTACTCGCGCGATCGCTGGAATGCGCCGGATCGCCGCTGTTGTCCCCCAACTCAACGCCAAGGCGCCGAGGAACACAACCGCAAACTTCGCAACCGCGGGGAGCGATGCAGGGAGAAGTGCGTATTGCAGCCAGCTTACGAACGCGTAGTGGAAAAGATAGATCCCGTACGAATTTGCGCTCAGGCTGCCAAACAGTGGAGAGCGCGATCTTGCAAAACGGATGAATAGCGCCAGAAACGCGAAACTGGATGCCGCGCAGGAAAGAACGAACCCAGCGTCGCTGGCGATCGCCCAACCCTGCGAGTGGGCGTGCGATGTAAGGGCAACCACAAAGACGGCCGCATCCAATCCAAACAAAACCAGAGAGGCAGCCACCCAAAGAGGCCAGCGGCGCGCCAGTTTTCCGTCGGGTGCAAGCAGTCCGCGATCGAAGCCCCAGGCCCCAACACCCGCAGCGATCAGAAAGTAAGCCAGGTAGTGCAGGATGCGGCTGGTCTGAAAAGTGAACGGACCGAAAGACGCCCAGTCGAATGGCGTGAAACGCAGGGCCATCGGGATATAAGCCATGGCAGAGATGGCGACCAGCAAGGCAAAGAATGCCGCGGGCCTGCGAGACGCGCCCGAGGTGATTCGGCCGAGCGTCTCGCCCCACCTCGGCGCCAGGGCGAACAAGAGCGCGGCGATACAATCGAAAACGAGCAGTACCCAGACGAACCACGCCGGTCCGGCGGGCCATTGGCCGAGGGAGAGCCATTGACGCCAGAATCCGGCAATGCCGGCATGACCAGCCGTCTGCAGATAAGCAGGGTAATAGGCGAGTGGAGCGAGAACGGCGGCCGCCGCGATAAACGGGATACCGAGTCTCAGCAGACGATCGCGCAGAAACCTCGCGCTTCCTTTCTTTTTGAGGCCGTGCCAGACAAACAGGCCCGAGAGGAAGAACATAAGCGACATGAAGAAGGTTTCGTTGAAGCCCACCAATAGATTGAACCCGGTCCATCGCTGGGCGTCGACTACCGGGAAGGCTTCCCACCACCGGGGTTGCGCGACCAGCGACGCCGATGGTGGCGGAGCGGACGAGTGATACGCGAGAGCAGAATGATGCGCAACCACGAGTACCACGATGAAGGCGCGTAGATATCCGATGGCACGGTTGTATTGCGCCGTTGGAACGTCTGGGACGGCGGTTGCGGCGATTGGGTTTGACGTAGTCATTGCGGTTTTGCCTTTCAGTGAATTAGCCCACCCGAGCCATGCGGCGAAGCGCCAGCGCGGTGAAAGCCAGCGTCACGCCCGCCAGCACCAGCACATGAATCGCCGTCGCTCCGTCGCTCGCAGCGCCTATCGAGGCAAGCGCAAGCTGATCCAGGTGATATGCCGGTGAAATCGCGGCGAACCAATACATTGATTTCGGGAGCGGAAACAGAATCGCGGACAGATAGATCATGGGTAGATACAGCAGATTCACAAACGCCGGCGCCGATTTTGCGGAGGCGAACGAGCCGATCAGAAAACCGAGGGCGCAGAAGGGCAGCGCGCCCGCGACATTCACCAGCGTGACGCTGAGCATCTGGCCCGCGCTGAGCTTTAGGTGGCCAAGCGGCGCTGCCGCGACCATGCTGGCCATGATGATGGCGACGAACAGCATCGACATCAGCATCTTCGCAATCAGCGAAGCGCCTGCGGGCATGGGCAGCGCGCGTTTGAGTTTGAGAAGACCCTGCTCCCTCTCGACGGCGACTGTAATGCCGAAGCCGAACATCCCGGGCCCCATGGCGCCGAGGATGGAAAAGCCCATGAACGTGAACAGCCCTGCTTTGGGGTCCTTGGCGATAGCGTCGCCAAACAACAAGACGGCAAAAAGCAGGTAAAGGCACACGGGAAGCAGCAGAAACGGCGCGGCGAACGCAGGAGCGCGGAGCATGCGCAGTGATTCGTACTTCGCTTCGACGACATAGGCGCGGAGCACGCGCGCGAGCGGCATGGCCGTGGCGGGCGCGAGGTCCGGATGTTCTCTAACTGCCAAAGCGGGATTCATTTGATTCATTTCGTTCTCTCCCGAGGTTTCGTGGTCTCCTGAGTAAGTTCGGTAAAGGCCTCCGCGAGGCCGGCGCGGTCGACTTCCAGGTCCTGAAGATCATCGTCAGCAGCGAGCAGGCGCCTGACTACGTTTTCCGTATTACTCGCCGTGATGTGCAATCCGTGTTGGTCGCTAGTCACCGTCTGCACATCCGGCCAGCTCGCTACCTGTTCCGCAGTCAGCGTGGTGCGGCAGGTGATTCGCTTGCGCACGACGAGGGCGCGCATTTCGCTCACCGTGCCGGTGGCGATCAGCCGGCCCTTCGCGACGACGGCGACCCGATCCGCGAGAGCCTCGGCCTCTTCGAGATAGTGAGTAGTCAGAACGATCGAGCACCCATCTCCCACCAAGCCGCGCAAAGTTGTCCAGACCATTTCGCGCGACTGGATGTCGAGCCCCACGGTCGGCTCGTCGAGAAAAAGCAGCTGCGGGCGTCCAACCACAGCGAGGGCGAACTGCACCTGGCGTTTTTGCCCCGTCGAGAGCTTGCCGTAGGGACGCTTTGCCAACGGCGTCGTACCGGTGAGCGCCAGCGCATCGTCGGGCGTCATGGGAGCCGGGTAGTAACTGGCGACCATGTCAATCTGCTCACGAACCCGAAGCTCCGGTGCCAGCGCGGCTTCCTGCATCATGACGCCCATCTGACGCCGCGGCTCAATTCCATTCGGCGATTGCCCGAACAAGCGCGCCGATCCGCTATCGGGCTGCTGCAGGCCGAGCAGCAGCGAGATCGCGGTGGTCTTTCCGGCGCCGTTCGGGCCCAGAACCGCTAACAGTTCGCCGCGGCGCACTTCGAGGTCGAGCTGGTCGAGCGCCACCACGCTTCCGAAGCGCTTAGTTACCCCCGACAGCTCTGCGAGACAGTGATTGTTCATTGCACTTACGAGTTTGCGGCGCGGCGGGTGCTCTCGTGAAGCAAAGTTTGACGAAGTGGGCGAACGGCGTGGCGAACTGGCAAAGCAGTGATCAGTGGTCAGTGGTCAGCCACACAGGCGCGGCTGATAGCTGGGCGTGGCGCGGGCTGTCAAGCCTGCAGAGCCGAGAGTCGTCTCGGCTTTTCTTGAGGTTCCCTCGTGACGCTCAGAACGGATTCGCCGCGAGCGCCCTGAGTTTCTCGTTGTACATGCGGCCGGATTGCAGACGAACGCCATTGGCGAGCGTAACCACGTATTCGCCGTGCATCACCGGCTGTAATTCCTTAATGCGCCGGACGTTCACGATCACCGACCGATGAATGCGCAAAAACAATTCGGGATCCAGAGACTTCTCGAGCGTATTCATGGTGACGTGAAGCAGGTGCTCCGCGCGCCCGGCATGAAGCTGGACGTAGTTCTCGGCCGCTTCCATCCAGTCGATCTCCTCGATATCGACGAACACAGTTTTTCCAGCCGAGCGCACGGCGAGCCGCTTCAGTGAACGCGCCGGTGATGCGATGGTCTCGAGCAGCGACAGGATTTGACGGCTTCGCTCATCGGAAGGCCCGTCCAGTTTGGACTCGAAGCTCGCTTTCGCGCGCGCGATCGCCTTCGCGAAGCGTTCCTCAGTGACGGGTTTCAACAGGTAATCGACAGCATTGATCTCGAACGCTTGAATCGCATATTTGTCGTGCGCGGTCACGAACACGACGGCGGGCATCTGCTCTGCGCCCACGTCCCGCGCCACCTCGAATCCATCCATCTCGGGCATCTGGACGTCCAGGAAGACGAGGTCCGGACGAATGGACCGAATGGCTTCCACCGCCTCGCGTCCGTTCTTTGCTTCGTGAATGGCCGACACATCCGGATCGCGCGCGAGAAGCATGCGCAAGCCTTCGCGCGCCAGCGGCTCGTCGTCAACCAGCAACGCCGTGAACGGCATGTGTCTCCAGGAAATCCGCTTCTTGGGTAGCGGCGATCAGACGGCAGGGCAGGACCACGGTCGCCACCACGCCGCCCTGCGCAACGTTTTCGATGGAAAGGCCGGCCGCATCGCCGTAGAGCTGCTTGAGGCGCGCGCGCGTATTCGCGAGGCCGATGCCGCGAGTCTGGCCCGGACTGCCGGGGGCGAGACCCGGACCATCGTCCTGAACTTTCATCTCGAGCATGCCGTTCACCAGGCAGGCGCTGATCCGAAGTCTGCCCGCCGAGGAGCTGCGGCCGATGCCGTGGCGGATGGCGTTTTCGACGATCGGCTGTAGAACCATCTGCGGCACGGCGGCGTCGAGGACTTCCGGGCCGGCGGCGATTTCAACCCGCAGCCGGTCTTGGAATCGCACCTGTTCGATCCCCAGATAGAGTTGCAAATACTCGAGCTCGCGGCGGAGGGGAATCTCCTGGGCCTCGACATCGTCCAGAACACAGCGCAGAAGATCGCTCAGGCGGCCAAGCATCTCCTCTGCCTCGCGGCCCTTCTGCTGCCGCACCAGCACCATGATGGCGTTCAGCGTATTGAAGAGAAAATGCGGGTGGAGTTGCATCTTCAGGGCGCTGAGATGCGCCTGCGCGAGCTGGCTCTCGAGTTGGGAGGAGCGAAGCTCGAGGCGCATTGCCTCCTGTTTGCGTTCCTCATACCGGCGATACCAGCCGTACGCGTACTGAATGCCGAGGAGCATCCAATACGTCAGAATGCCCTGGTGAAAGCCGACGATGAGCAGGAAAGCCAGCGTGGCCGCGTAGCTGGGCATGAGGGTGGGAAAGAGCCTGAGCGAGTGGAGGATGGCGGTCTCCACAACAAGCTGAACAAGGGAGACTGCCACGCTTAACGCCAAGTGAATTGCCGTCCTGCGGACCCAGTGTTTTCGCTCGAGAGGAAAGCGGCGGCCCAGCCAAAGCACGCCGGGGGTAAGGAGGAACCAGAGCCAGACTCCCACCATCCATGACGTCAGGTGGTGCCACCAGGGAGTCGGGTCGTTCGTGACGACCTTTTGCACGAGGCCCTGGCTGAACATGAACAGCCCCAGCACCGTCCAGACAAGGAAGGACGCCGCGTATAGCCGAAGGGTACGTTGGCGGGTACTGGTGATCATCGATTGCCCTGTGCCTTGCGCCGCCCGAACCTCGAGGGTATCTCAGATCGATAGCGCTCCAGCCACGCGTTTGACGAACCGGCCTGACGGTGTGGCGAACAGGCAGCGATCTTTCGAGGAAACGGACTCCCAGGCCGATCCCTTCCGAACAGTAAATTAGCGACGCCCTTCGTCTGTGTGTCCCGTCCGCTGGGCCCGGAGCGGCGGACATTTACTGAGCGGAGGCTTACCCAGGAACTCCACCACCTCGACTGTTCCGTCCCGTGAGAGATGCACGCTTAGACCATGTGCGAGGTCCTCATAGAAAAATAAGGTGCCGGCCGGATTGGGGATAACAAACCAAGAGCCGCCGACATCGCCCCCTGGGGCAGGACACCACTCGTACTGGCGTGCTACAAGCTTTGCGCCGAGCAAGTGCTCCATATCCGACAAGTGAAGATCCTGATCCGTGGGGGTAAACTCCATTGCGGAAATGATCGGAGAAGAGTTCATAGCGTAGACCTGGAGGCGGCCAGCCAACGGCTTGTCGATCACATAGGTGTCGCAAAGCTGACGGTCCGTCGGAGTATCAGCATCGTAGTAAAGCGGCCCGGAGTACTTAGGGTCGCCCAGCTTTTGGCGTGCCGCCGCGAGCGACGTCTTCCCCACTCGAATCCCTAGCCAACTTCCCGGCTTGAACCGCTCGCCGCCCTGGCCTGCCAAGGCGGCGGCCACGCTCAGAACAGCTATCAACCGCAATGTCGCGCGCGCGATGTTCATAGTTAGCCGCACGGTCGCCGGGAACTCGTCTGTTTCTCGTTGCTGCCCAACTCTACTGACTCTTCCGGATCTCCGCGAGCCGTTTTTTCAGATACTCTTCATATTGCTTCTTCAACTCCGGATCCTTCGGCGACCCGTAAATCTCGCTCGATTTGTACTTCCCGGTGGCGAACATCTTCTTCGTCCATTCGTCGTGAATATGGACGATGTCGGCATTGTCGACGGCTTGCGTGACCAGTTGTGGCGGAATAAAGTAAACGCCCTCCGGGTCGCCCAACACCAGGTCGCCCGGCATCACCGTCACGCCGCCAATCCGCACCGGAACATTAATTCCCGTCAGCATCACGTTCGCGATGGCGCTGGGATGGGCTTTCCGATAATAGGCCGGCATGTCGATTTCCGAAATGCCTTCCAGGTCACGAATCGAGCCATCCACCACCAGGCCCGCCGCTTTCGCCGAGTTCGCCAGGTAATAGAACAGGTTGTCGCCAAC
>Ga0302325_10008383_pt1 | contig 22701 bp, 27 predicted proteins | sample Palsa_T0_2_FD_201948 | JGI IMG/M metagenome (GOLD analysis project Ga0302325, IMG submission 201948) | Peat permafrost microbial communities from Stordalen Mire near Abisko, Sweden - Palsa_T0_2 | ecosystem: Environmental > Terrestrial > Soil > Palsa > Peat permafrost | place: Sweden: Abisko...
AAGATCATAGTCGGCCATCGTTTCGTGTCCTTTCGATTGACGTGTAGATAACATCAATCTTCCGAACCGAAACGGTGGCTCCTCGCCGCCGCAATTTACATCAATTATAGGGACTCAATCCTCCCATAGCGTTGACGTGATCTCTGAGGGACTGAGGTTCTAGAGGGGGAACGCAGGGTGTTTTTTGCGATGGTGTTTGTTGTGGCCGCAGTTAATGCGGATCCTGGATATTACATATCACCGATAGGAAACGGTCGTTGTGAACAGCTGGTTGTTTCCCGATTGGTCGCTGGTCCGCCACCAGGTGTTGCCGTTGCTCCTAATGGAGACATTTATTTCATCGAACTAAAGATCCAGCCGAATTGCAATGAACCGCGGCTGATTGTCGTCAGAAAAAACGGGAGTCGCGCCCGATTCGCGCTACCGCCTGAGGCGTCCCTGAAAGAACAGGGACAACTCGGTGGGATTGCGGCGCTTCGAGTTGGCAGTGATGGGATTCCGTTTATCACCGTGGCAGTGAGATTTTCCGGCGCATATAGCGGTGTTCGAGAGGCTGTATACTCTCTTCGAAGAGCAACGTGGATCCGCGAAGCGTTCGATAGTCTACCAACTGAATATCGCCCGACATCAAATGCTGGTGTCGGGGCCGTGCTGACGTCTGTTGCGTATTGTGTCAATTGGAACTATTTGAAGAATACCGCGGTTGATCTCCGCGCATTACTTGCCAACCCAGACCTATACCGCCCGGTCGTGAGCTTCGTTCGGCGTGGACTTCCCGACGAGGTTTCTTCCGGCACTGTCACCGCGATGGCCGGGCGCTTTGCCGCGGGGTTCGCGTCTCGGTACCGTGACGAAGGGATCCCGCAAGCGCTTCGTTGGGAGAAAGTGCAGCGCGAAGTTCTCGGCCGAGGTGTTGCTTTCGCAGTCGATCGAACCGGCGATACCGTTGGCGACAATCGCTCGGCTATTACGGAAAGGGGTCAACCGATGCTTTGGCGTCATCATTACGCACGAGTGCTTTCGTCCGGCTTCGGGACAGCGCTCGCAGTGAGGAATGAAACAATCGTTGGAACGGTCGACGGTCGAGCGTTTATTGCCGATGGGAAGGCAGTGTTGCCAAAAGCGCGATTACTCGGTCCTATTCTCGGCCGCTCGTGGAGTTTCAGCACGGCCTTCGCTGTTGCGGAGCATGGTGATATCGTTGCTATTGGGACACACAGTGGCGAAAGCGCGCCGACGCTTGTACGATTGATTCCCGTGCCCAAGACAGCGAGACACCGAACCTAGCGTCCCAATCGCGCCGGAGGCGGCGCACTGCGGCGCTTGCCGATAAGCGCTTGATGGACGGGGCGCCACGCGGCTTGCAGACTGCGGCGGTCGGCCAGCGATCCGTCGTACACGTAGACGTTCCCGCGCGCCGTCGACGCACTCACGATGAGGCCGCCTGCGCCAAGCTGCGTGCGCGTGTCGCCGGACGTGCCTTCGCCCGGCGCATGCGTGCCGAGCATCGAGTACGTCCGTCCGTCAACGGTATGCGCGATCAGTTGCGCGTTGCCGTTGACGCCCAGCGCGATGTTGCCGCGATCGCTCTCGAAGTGCGCGAGGCCCGGTTCGAACGTACCGTTGTCGTACACGATCGTGCCCGTCAACGTCGACGCTTCGATCTGTTTGATGTGGCAGCGCTCGAACACGAGCTCTCCGCGATTCGAGCGCACGCGCAAATTATTAAAGGTGGAATCTGCGGCGTAAAAATAGCCGTTGAGCGGCTGAACGAACGCATCACCGCCGACGCGTTCGAAACTGACGCGGGTATTGCCGGCGTAGACGATGCTCGTTCCGTGATAGTCGCTGAGGTGAAGATCTCCGTGCTGAACCTGTAAGAACAGGACGCGCGTCGAGGCCGGAATCGTCAAGGTCAAATGAACCGGCGCAGTCGTTGCCGTTTCGCGAATTGCCACGGTATCGTGCTGGCCCGGATCGACCCCGGCAAGCGGAAAGTCTTCGAGCGGCAACGTCGCTGCAACCGCATCGGCCCGGCTCGTACCTTCCATGACCGCCTGCTCTTGGATGCGCAGTACCGGCGGCACGGCCTGCAGCATGCGTCCGGTGACAATCGGGTCGCCGTCCGTCCAATCGGCTTTGACCGTATTGCGGTCCCAGGTCTTGATGTCGACATCGGCGTCCGTAAGCTGAACGCGGACGACCGATTGGTCGCTTACATCGAAAGAAGCTGTCGCCGCGCGTGCCGGCGCGGGGCAGCCCAACAGGCCCAGAACAAAGAAGGCGCTTGCCGCGATCGCTCGCAGAGCAGCGGGACGGGGGGTGTGCACCCTTCGATCATAGAGCCCCGCACGCGCGCGGGCATTGGGATTCGGTGACAGATATGGCCCCGCCGCTTTACCTAACGGAAGTGCGGCCGCCGGTCGATTTGCGCGCGCGGTGTTTGCTGGGCCGGGGCCTTGGGCATCGCTAGGTTATTGAGGTTGGCACGCCGTTCGTTCATCAGCGCGCCGTAGACCGGCCGCCACGGCTGATCGATCGCTCGCCGGTCGGCCAGCGAACCATCGTAGAAGAAGACGTTGCCGTGATTGCTCGATGCGCTGACGATCGGGCCCCCGGCACCGAATACAGTGCTTGCATCGTTTGACGGGGCAGCCGTGCGCGCTGCGCCCTGCATCGAGAACACGCGTCCGTCTTGCGAATGGCCGGCGAGTTGTGCCGAACCGTTCACGCCCAGCGCTACGTGTCCGCGGTCGGAGGCAAAGCGCGCCAGGCCCGGCTCGAACGTGCCGTTGTCATAGACGATATTGCCGGTAAGAGAGGTTGCGTCGATTTCCTTGATATGACAGCGCTCGAAGACGAGCGATGCATGATTGCTGCGCACGCGCAGACGGTTGAAACTCGAGTCGACGGCGTAAAAATGGCCGTTGAGCACTTGCACGAACGCGTCGCCGCCGACGTGCACGAAATTCAACGCCGTCACTGCATTGGCGTACGCGAATGTCGTCCCGTGATAGTCGCTCACCGAAAGGTCGCCGCGGCCGACGCGCACATCCAAGATGCGCGCTGACGCGGGAATCGTCAGGGTCACATGCGACAGCTCGGTCGGCGCGCGGTCGATACCGGCCGGCGGCGCCACCTCTTGTACGCGCACGATATCGTGCAAACCGAGCGCGAGACCGGGCACGGGAAAATCTTCGGGCGGTAACGTTGCCAACACCACCCCCGCCGGGCTCTGGAATTCACGGACCTGTTGGGAAAGGATCGGAAAGGTCGTGCTCGTGATGAGCTGCGTCCCCTTAAACGGAACGATCGGATCGCCGTCGGTCCAGTCGATCTGCACGGTATTGCGGTCCCAGGTCTTCACCGTAACCGACGCCGCGCGCGCGATGAGCTTGACGATGGCCCCGTCACCAACTTCGTACGAAGTCGTCGAAGCGGCGGCTAGCTGCCGCCCGGCAAGCGCCACGAACATGAAAAAGACGCCGGCCGCGATAGTTCGCGGAACGCCTGACCTCGCCCAGTGCACGCAGTGATAGTATGCCGAACGCCCGCCAAATTCATTGGGATTCGATGACAGATGCGTGCGGGCTCGGCAAAATCAATCGAAAGAGGGAGCCGCCCCCCGGGCGCGGACCGGCTGTAACGGTGCCGCCGTGTACGCGCGCGATACTGCGCACGATCGCCAGGCCCAGCCCCGTCCCTTCGATGACGCGCGAGTGCGCGGCATCGCTTCGGAAGAACCGGTCGAAGAGCCGCTCGGCGCTGTCAACCGAGATTCCGATTCCGGTATCGGCTACTTCGATCACGGCGTCCCGCTCATGCAGAGCAAGCGTGACATCAATACGGCCGGCCTCGGTAAATTTGATCGCGTTATCGACCAAATTGTTTACAAGTTGGCGCAGCAGCGACTGATCGCCGGCGACGATAATTTCCTCGGGGGCGATGTGCGCTTGCAATTTAAGTCCTTTGCGTGCGGCGCGGTCGCGGGCGTGCGTTACGACCTCGAGCACCAGCGCATTCATGAAAATCGGTTCTTTCGGAAGCTGGTCGCCCGTATCGGCTTTCGCCAACGTCAGCATGCCCGTCACCATGTCCGCGAGTTGCGACGACTCGGCAATGATCGCATCGACGGATTCACGCCGAACAGCGACATCTTGATCGCCCCAGCGTTTCAGCAGTTGTGCGTTGGCGTTGATGACGGTGAGCGGTGTCTTGAGTTCGTGCGACGCGTCCGAGATAAACTGCCGCTCGCGCGCGAACGCTTCTTCCAAACGTGAAAGCATCGCGTTGAACGCCGAAGCAAGCTTACCGACTTCGTCGCTCCGGGCCGTCAAGATCCGTCGGTCGAGACGATCGGACCCGATTTCGGCCATTGCTTGGGTCAACCGTTCGATCGGGTCGATCGCACCTGATGCGATGGCAAATGACGCGCCGACGACGAGCAGTGCGCCGACAAGCGTCACCATGATCAAAATGGTGCGCGCGCGATCCTCAAGCGCGCGCACGTCGTCAAGCCGCTCGCCGACGTGCGCGATCGCGATCGGTTGTCCGTTGCTGCGCAGCAAGCGATCCATCACACGCATCTCGCCGCCGTCGTCGGTGGGTTCGCTTTCGAAGGCGGTATCGCCGGCGCGAAAATCGGACCGCGGAGCCATGAACTGCGAACCCATATTCGTGCTCTTCGCAATCGCCTGACCGTGCAGATCATCGATCTGAACGTACGTCGTGGGGCCGGCCCAATGTTCGAGGTACGCGGGATTGGACAACGTCGAGAGAATCGGCGTCGGCTCGGGCTCGATGAAGCCCGTTCCGGATGATGCATCGATCGTCTGCACGATTTCGTCGCCTGTTTTTTGCGCGTGCAGTTGCGCCGAATCGATCAGAATGTTATGGAAGGCGAAGTTGAGCGAAATAGCGCCGACGGCGATGACGACGATGATCAGCGCCGCATACGACGCGGCGATCCGCGTTCGCAGGGAATGAAAAAGCAGGGAAGCCGTTATTCTTTGAGGGCGTAACCGACGCCGCGCACCGTCTGGATCAGCTTATCGTCGAAGCCGTCGTCGATCTTGCCGCGCAGATAGCGGATGTAGACGTCGATCAAATTAGAGTCGCCCAGAAAATCGCTGCCCCATACGCCGTTGAAGAGTTCGTCGCGGCTGTGGACTTTATTGCGATGCAAGAGCAGATATTCGAGTAGCGCGTACTCTTTGGCGGTCAGCGCGATTGCGGTGCCGGCGCGTTGCACTTCGTGGCGGTCACGATCCATCGTCAAATCTTTGGCGGCGAGCACGTTCACGGCCGGGTTGCGATCGCGCAGCCGCGCGCGCACGCGCGCCAGCAGCTCTTCGATCGAGAACGGTTTGGTGAGATAATCGTCGGCACCGGCGTCGAGTCCGGCGACCCGGTCGGGAATGCGGTCTTTGGCCGTGAGCATGATGATCGGCACCTTGCTCTTGGCCCGCACGCGCGCGGCGACTTCCATACCGTCGAGCTTGGGCAGCATCAGATCGAGGATCACGAGGTCGGGCTCTTTGAGCGCGCGCTCGAGCCCGGTCAAGCCGTCACGGGCCGTCTCGACCTCGTAACCTTCATGCTTGAGTTCGAGATCTAAGACCCGCAGAATCTGTGCGTCGTCCTCGACGACCAGGATCTTGTATTTGCGTTCGCCGTCCATCGTTTTAGGATACGGTGACGAACGTCGCGATCGGCGCGCTTAACTCCATATTTTAATGATCGGTCGCTCGGCGGCGCGACTGAGGAAGGCTGATAAGCGAAATCCAGACGGCCGTTGAGATGCCGAGCAGGATCCACAGGGCCAGACCCGACCCGAGCTGCAGACCGAATTGGTCGAGCGACGCCGCGAGCGCGCGGGCCAGCCGGTCGCTGGCCTGCGGCAACGAGAAGACGAGGTAGCCGAGCCAGACCATCACGGCGACGAGGGTACCGATGACCCAGACTTCCCAGGCGCGAAACATCAGGCGTGGCCGATGGATCGTCGCGGCCAGAATGCGCGCGTGCAGATCCGCCGGCGGTTCTTCCAGCGGTAGAGCGAAGAGGGCTCGCTCGATCTGATCGTCCGTCATGGGGTCCCCTGTTCTGCGACGACGTCGCTTAGTGCTTTGCGCAACAGCTCTTTGGCTCGAAAAAGATGTGTTTTTACGGTACCCATCGGGAGGTCGAGCACTGCTGCTATTTCCTCGTATTGGCGGCCTTGCAAGTGGAAGAGCGTGACAACCGCGCGATATTTCTCCGGCAGGTCGTCGATCGCGGCGCGCAGCCGGACGGCCGTATCGGTCCGTTCGGCCAACTCCGCGGGGCCCGCCCCGGGGTCGGCGCGGTCGGGCAGTTCGTCATTACTGTAGCGTTTGCGCCGGGCCAGCCGGTCGCAGCACGCGTGGTACGTGATCGTGAAAATCCAGGTCGAGAACTTCGCCCCCGGCCGGAACGTGCGCAGCGCCCGATATGCCTTGAAGAAGGCTTCTTGAGCGGCGTCTTTTGCTTCTTCGGTATCCCGCAGGGTGCGAAACGCGAGGTGATAAACCGCCCGTTCGTACCGCTCGACGAGCGTTCCGAACGCTTCGTTGCGACCCGCAACGGCAGCCGCAATCAAGGCGTCGTCCGTCAATGCCGGTACTTCCACGAGCCTCCGCTCCAAGCGCGGTTCGACCAAAAGCGCGACTGCCACGATACCCGCATGTACGCGCGCGCGACGCTGGTGTTTCGCTGCGGGCCTCGAAACATCACGATCAGGACGACGTACATGGAGCAGTTCACTCGTTAAAGGATTCGCTCGACATGGTAAAACCTCAGCCGTTCCCCCTTCCGTATCCCGACCGGCGCGTCCCGGCAATCGGGCCGCGCAGCGTCACGACTTTCCCCGGTTGGGGCCCGAAGATCTAAGTCGTGTCGCCGAATCGCCGTTTTGCCGTCATCGCCGTTCTGGCTGTTGTGGAACTTGCGATCCTCGGCTCGATGTTCCGAGCCGCAAGCTTTGGGCACCCATCGTACGCATTCGCTCCGCATTTCGGTTTCGGAATGCCGGTGTTTGCGGCGACCGGCCGCACCGAGCAATACCAAAAATCGTTTGAGACGGGACCGGCGCCGCACGTCTACATCGATGATGCATCCGCCGCGCTGACGGTAACCGTGAAGCCGGGCTCTCGTGTTAGCGTCAGCGAGCAATCGTCCAGTAGCGGATGGATGCATCGCGAGGATAGTTCCTTTAGCGTGACGCCCGTTTCGGACGGTCTGCGCATCGTGCGGACGACGACGTCTTCCACGATGGTCATGTTCGGTTCGTTCCGGCGCACACTGGATGTTACGTTGCCGCCGGGCGCTCGCCTTGAGGTTGCCAATGCCGGCAATACCGAGATCGCCGGGCTGCGTGAAAGCGCCGACATCCACACCGACAACGGTCACGTGATCGTGAGTGACCACCGCGGAAAACTCGTTGCGACCAGCGATAACGGACGTATCGAATTGCACGATGTCGACGGTCCCTCGGTGACGGCGACGAGCGACAACGGGCGCATCATTCTTGCCGGCGTTCGGGCGGGGACGCTTTCGGTCGAAGCCGACAACGGCCGGATCGAAGGATCGGGCGTTTCGACGGGCGGCGGAAAGATCGCAACCAACAACGGTCTCATCAATCTGGGGCTTGCACAGGGCAACGACATTATCGTTACAGCCCACGCGTCGTCAGGTAAAGTTCGCGCCGAAACGCCGCTGGCCTTCGAACCGGCTGCGGGAGACGCGGATGACGACGACCAACCGCGGACTCTTCGGCTTGGCAACGGTATGGGCAAGCTCGAGGTCTCCAGCGACAACGGATCGATAACTATTAGTCTGGGAGGAAAACCACTATGAGCGGCACCGACATCGGGGCATTGGCCGTGTTGCTGATTTTCGGCGGGCCGGTCGCCGCTTTCGTTATCATGCGTGTGCTCGCGCATCGCGAGCGGCTTGAGATGATTCGGCACGGGATGATGCCGCCGTCGGGCTTGCTAAGCGACCGGCAAACGCGCCGCTGGGTTCGTGACAATCCCGGCATGGCACCCCCGTCTCAAGCGGCGCCGTATGCTGCGGGCCCGCCGAATTTTACGGACATGGAAACGCCCGAACGCAGCTTGCAGAAGGGCATTCGGATCGGCCTGGTTGGTTTGGCGATTTTCCTCGGATTGTCGTGGGGACTGGGTCAAGGCCCATGGTTGCTCGGTGGACTCATTCCGATGTTTATCGGTATCGCACAGATCATCATCGCGATCTTATCCGGGGCGCAGATCATCATGCCGCGCGGTTTTGGGCCCTCCAATATTCCGCCTCCGCCGTATCCGGGCGCAAAGGCGCAGCCGGGGAAAGCGCCGCCGCCGCACACGTATCAACCCGGGCCCGAACCGCCCATTCATACGGGTTTCGAAGAACTCACGCGGCCGGTGCCACCGCCCGACCGGCGCTAGAACGTCCCAAACAAAAAGAAAGCGGGCCGCCTGAGCGGTCCGCTTTCTGCTTTTACCGAGGTACGGGAACGCTTATCGACAGCTGACGATTGCCATCGCCCAGCCGGCGGTAGTACGGGTTCGGACCAGATATCCGTGTTCCGTGCGGTCGTACACGTGATAGCCCGCTCTCAGTGCGTCGGCTAACGTTTTGAAGACCATGACTCCGGCCATCTGGGTCGCTCCTTTCCGGCGTAAGTGCCGAGAATATCCATTCAACGTGTTTCCCATATTGAATGGTTCACTCTCATTATCGGCTCATTTGCGCCCAGCCACATGCGTGAGTCCTCTGTAATCGCAATTTTACAGTGTGGAAGCTTACGCTTTGAGGCGATCCGAGCGTGGAGAGGATGTCCTTCCCCGAGGCTCCCGGCACGATGCAGTGTAAGTGGCGATCATGACGAGGACTCGGCTGGTAGTGGCTCTCGATGTTCCCGATCTTGCGCGAGCCGTTTGGCTCATTGAAGCACTTACGCCATTGAACGTGATGTTCAAAATTGGGTATGAAGCCGTCTTTGGGTTCGGGGACGAGATTCGTGGCGCGCTTGAAACGCGCGGAGCAGAGTACATGCTCGACCTGAAATTGCATGATATTCCGCGGACGATCCACGCCGGCGTGCGCGCCTTGGTGCGGCCCGGCGTCAAGTTGTTGACCGTTCATGCGCTCGGCGGCGCCGAGATGTTAGCCGCGGCCGTCGAGGCTGCCGGCGAGCGCGCCGCCGAACTTGCGATCGATGCGCCGCACGTTCTGGCGATCACCATTCTCACGAGCATTGCGGCGCCTGACCTGGGCGAGTTGGGATTGCAGGGCGGTCCGGGCGAGAATGCCATTCGACTTGCGGCGCTGGCGCGCGATGCGCGGTGTGCGGGCGTCGTGTGCAGTGTCGCCGAGGTTGCCGATCTCAAAGCGTTTTTCGGAAAGACGTTCCTTGCGCTCACGCCGGGCATTCGCCCGGCGGGCAGCGCGCACGGCGATCAGCAGCGCGTTGCAACGCCGCGCGAAGCGCGCGAAGCCGGCGCGGACTACATTGTGGTCGGGCGACCGATCGTTGCTGATGCCGATCCGGTCAATGCGGCGCGGTTTATTCTCGACGAATTGGCATCGGTGTGAGCGAGACGGGAACAGCGAGCGGGTTGCTGACGGAGTTGCAGCAGCGCGGCGCGATTCTTGACGGCCATTTCCGTTTGTCATCGGGGCGTCATTCGAATCGGTTCGTGCAGAAATTTCGCGTGCTCGAAGATCCGGTCTTAGTCGAGCGGGTTGCGCGTGCGATTGTCGATCGCGTTCGCCCGCTTAAACCCACGATCGTCGTGAGTGCGGCGGTGGGCGGCATCGTGCTCGGTTACGAGTGCGCGCGGCAACTCGGTACGTTCGGTGTTTTCGTTGAGAAGGAGAGCGGCACGGCGACCCTGCGCCGGGGCTTTGTGGTCGGGCCGGACGATCGCGTGCTCGTGGTCGAGGATGTCGTGACCACCGGACTTTCGGTGCGCGAGGTGCTCGACGTCGTGCGCGCGCGGGGTGCATCGATTTCGGCGGTCGCGCTGATTGTCGCGCGAGCGCAGGTGGATTTCGGCGTGCCGACCATTGCATTACTCGATCTGCCGACCGTTTCGTATGCCGCCGATGCGTGCCCGCAGTGCAAAGCCGGCGAACCGCTTACCGAGCCCGGGTCGCGGTTTATCGCGTAGCGAAGCCCATCGTACATGGACTACTCCAAGCTGGCGCGGCCGGCGGTTCTTACACTAAAAACCTATACCGCCGGCACCACCGTCGCGCAGGCGAAGGCGCGCTACGGTTTGGACCGCGTCATCAAGCTCTCGTCCAACGAGAATCCACTCGGCGCTTCGCCCAAGGCGATGGCTGCGCTCGCGGCGCTTTCCGATGCGAACGTGTACGTCGACGACGATCATACCGAGCTGCGCACGCGCCTGGGCGGACGTCACGGCTTCTCGAAGGACCATGTGATCGTCGGCCACGGCAGCAACGACGTCTTCATGACGTTGTTCGCAACGTTCATCGTGCCGGGCGACGAGGTCGTCCACGCCGATCCGACGTTCTCGCTGTTTCCAAAAGATACGGCGCTGTTCGATGCCGTTTCCGTGCGCGTGCCGTTGCGGCACGGCGTACACGATCTCGAAGCGATGCTGGCCGCGGTCACATCCAAGACGAAATTCGTCGTCGTTTGTGACCCGAACAATCCGACCGGTACGATGATTGACGCCGGCGCATTTGCTGCGTTTGTTGCGCGCCTTCCCGACCACGTCGTACTCGTTATCGATCAGGCATATCACGAGTACGCGCCAGCCGACGCCGTCGAAGGAATGAATTATGTCGAGCGCCGCCCCGGTACGATTGTCACGCGGACGATGTCGAAAATTTACGGCCTGGCGTCGCTGCGCTTCGGTTACGCCGTCGCCGAGCCTGAGGCGATCGCGCTCATGCAGCGCGTGCGCGTGCCGTTCAACGTGTCGCGGCCGGCGGCGGTCGCGGCGCTAGCGGCGCTCGACGATACCGAATTTATCGAACGCACGCTCGCAACGAACGAGGCCGGCAAGGCGTATTTGAGCGGCGAGCTCACGCGCCTGGGGTTGTTCTTTTTTCCGACCGCTGCAAATTTTTTCGCGGTACGCGTACCGGTGAGTGCGACCGATGCCTACGATGCACTTATGCAGCGCGGTATCGTCGTGCGCTCCGGTGACGGCCTGAGTCTGCCGAACTTTCTACGCATTACGATCGGAAGCGCGAGCGAAAACGAAGCGCTGGTGGCGGCGCTCGACGAATTGGTTCCCGCATGGAGCCGATGACGGGCGCGGTAACGATTCGCCGCGGCGATGCGCACGATCGCGAATTCGTGCTCGACCTGGGTAGCCGGGTTGCCGCAACGAGTATTTCGGCCGTGCGGCCTGCGCCGCTGCCGATGGTCGAGCACGCCTACGACCGGCTTATGGCCTACGTGCTGGCACGCGATCACGATCTGCTCGTTGCCACCGATGGGGCGACGTCCGTCGGCTTTCTCGTCATGCTGCACGATCTGCCGGATGAAGTTACGAATACGGAGCAGGGGTTCGTTGCCTACATGGCCGTCGAACCGCAACTGCAGCGCCAAGGTGTCGGTGCAGCGCTGATTGCAGGCGCCGAGGATATTGCGCGTGCGCGTGGATTGCCGTACCTTTCGCTTATGGTTACGGAGGACAATGCCACCGCCCGCGGGCTCTACGAACGCGCCGGCTTTGTAACCGAGCGCCGGATGATGACAAAACAACTATGAGCGCGGTACTCGTGCGCCGCGTCGTTACCATCGTCGTGACGATCGCACTGCTGGCCGCGGCAACCATTTTCGTCGTGCACATTCCGCGCACGGTTTCGATCTTTTTGATTGCCGCGTTCGTTGCGTTCGGCGCGATGCCGCTGGTCCGGCGGCTCGAAATGCGAATGCCGAGAATTGCCGCGATCGGCATCGTCTACACCGGCCTGTTGGGGTTTATCGTCGTCGTCGCGCTCCTCATCATCCCGGTTACCTACGCGCAAGTCGTCGCCTTAATCGGCCACGCGCCCGACTATGTCAACGGCTCGCAGGATCTGGTCGCCGGCATGGAGCGCCTGCTCCGCGAACGGCTCGGCAATCGCGTGGTTCTGCCGAGCTTTGCCGACCTGCAAGTTCAGGTCGGCAGTCGCGTTGCGGGCGTGCTGTCGGGTGCGTTGAGTTCGGTTGGTGCGATCGTGCTCGGCACGCTTAGTGCGCTCTTCGTGTGCATTTCCGCCTTGATCTTGTCGGTGTTTTTCGTATCGCGCGGGTCGTCGTTCGGTCAGAGCCTGCTCGAATTCGTGCCGCCTGCGCGGCGCGTCGAAGTGGCAGCGATGTTTAGCGAAATCGCTGATATTTTCGGACATTTTGTCGCGGGCCAAGTCTTCTTGTGCACGATCGTCGGGCTTGCCGTCTGGCTTGTCCTCTTGCCGGTGCATTTTAGCTTTGCGCTCTTGGTCGCTGTCGTGTGTGCGCTCGGTTATGCCGTGCCGTTCGTCGGCATGGTCGCAGCGCAGTTCATCGCGATCGTGCTCGCGATTCCGCAGGGCACGGGCATGGTCGTGTACGTTACGGTCGCGATTTTCGTGCTTGCGCGTGTTGCCGATAGTCTACTGGTTCCCAAAGTGATGTCCGAAAGCGTCGGCGTCTCGCCAATCGGCGTGATGTTCGCGGTTTTTGCGGGCGGCGAACTCTTCGGTTTACCGGGCCTCGTGCTCGGCATTCCGGCGGCCGCACTCATCAAAGTGCTCTTCAAGTACTTCGTGCAGCCGTATATCGTGCGCATGCAGTTGCGCGATCTCGAGCACATGCATTTGGGCGACGTACACGTCGACGTGGCAGTCGAAAGCCCGGACGGCACGACGCATGCGCCCGAATCGGTTGAAGTCACCGTTACCTCGTAGCGCTGCGCGTTTTCAGGCGCCGGCAACGGCTGGTCGCCGTAAGGTCGGCGGCCAGCTCTCTTAGGTCGGCGGTTGAGCTTCACTCGCCGGGGTACGGTGTGAGTTGCTTGTAGCGCGTGCATTCCGCTCTCCATGCTCGGATATACCGAGGGCACGCCACTTGCGATTCGGTGCGTTCTTACGCACTTGAAAGAGGTTCCTCATGGCCTACCAAAGCGTCAATCCCTACGACGGAAAAACCCTCAAGACGTTCCCGGAGATGACCGACGCCGAGCTCGAAAGTGCCATCGCCACTGCAGCAACAGCTTATACAACGTGGCGGACGAAGACGTATACCGAGCGAGCGGTGATCGTGGCGAAAGCCGCAGCGCTGATGCATGCAAAGGTCGACGACTTCGCGCGTCCGATGACGCTCGAGATGGGCAAGCGGATCGGTGAGGCGCGCGGCGAGGTCGAGTTCAGCTCGCAAATCCTCGCGTATTACGCGAAAAACGCCGAGCGGTTCCTCGCGCCCGTGAAGCTCAATCCGACGATCGGACAAGCGCACATGGAGAGTAGCCCGATTGGCGTGATCTTTGGCGTCGAGCCCTGGAATTTTCCATATTACCAGCTTGCGCGCGTCGCCGGCCCGCACCTCATGGCGGGCAACGTGCTGATGGTTAAGCACGCGAGTTGCGTTCCGCAGTGCGCGATCGCATTCGAGAAGCTGTTTATTGAAGCCGGCGGCCCGGCCGGTCTGTACACCAATCTCTTGATCTCGCACGCTCAATCGGACCGGGTGATCGATGACCCGCGCATCAAAGGTATTGCGCTTACCGGCAGCGTTGCTGCGGGCCAAAGCGTCGCGGCGAGATCCGGCCGCAAGATCAAGGTGTCGTCGATGGAGCTGGGCGGCAGCGATGCGTTCATCGTTCTTGAAGACGCCGATCTCGACCACGCGCTCAAATGGGCTGTTTGGGGACGAATGTACAACACCGGGCAGACCTGCTGTGCGGCGAAGCGATTCATCGTCGTTGATGAAATTGCGGACGCATTTCTCGCGAAATTCCGGACCGCGCTGGCCGCGTTCGAGCCGGGCGATCCGATGAACGAGAGGACGACCTTGGGCCCGCTCTCGAGCGAGTCGGCGCTGCAGGATCTCCTCAAGCAGGTCGACGGCGCGGTCGCAAACGGTGCGAAGCTCGTGCTGGGCGGCAAGCGCATCAATCGGCCGGGATCGTTTATGGAACCGACAATTCTGACCGGCGTTACGCCGCAGAATCCGGCCTTTCGGCAAGAGTTCTTTGGGCCGGTCGCACTGTTTTTCCGCGTGAAAAATGAAGACGAGGCCATTGCGCTTGCGAACGACTCCGACTTCGGCTTGGGCGGCTCGGTGTTCACCAAGGACGACGCACGCGGGCAACGCGTGGCGAGCCGTGTCGAAACCGGCATGATGTTCGTCAACAATATTTCGTGGTCCGATGCGGAGCTGCCGTTCGGCGGCATCAAAGACTCCGGCTACGGGCGCGAACTCGGTGACATGGGCATTCAACAGTTCGTCAACAAAAAGCTCGTCCGCTTCGGTAAAATCGAAGCGCCGCCGACGCTCGTCGAGCAGCGCGTGCTCGTCGGCGCAGCGTCATGACGACCGGCGCAACGCTTCCCCGTCCGGCCGCCCCATCCGGGGCGGCCGGCGCTGCGGCGATGAAGGCGCTCGTGTATCTCGGCAACGGCAAGAAAGCGTTTGAAGACCGGCCCAAACCGAAGATCGTCGCGCCCACCGATGCGATCGTCAAGATCACGAAGACGACGATCTGCGGCACCGATTTGCACATTCTCAAGGGTGATATGCCGACGGTTACGCCCGGCCGTATTCTCGGACACGAGGGCGTCGGCATCGTCGACGAGGTCGGGTCCGGTGTTACCGCGTTTAAACGCGGCGATCGCGTCGTGATATCCTGTGTCACGTCGTGCGGCGCTTGCGTGTATTGCCGCAAACTCATGCTGTCGCACTGCGAGAACGGCGGTTGGATTCTCGGCTATGCGATCGACGGCACGCAAGCCGAGTTCGTACGCATCCCGCACGCTGGGACGAGTCTTTATCCCATTCTCGACGGGGACGACGAGGAAGCGCTGGTCATGTGCAGCGACATCTTGCCGACGGGTTTTGAGTGCGGCGTCCTCAACGGGCACATCACGCCGGGAAGTACGGTAGCGATTGTCGGCTCGGGCCCGGTCGGTCTAGCCGCGCTGCTCACCGCGCAGTTCTACTCGCCTGCCACGATCATCATGATCGATCTCGACGACAAGCGCCTCAAGACGGCGAGGGAATTTGGCGCAACACATATCGTCAATAGCGCCGACGGTAAGGCCCGCGATGCCGTACTCAAGATTACGGGCAAGTACGGCGTCGACACGGCCATCGAGGCCGTCGGTATTCCCGCGACGTTCGAGTTATGCGAACAGCTCGTCGGCCCCGGCGGACATATTGCGAACATCGGCGTCCACGGTAAACCGGTCAGTCTCCATCTCGAAACCTTGTGGGACCGCAACCTCACGATCACGACGCGGCTGGTGGACACCGTCAGTACACCGATGCTTCTGCGGACGGTGCGTTCGCACAAGATCGATCCCAAGCGCCTCATCTCGCATCACTTCAAACTCGCGAGTATTCTCGATGCTTACGATACCTTCGCCGATGCGGCAAAAACGGGAGCACTAAAAGTTCTCATCGAGTCGTAGGGGCCGCACGCCGTGCGCTTAGAGAAAGCGCACGGCGACGATTGCAATATCGTCGCGCCGTTTGCCTAAGCAAAACTGTTGGACGGCTTCCATGATTGCTTGCACAAGTTCGGGTTCGGGCAGCGTGCGATTCGCCAGTGCAACATCGATGAAGCGATCCATTCCGAATAGCTCGCCGGCCGCGTTGCGGGCTTCCGTTACGCCGTCGGTCGCTCCGACGAAGAGCGTTCCGCATTCGACTTTGACAAAAGCTTGTTTAAAGAGATGATGCTGGTCGTCGAAGACGCCGACGAGCGGAGCTGTGGTCGCCAAGACTTTGTGCGTGCCGTCCGGTGCGATCAAGAGAACCGGCTCGTGGCCCGCGTTGGTGTAGCTCATCAGCCGGCGCGTCGGATCGACGATTCCGAAAAAGACGCTGGCAAACGAGTCGGTTTTTTCAAAAGCATTATTTTCAAGATAGAGACGGTCCAGCCCCCGGATCACGCGTTCCGGAGTCAATCCTTCCGACGAGTACGCCCGCAAACCAAACTTGATGATCGCCGCGTTGACGGCTGCTTGCGGACCTTTCCCCGCGATGTCCGCGATCGAAAGCGATCGAATCGTTGTCGTAGTGATAGACGTCGACGATGTCGCCGCCGGTCGGGCCCTCCGCCAACTTGTAACCGACCGCGTAGGAAATGCCGGGAATGGCGACCTTGCCTTGTGCAAAAAGATGCTCGACGAGAACCTTTGCCGCTTCTTCCGTGGTCGCTTCGGGTGAGTTTCCGTCGCGCACGACGACACTAACCGTGCCCGCTTTTTGGCGATGCTCGGCGACCTGCGGTTTCGTCTCGATCCCTTCGGTCAGCTTGGTTGAAGAATTGCGCACGATCTGTGTGCGATTCCGCGCATGTGATAGCGTGCCTGTCATAGCGCGCCTGCAAACAACGTTCTTTACGCAATAGGCGCCGAGCGCCAGACAGCTTAGATTTCTAAGCTGGTACTGCGGTGCATTTCTTGCGGCGCGCTAACGCCGCATAGCGTGAGGACGTGCGCGAGCACTGTTTGCGTGGCGATCGCCAGCGACAGACGTGCGACGGCGAGCTCGCGATCGGCGTCGAGCACCGGCAGCACTGGTGACTTGTCGTAGAAGAGGTGGAAATCGGCAGCGATGTCGCGCGCGTAACGCGTCAGGCGATGAGGCGCGCGGCTGCGCGCGACGCCGTCAACGATTCCGGCGAATTCGGAAAGCCGTCGAATGAGCGATAGCTCCGCGGCTTCGGTTAGGCGGGCGAGCGCCGCGCCGCGACGCGCTTCACCCACAAGCGAACCGTCGCGCTCGCCGGCTTTGCGAATGAGTGAGGCGATGCGCGCATGGCCGTACTGCACATAAAAGACAGGATTCTCGTTTGATTGGTCCTTGGCGAGCGCCAGATCGAACGTCAGCGGCTGGTCGGTCGAGAGCATGACGAAGAAGAAACGCGCCGCGTCGACACCGACTTCGGCGATGATCTCGGCCAAAGTGACGATGTTTCCGGCGCGCTTGGACATCGAGAGAATCTCGCCACCGCGCTTGAGCGTAATTTGCTGCGCGAGAATGACTTCGATTGCCCCCGGCCGTTCGTAGGCGTCGGCGAGTGCGTTGAGGCGCGCGATATATCCGTGATGATCGGGACCGAGAATGTCGATGACGTGGTCGGCCCGTTTGAGTTTTTCGTAGTGATAGGCCACGTCATTGGCATAGTATGTCGGCCGTCCGTCGGCGCGGACGACCACGCGATCTTCGTCATCGCCGCTCTGCGAGGTGCGCACCCAGAGCGCGCCGTCTTTTTCGTACGTCAGTCCGCGTTCTTTCAAGCGTTCGATGCCGACGCCGATCGCGCCGCTGTCGTGCAACGCCTGTTCGCTCTGCCAGAGATCGTAGGTAACGCGGAATTCCGCAGCAATCGATTGTTGCTCGGCAAGGTTGGTGTCACGTCCGAACTTGGAAAAATACGGTAGCCAGTCGGCCTGGGGAGCATCGAGCCACCGGTCGCCGTCCGCAGCGCGCAGCATTTGTGCGATTGCAACCATGTATTCGCCGGGATAGCCGTCGTCGGGAAATGGGAAGGCGGGTTCCCACAATTGCCGGTAGCGCGCGTAGAGCGAACGGCCGAGCGTTTCGAGTTGCGACCCGGCGTCGTTGACGATCCACTCGGTAAACACGTCGTAACCGGCGAAGCGCATCGTTTTTGCGAGTGAGTCGCCGACGGCGAGCGTACGTCCTTGAACGACGACGAGCGGTCCCGTTGGGTTCGCGCTGCCGAATTCGAGTGAAATGCGTTCGCCACGTGCCGCTCCGCGACCGTAGTTTTCGCCGTCGCGCAGGATCGCGGCGATCGTCCGTTGCCAAAATGCGGGCGCAAGCCGTAAGTTGATGAAGCCCGCGGTCGGCGTGGCCTCAACAACGGTTGCGCGTACGCGTTCATCCTGCAAGGCACGTTCGGCGATGGCGTTTGCGATCACCGGTGGCGCGAGTCGCGCGGTTTTGGCAAGCGCGAATGCAACGTTCGTTGCAATATCGCCGAATTCGGCGCGCCGCGGTGCCTCGAAACTGACCGCCGGCTCGCTCTGCGGATACAATTCGCGTGCAGCAGCCGCGAAGCGCTGTGCGAGTTCGTCGAGCGTCAGGAGGTCAGTGATGGTAGGGCTCATCTTTGGCGATCTTCGTCGCGCGGTACAACTGCTCCAGCACGATTGCGCGCGCCCATTCGTGCAGGAAGGTCAGTTTGGAGAGCGCCCAGCGGAAATTCGCGCGTTCGAGCAGTGCGGGCGACGCGCCGTAGGTCCCCGCGATGACGATCGTAATGCGTGAGACGCCGTCGACTGCCGCGCGCTCGAGCCGCTGCGACAGCTCGACGCTATCGAGCTGCGTACCGTCGCGTTCCAGCAGCCAAACGTGATCGTTCGGCGCAATCGCGCGCAGAATCGCCTCACCTTCGGTCGCCATGGCGGCATCGGGCCGGCTGCCGTCGGCCGCGCGAATCTCGATTTCTTCGAGCCGGTGATAGGGACCGAGGCGCTTACGAAAGTCAGCCGCCGCGGCAGCGAGGTACGGTTCGCGAAGCCGGCCGACGGCGATGATGCGCAGATGCACTCCGGTCTATTCGGCGAGCGCGAAGCCTCCGCTGCGCCGTTCGATCCGGCCCCCGACTTCAAGTTCGATTAGCGCCGGCAGGAGGAGGCCGGGCGCGAGGTCCAAGGTGGCGGCCAGCATTTCCGGGTCGCGTTCGCCGTCGGCGAGGGCTGCGAGGACCGCGGCGATAGCCGGCGGATCGCCGGCCCGGCCCGCCGGAATCCGGCGCCGGACGGTGCGCGGCTGCCGCGGCAAGGTCGGCAGGCCGTCGAGCACGTCTTGGGCGTCGCGCACGAGGATGGCTCCGTCGCGGATCAGCGCGAGGCACCCCGCGACTTTGGGCCGGTCGACATCCCCCGGGAAGGCGAAGACGGGGATGGAGCGGTCCGCGGCCCAGGAGGCCGTATTGAGCGCGCCGCTGCGCTGAGCTGCCTCGACGACCACCACCGCGTCTACGAGGGCTGCCACGACCCCGTTACGGGCGAGGAATTGATGCGGACGCGCGGGCTCGTGCGGCGCGTAGGGCGAGACGACCGCTCCGCCGTGCGTGACGATGCGTCCGGCGAGTTCCCGATGGCGGGACGGAAAGAAGTGGTCGTGACCGCCGCCGAGTACACCGATCGTCGGCGCACCGGCCGCGAGTGCCCCCTCATGCGCGGCACCGTCGATCCCCAGCGCCAGGCCTGAAACGACACAGACGCCCGCGTTGCCGAGCGCTTCACCGAGCCGGCGCGCGAGTCGCCGCCCACCGTCGCTCGGTATGCGCGTCCCCACGACGGCCACAGCCGGCGCCACGAGCCCGTCGAGGCTCCCGGCCACGTGCAGGCCATCGAGTACGGTCCCCTCGAGACGCTCGCCGCAGAGCGTATCGAGTTCTTCACGGGGCACCCAGCGGCGGTTCGTCTCGTCCACCCTGGGCTATCACGCACGGCTGTGCGGGAGCAAGCACCAGGAAAGAGGCCTCTGCATGGGAATAGGGGGTGCCGTTGTGGCCGCCGCCACCGACACCTACTCAAGGCGGCCTTAGGAGAACGAGAGCGATGGCAGCCCAAGCTTATTGCGTCAAGTGCAAAACCAAGCGCGAGATGAAAGACGCCGTACAAATTACCATGAAGAACGGTCGCCCGGCGACCGAAGGCAAGTGCCCCGAGTGCGGCACCAAGATGTTCAAGATCGGCGCTGCGTCCTAACGCAACGCCCGCCGCGAGTGCGCCAAAAGCTCGTCCCCGAAGGGCGGGCTTTTTGTTTTTCGCCTAGTGGCCTATACTGAGGGTGTGCCACTAGATATTGGGGCCGGCTTGCGCGTCGCCGCGCGGGAGGGCTCCAAGCCATGATTTGCCCGACCTGCCGGAAGAGTGAAACGCGCGTCGTGGACAGCCGCGATGACGAAAGTGTCGTCCGGCGCCGGCGCGAGTGCTTGACGTGCAAGCACCGCTTCACGACCTACGAGCGGATCGAAGCGCCGCGCCTATTCGTCGTCAAGAAAGACGGCCGGCGCGAGCAGTATAACCGCGACAAGGTGCTGAGCGGATTGCGCCGCGCGTGTGAGAAGCGCCCCGTCGCCGAAGCGCAGATGGACGAGATGGTCGCGACGATCGAGCGCGAGCTGTTCGCGCGCGGTGAGAACGAAGTTCCCGCAACGCTCGTCGGCGAGAAATTGATGGAAGCACTCAAGCGCGTCGATCCGGTGGCGTATATCCGCTTCGCGAGTGTGTATCGCTCGTTTCGCGACGTCGAGAGTTTTCAAGCCGAACTCGCCGAACTGCTCTCGAAGTGAACGCATCGCCCCGCATCGCCGTCGTCCGATTGCCGGACGGCGACGGTTTGCCGCTTCCGGAATATATGAGCGCGGGCGCTGCCGGCGCCGACGTCGTCGCGGCCGTGCGTGCCGACATCATTCTCGCGCCGGGTGCACGCGCACTTATTCCAACCGGCTTCGCGCTCGAAGTGCCGGCCGGATTTGAAGTGCAGATTCGGCCGCGCAGCGGCCTTGCACTCAAATACGGTGTAACGATTTTAAATGCGCCAGGCACGATCGACAGCGATTACCGCGGCCCGGTCGGCATCATCATCGCAAACTTCGGAACCGAACCATTCGGTATAAAACGCGGCGATCGCATCGCCCAAATGATCGTCGCACCCGTCGTCCGAGCCACGTTCGGCGAAGTCGAAGCGCTCGCGCTCAGCGAGCGCGGCGCCAGCGGCTTCGGCTCAACAGGCATCTAGTCCGTGAACGTCTACGTCGTCGGAGCGGGTGCAGTCGGGACGTATTTGGGTGAACAGCTGCGTGCGATCGGCAATAAGGTGACGTATGCGCCGCGTGATTTGGAGCGCGTAGAATCGGTCGATGCGGATCTCGCGATCGTCGCGGTGAAAGCATTCGATACGGATGCTGCAACCGAATCGCTGCGGCGTGCACTGCGTTCGCCCGGTAATACGACGATCGTGACGCCGCAAAACGGTGTGGGCAACGAAGAAAAGCTCGCTGCAGCATTCGGTGCTGATGCAATAGTCGCGTGCGCGCTCACCGTTCCGGTCGGTGTCGACAAGGACGGCAAGGGTGTTGCGGCAAGCGGCGGCGGAATCGCGTTTGCACCGGTCGGCGCGATGAGTCACAACTGGCTGCTTGCAGCATTCGGGGCGACCGGGATGACGGTCACTGCCGCGACCGACTATCGGTCCCTGAAGTGGTCGAAGCTCACACTCAATGTCGTGGCGAACGCATCGTGCGCGATTCTCAATGTCTTACCGGAGCGGCTGGTACACATGGACGACGTGTTCACGCTCGAGATTCGTTCAATTCGCGAAGTGCGGGCCGTCATGAAAGCACTCGATATCACGCCGATCGACTTGCCGCGCTATCCGGTGCGCGCGCTCCAAGCTGCGGCAACGTTGCCGTCGCCGATGGCGCGCTTGGTTCTGGCGAATCGCATCGCCGGTGCGCGTGGGCGCAAACCGCCGTCACTTTTGCTCGATTTGCGCGCGTCGCGTAATCGTACCGAAGTCGACGTGCTTAACGGCGCAGTTGCGCGCGCGGCGCGCGAAGCGAACGTTCCTGCGCCGGTGAACACCGTACTTGCGCGGGTGGTAAGCGATATCGCGCACATGCCGCAGCTGTGGGCGAAGTATCGCGAGCGCCCCGAAACACTCCAAGCCGAAGTCGAGGCGCAGATTGTGCGCGAGAAACGAACGCTTGCGCGTGCCTAGCGCGGCGCGTACTGATCGGCCGAGGCCCTCGCTAACGTCCGCGTCGAAGCACGTGGCATATGCGGCACCCTAGCGTTCCCGAATCGCTCGATAGCTGGAGCATTCTTCATCGGATGTTTCGGTTCGATCGGGCGCGTTACGCCGCGCTCGACGCGCGCCGGAAGGCGGATGCCGAGCGCGAAGCCGTGGCGCTTTTCACATCGCTCGCGGATGGCGCCGAAACCGACGTCAGCCTCGCGCAGGTGCTCGGACACAAAGCCGATCTGATGATGACGCACTACGCCAAGTCGTTCGACGCGCTCGGCACAGTCGAGATGCGTGTCGATGCGCTCGCGTTACGCGCGTTTCTCGAGCCGGTTTCGTCGTACGTGTCCGTACTCGAGCTGGGTCTGTACGAAGCGACGGGAAAAATCCACGCGACCTTACAGGAACGTGGCCTCAAGGCGCATTCCGACGAGTGGACGGCAGCGTTTGATGCGCTACTGGAGGAGCAAGCGCGCAACCCGCGCAACGCCGGGCGGCTGTGGGCGAAAATTCCCCGCCGGCGCTATGTCTGTTTCTATCCGATGGATAAGAAACGCGGTGAAGGCATCAACTGGTACCTGCTGCCGTACGAAGAGCGTGCGGCGCTAATGGTCGATCATGGGAAGATCGGCCGTTCGTTCCACGGCCTGGTCAATCAAGTGATTTCCGGGTCGATCGGTTTTGACGACTGGGAATGGGGCGTCGACCTGTATGCCGACGATCCG
>Ga0302325_10008385_pt1 | contig 22698 bp, 19 predicted proteins | sample Palsa_T0_2_FD_201948 | JGI IMG/M metagenome (GOLD analysis project Ga0302325, IMG submission 201948) | Peat permafrost microbial communities from Stordalen Mire near Abisko, Sweden - Palsa_T0_2 | ecosystem: Environmental > Terrestrial > Soil > Palsa > Peat permafrost | place: Sweden: Abisko...
TCGTCTTCTAGTTCTGCCCCAGCAGCTACGACTCCTGTGATCCTCCTCAAGAAGCCTGACAATCAGCAAGCGGGCCCAGCTACTCCAACGGCACAGCCAGCCAAACCATCACCAGCTGCATCGGCTCGAAAGCCACCACCGGTTGCTGTACCATCAGAAGGCGCCACACAAGCCTTTGTTAAGCATGCCAATCCCTCACAAGGCGTCACTGAAGCTCTTCTCAAGGAGGCCATGGAGAACTTTGGTGCTGTGTCGATGGTCGAAATTGACAAGAGAAAGGGCTTTGCCTACGTTGACTTCGTTGATACGGAAGGCTTGAAGAAGGCCATGGCAGCAAATCCAATCTCTGTTGCTCAAGGAACAGTCCAAGTTATGCAGCGAAAAGGAACTACTTTACCTCCTGAGAAGAAGCCTGCTCATCAGACTCCCAATGCTCCTTCCAGGGGCGGTCGAGGAGGAAGAGGTGGTACTGTGGGACGGCGTGGAGGACGGGGTGGGGCACGGGGTGGAACAAATAATGCTCAAGCTAGTTCTTCCGAGTCAGCGAAGGCACCAGCTTCCGCGCCAACAGGCCCAGCCGTGAAGTGAAAGTATTCTCATTTGGTCAATATGCTCTAGTACTGTTAATGTGCACATTTTGCAGAGGAAACTACTTTTGATCAATTCAAAGCAAGCTGTCAAACAATGGTCTGATGGGTTGGGGAAGGACGAAAGCAATTTCCGCGAAGGATTCTTGTAACAGTCTAGGTCAGGGCCTAGTATTAAGCAGATTGAGGTCTCGACAGCCCCCAAGATAGAACAGCTTTGAAGAGAGATTCAAGTGGCATATGGCTTTCCAGCCGCCATGGATTTGTAGAACTTTCTTAGAGATAGGTCTGAAGCTGAGACGTATGATTTGTTGCGATATCAGCTTTCAGACGCCGCTCTCTGGCTATTCTATTCTTGCTAGAGATCATGTCGGGGCTAGGGAAAATGTACTTGCAGAAGACTAGCAGAGCAATACAAACACTGCAATTCATCTCAAATTCTTGCCCGTCTGTCCTACTTGTATTGCCAGCTATTAACTCCCCAGTCCCTGAGTGAGATCTGAAGACGTAAAGTCAGATTTGTAATGCTGCCGGGCCATATCGCAATTTGAGCTAGCAATGTTGGCGGAGATGCCAATCAGAAGCCCTGAGGTGCAGATCTGCTCATCGCAGGAACCCTTAATCGGAAAACTCGTTGTCTCCTATGAAAGGACTATGCTAGGTGGGGGAAGCCTTGCGTTGGTGCATTAATGATAATAGGTGCGCCCCTACAGATTTCTCCCGCCTGGACGATGAGCCAATCCTCCCTTTTACTCTCGAACTGTCCGCAGAATGGTGAATATGTATCCTAACCCTTCTCCTTTCTCGTGTGCTCATGGCCTTCGGATTCGAGGTATGTGTCGTGGTTCCAAGAATCGGAAATTTCTTCTTCACGACGCCGACAAAGTCGAGGATCGCAATGAAAAAAAAATGGCCTGTCAGACGTCCATCGACACCCACCCAGTCCACTCCACCGAAGCGAAAGCGTAAAGGGCCGAGATCATCACCACTCTCTATACAGTACACGCAAGCGCATACCGCCATCCTCGCGGACAGTTCGGGAGTAAAAGGCTTCACTCTTGGGCATCGAGGATCGGCTCATCGTCCAGGTGGGAGAAATCTGTAGCTCTTGAGGTGAACTCAGAAGAGGACGTTAACTATAGAATAGATTCTATGACTGTGAGGAAGAGTTAGCAGATTGTAGCAAAATAGCTAACTCGACGAAGAAAAATCGTCGACAGCCTGTTCCAATTCTGATCTGATGAATGGGTCCAGCGGGCACCAATTCAGCAAAGGGAATGAAAACTCGAGCGTGCGCAAATCAGAAAGCTAGAGGGCGGGGGTACGTACAGTAAGATCGTCTAAGGAAGAAATTTTTGGTGGGCGGCTGAGTGCGATATTTTATATCCCACGAGCGCGCTAGCAAAAACTAGCGAGGCAAACATGTTTGCACTATTTGACGAAAATGCAAATACAGTACGTGCCAGCCCCAGCTTCAGTCTGCAAAACAATTCACCTACCTTTGTTCACAATGTCCAGACTATTATAGGACATTAATATCTGCAATTTCTCAAAATTAAGTTCCTTTATGCGGGTAGTCAAAGTTCATCTCCGGGTCCTTAATCCTGTTTTAGGACCTTTGCTACCAAAATGAGCAAGTATCACCAGCCCAATCTTCAACTTACACTTAGGATTCAGGAGATGTGTTCTCCACCAAAGATCTCTTCTGTAGACAATCTTATTGTACGTAACCCCACGATCTGCTTTGCGCACGCTCGAGTTATTTCAGTCTCTTCGCTGAATTGGTATCCGCTGCAATGCTGCCTCCGGCAGCACCTTGCTTCGGGCAGGAGTCCTGACACCTACCCTGGACAACCCTGTCTATATCCCGAAACCCGAACTCGGACAGGGCTTGCTGGCTCTGGAGACTCGAAGAAGCTGGTTCTACTTCCCAGCTCAAATGTCCAATTAGTCTTGGGATATTTCACCAAACGCAAGGGGGCGAAACTCTCTTTCTGGTTGAACAATTTGGTTGCAAATCGCAATTTTTCGTCTCTATCCGATGAGCTCCTATAACTACTTTAAGAATCCGTATATATGCTTGAAATTTTTGTTGCAAATCGCACTTTTCCGTTGTTTATGCAATCAGCTCCCTTTTGAAAATCCTCATTTTGCAGAGTCGCATCCCATGGCCTTCCTTGCTTTGCTGTTCACGGCATGGGATCAACCAATAGCAAGCTATAAGAGGTCCTTGAATGGCTTCGCATGCCATGAAGTTATAACGCAAGTAAATTATGACGAACATCTCATCAGGTGAACCCACTTCTCAACGTGATTCGCTGAAGACACGCAGAAAGCCCCGGACACCAACTCGTTATCCTAGGAACATGGTCTCCAGCAACGCATTGCATGGGATCAAAGTGCGATCTGCAATATAAATTCAAACAAAAATGGGGGTTTTAGATAGGGAATAGGGACTGATTTTGGAAAAGTGAGATCTGCAACAAAAAATACGAGCAAAAGGAGATATTTCTGTCCTGGGAAGTGTCAATTTTAGGAATATGAGTCCGTCGGGTTTCGAGATTGAAGAGAGCCCTATGAGAATGGAACTTCGATCACCAAAGATTTATGGAAACGTTGCTGCTCGCTCGTAACTTGCCATCCACCTGTAACTGAGGAGGCAGATTCTGCGTTCCCGAGAACAGTCCTTGTTCTAGTATTTCTGGGAAGAGGGACACGGGTGACCCTTCAGCTTCGCAAGATGTCGAAGACTCGAGTGTAGCGACTTTCGCTGTCCAGGATCTCGAGAAACCTCGAATGTAACGTCTGTACAAGAAATTTTTGATAGACCACACAAGTGTGAGCTACACAGAGAGACTAAGGTAGCCAAAATTGATTCGAAGAGAAACGGAACGTTTGAACACGACGCGAGCCTTGATATATAATTCAGAACAGCTGGTGGACTTCCTGCCTAAATCACTCAGGCAAGCAACGCACAGAGACAGCCCGAGTTGCTCGTCTAAGTTGTCCCTCTATCATTTGCCACGTGCTCCGCTATTGATCACTCTTCCATAAACCCGTCCCATTTGGTCATTCGATTCGAGACTTTTCACTTTCAGGGAATATCAGAAGGTTTAAAGAATTGGTTTCTGTTTCAATTGTAAATACAAGCGAAATCAACTCGAGCCCAATATTGTTCCCCGTTCTACGCTCCATGATTTTTAATCCATCACAAGCGCTCTTCACTGCGTATTCCCCGGAGCCCCCGTCATAAACACAATTGCAGCGTTCACAATGCTCTTTACCACCTCAAGCTCTTCCTTAGTCCTTGGAGAATAGATCATCAAATACTCGTGCGGCACGAGGCTCCCCGCTAAACTCATCCTCTCACCCCATTTCTTCGTGATGACCTCCTTACAATCCACCGGAGTCAAGCACAGACTGGTCAATCTCGGAGTCAGCATTGCCTAGTAAAGGAGAAAGTCGAAGCTTGAATCAATGTCGCACGAGTAGTTTCCTCTCAAGACATGTCTAGAGAGGAAAATTATCTCGTGAAACATTTGAAGGAGGAAACTTGGGCTGAGAAACACCTACTGCATCGAATAGTCTCCACTCCCAACGCCAGCATGAAGATGTGCAATTTCTCTCTTCGTCTTCCCAGCGATGGAGTGAGGAGTGGAGATGTGATCAGCAATTAGAATAGCATCGCCAGACTTTTCCAGTACCGAGGTCCTTACCACAACGTGTGCGGAGTGTTTAGCTGCTAATTCCTCAAAAGTCGTTGCAAGAAGCTGTTCAAATTTTCAGGGCATAACTTATGCGGAGACCACGAGCGACTAACCTGACGCAAATCGTCCCCAGTCAATTGAGAGACCTGTCGATGAGGTGCCATGAATTTAATGATCTCTGGCCGAGGTCCCTCTCTTTCAGGTAGCTTCCCAGGCAAGAAGCTTGTCGTGCCAATATCACCACATTTTGCGATCTCTTTGGGATCATCGTAGGGAAGAATTGTAAAAGGGTCTGCTCGGAAGACACGGAGAGAGCTTTGGAGTAGATAGCCGAATATGTTCCGAGGCAATGCTGTGTCTGCTACCTTGAGTCAGGCTCGATAGTTTGAAAGGAAGCCTCCCATGATGCGTGGCTTGGGTGACGGGATTTAGGACGGAGTGGAATTTGTACACGAAAGGCAGGTTCTTCAGATCATTTTATAGGCAAGCTTCAATGCGATCACACTGAATCGAAAGGTTGGATCAACTTATGTACATGCGTGAGAAATTTCTTGGAGGTTTGACGTTGACGTGCGGCTGGAAGCTGAAGCTTACTCCGATACTCCCCCTGTCTAGATCTACAGCCTATCAGAAGGCGCAACCGGTTCGCCAAAGATACTCTACGACCTTTAATTTCATGTGCTTCATCCGCCTCACTTCTGCTGGGCAAGTTTTGAAGCCTTCATCAGAAGAAATGGAGGACGGATTCGCGACCTCCACCACCCCGGATTTGCCGCTATCACTTCATCGCTCGGTCCCCATTCATCAATCGCAGACAGTGTGAGTCCAGCATTAAGAAGAATGGTGATGTACGTCGCGAGTGTACGGTGTTGCTTTACAACGCCGTCCGCCAACCAGTTCGTGATACGTTCTCCTTCATCGAGATACCCGTCCAAAGGCCATACAGTCTGGCCTTCCGAATCCTCGATGAAATCTGGTTTGCGGGGAGACGTGAATAGTGGATGCTCCACAGAGAAGACGAACGTCCCACCAACCTTGAGGGTTCGAGAGACTTGAGCTATCAATCTTGGGAGATCTTTTAGGTAGTGAAGGGTAAGGGAACTGAACACCACATTGTATGTGTCCGGCGGCAGTTCAAGGCTGTCCAGATCAGCTCGGAGATAAGATATGGCTGCATCTTCTGGAAACCCTCTTGCTTTTGCCAGCATGTTTTCTGAGAGATCCACGCCTTGGACCTGTTCAGCACCTTTCTCTCGCGCCCATCTACACACCCAGCCAAATCCACAACCTAGGTCGAGGAATTTCGTCCCGGTGAGTTCTGTTGGGAGCATGGATCGCAGGGCAGGCCATTCTGGAGCGCCATCAAGGCCTATGACTTGGCGTGGCAGCTGTATGTATTCCTTGAAGAAAGTCTCGATGTCGTAGATATTCTGAGCCATTGCGAATGGTGACCTTCGGACAGCAAAGGGTTTTAGTTAGTGAGAGTTCGAAGGGGTAATGTTGCTTGTATTCGACTGAAGAAGTAACTCCTCACCTAATAAGATCTTGACGAATCTTAAATCTTGCTGCTGAACAGCACGCTCCCCATTTTCTATCTACTTGTAATCTATTATCTATCACGCAATACCTCTGTATTTTTGCTTGTTTTTCTTGCATCGAGGTGACGGTTTCCACGTGATCATGACTCAAGCGGCGGTACCCTGCAAGGAGACGGATCAAACTCACCGGCCGCCCGATGCCGGCAGTTATTTTCTGAAGTTCGAAAGGTTTGAATACCTCACACATACACACACACACACACACACACACACATTCGACTCATTCGACCCATCTATTGAATCGTCTACACCAATTCGTCCAGTATGTCAGGCTCAGCGACTCCTGTGGGTTTGGCGGTACCGTCCGAGAAACCAGTGCCTGCTCCTGAAGAACGCCAAGACACGACTCACACACTTTCTCAGCGATACCTGTCAACAAGGGGAGGATCCTACGGAGTATGAGCTCCCGTTTGAAGAAATTGGTCACACCCGAAGCTAATTGATTGCAGCTTTCGTTCGAAGAAGTCGTATTGAAGGGTCTCGCAGCTGATGGCGGACTCTTCATTCCAGAAGAAGTCCCCTCATTACCCCGCGATTGGGAGACAAAGTGGCAAAATCTCTCCTTCTCAGATCTTGCTCTCGAAATTCTCTCCCTCTATATCTCACCCTCCGAAATACCTCCCGCAGACTTAAAAGAGATCATTAATCGAAGTTATTCGACCTTCCGCGCACCAGAAACCACTCCACTTGTCACACTGAGCGACAAAGACAACCTATACCTGCTCGAGCTATTCCACGGCCCCACATTTGCTTTCAAAGACGTTGCACTACAATTTCTCGGCAACCTCTTCGAATACTTCCTCGTCAGGCGTAACAAGGGCAAGACTGGCGGAGATAGACACCACCTTACGGTCGTTGGCGCAACGAGTGGTGACACTGGATCTGCCGCAATCTACGGCCTGCGAGGGAAGAAGGATGTCTCTGTCTTCATTTTACATCCAAAAGGCCGAGTCAGCCCTATCCAAGAAGCTCAAATGACAACAGTTCTGGATGCCAATGTCCACAACTTGGCTGTCGAGGGGACTTTTGACGATTGTCAGGTAAATTATGTACATTTGCAAGTCAAGCTATGCTGATTATCGTTCAGGATACCGTGAAAGCCCTCTTTGCAGACCGCAAGATCAACCAGACCCTCAACCTAGGAGCTGTTAATTCCATAAATTGGGCCCGTATCCTGGCGCAAACCACATACTATTTCCATGCATACTTCACACTTACGAAATCGCCAGCATACAAGGCAAATCACAAAGTCCGATTCGTTGTAGTAGGTGTTCTCCGAGCACAAAATCCCTCTTTCAGATGTATCGCGAGTTGTCTTTACTCTGTAGACATGTCTCTAAAGTAAATGACTCATGAAACATTCTCCTGACTCCTGAATTTCTTCTACATTAGGCAATGCTGACTCGAAAATTTACCACAGCCTACGGGAAATTTTGGCGATATTCTAGCCGGATACTTCGCAAAGCGGATGGGACTTCCGTCAGAAAAGTTGGTTGTTGCCACGAACGAGAACGATATCCTTGATCGATTCTGGAAGACTGGACATTATGAAAAGAAGGCGGTTCATGGAGTTGCAGCCGAAGGAGGAATTCCTGCGGATGGAGCAAAGGCTCATGAAGATGGAGTTAAAGAGACTCTCAGTCCAGCCATGGACATCCTCGTCTCCAGCAACTTCGAGAGACTGCTTTGGTTCTTGGCCCATGAATTTGCGGCAGAGGCCGGAATGGATGACGAATGGAACAAGAAACAAGCTGGCCAAGAAGTTGAGAGCTGGTTGAAGCAGCTAAAAACCGAAGGCGGATTTAGTGTTCACGCAGATATTTTAAAATTTGCAAAGAGAGACTTCGAGAGTGAGAGGGTCAGTGACGTCCAAACGCTTGAAACGATCAAGCAATTCTATTCTTCACCTTCTACGAACGGCGCCATAAATGGCAACGCTTCCAAAGGAGGTTATATATTGGACCCTCACTCTGCAATTGGCGTCGCGGCGTCATTGCGATCCATCCAAAGAACCACTTCTTCAGGCACCCACCATATATCTCTTGCCACAGCGCATCCGGCAAAGTTTGCCAACGCTGTTGATCTAGCATTGAAAGATGAGGAAGGTTTCAGCTTTAATACGGTACTTCCTAAGGAGTTTATTGGCCTAGAGCAGAAAAAAAGACGAGTGACCGTTGTACCAAAAGGCGCTGGTTGGGAGGGCGTTCGAAAGATCGTAGAAGATGAAGTCAAGGCAGAGTTGAATAGCAGTAAATGATTTGCATTTCTCCTCAAAATAATCCGATTCGTTGAATATATTGCTCATAGAATTGTGCTGGGTTAGCACCTAGAAAATCAAGTTGAGTTTGACTCCTTGAATATCCGATCATTTACAGACAATCCAATAGCCTAAATCGATGGTGATTTGGTTCTTTTCAATTTATTTAATATGGTATATTTTGAGTTTAGGGAACCTAGTTCATCATGTCTCGACTTGGATTGGATGAACTGCGTTCTGATGTTGCCGAAAAGTGACTGAAGGCATTTGCGAGAAACATCACTGATCTTGGGATTTTCACCTGAACAATCTGTGACCTCGAAGCCAATACACATTAAAGCAAACGTAAGCAGCAACTATCTATTGCTAGCAACTTCAACCCTAGAGACAGTTTGAAGGTTCTTCTGCTTCCGCAAAATCATGATCTACTGAATCTAACGGCTCACCATCTCTGAAAACGCCGTAGAAGCCAAAATCTAACTATCTGAGGACTCGAATCTCGCTCAATATAGTCTGACCAGATCTAATATCTCTCTATAACACACTCCTCCACAGCATTCTCTCCCAGTTACCAAGCTCGATGCCCTCTATGGCTCCTCCTTTGTCTCCCTATACAACCTCAAAATCTCATCAACGATCATCTCCGTCTCCTTTTCCAACGTAGGTAACCGATGCCCTATATCCAACTCCACCAGCGTCGCCTTCTCCCTCTCCCAAAACTCCTCATACAACCTCCTCCCCTCCTCGCACCAAGGATCCTCCTTCCCTAGAACAACCACACTCGAAATACCAACCCTCGTCCTCCTCTCCTCCGCCGTCAACCCCGCAGTCAACGGCGGACTCGTCCCCATAAGTAACACACCGAATTTGAATCCATTCGTACCTCTCACATGCTGCTCCAGCAATAATCCCGAAGCCAATTTTGCGCCCTGAGAAAACCCCAAAACACCAACGAACTCCGTCTCTTTGCACGCATTAGTAATCAACGTTCTCGTCTCTTCAGGGAGGTCGTTGCTAGTAGGAGCTTTTGTCCAGCGTAGGAAAGGACCGCAGCCTTCGAAGATGGGGAGGACGCCCGGACCTGGTAGGGCGGGGAAGGGAGCGTCCAGGAAGACGAAATTGAAGTGTTGGGAGAGGGCGCGTTGCAGGCGGATGGTCTGGATGTTGAAGATTGTGGAATTGGTGCCGCCGCCGTGGAGACAGAGAATTGAGGGGAGGGGAGGTGCGATTGTGACACCTGAGGTGGAGGGGCTGTGTTGGTGGGTCATTCTGATTCTGATTGCTCCTTGAGAGGAAGACCAATGGGAGTTGAGGGAATTGTTACTTCATAGTTGGGATTTCGTGGTGTTTTGTGAATATACTTGAAGGTTATCTTTCCGAGTTTAGTTATTTCTAGAGCACGTGACTAGACTTATCGTGAATCTTTAGATTTTTTCTGCAATGACTTTATCCATCCCGTAGAGTAAGATGGGCATAATCTTTCGCATTTAATAAAACTATCTATTCATGAAAGAGATATAGAGATGCCTTCATCATTTCCCTTCCTCGAAAGGAATGTCATTCACGTGACTGAGATTATGGCCCACGCTAGCGGCAGAGCCTTAGAGCTTTCTAATTACCAATTTAAGCAACCCTCTGGCTCGAAATGCTTAACACACTCCTTCGCCGTACTGGATTCGTCTCGTGCTAAGCACAAGAGCACACGAACATCACCACCCAGCAACTGCGAGCTACTTTCAAAATTTTATCCATTTTTCGCCCAACTATGGAATAGACTCCATATCTGCCTCCTCTATTGTCTCCCCCCGAAAGTTGGAGGACGAGGGTCCTCAGCAACAAGCCCGAAATCAGGTATCAGTCCTTTGATGGAGTTGCACAAAAGCCCGATGCTCAAGTCCAGCTCTGGGGACATTCGGATCTGGTGCCCTAATTGATGCAGGACATGTTGAGAATTTTTACAAGATGACGCGTCGAGCGAGGGCATTGTCGGTACCGTATACTAAATGGATTTTGTTCAAAGGACGCGCCCGGATTGGTTTTACTGATCCAACTTTATTTAACATGTCAAGGCTGGAATTCCAGGGCACAGAGGCCATACATGTGTTTGTCCGTCCACTTTCACGACTTGAGCTTCATGAATAGAAAGGGAAATGCAGTGGCATAACTTGTTTCAAGAAGAACGGTTTCGTGCAATTTGTGCTCAGCTGTGCCACTTTGGGATTCGATCAGCGCTTCAGAAGCCAAAAATGGAGGAAGCTCTCTGCTGGCTCCACAGTATTGAGTACCTCGTTGACCAGGAACTCGGTTTCCTTGCCACCTTTGCCCGTCAGCAGCATCAGTGATGCATACAGTCTAAACAATGCTCTTACAAGGACCTAAGGGAAGACGGTTGCCATGGCATAACTACAAAAGGTGCGGTTGTATCCTCTCATGCCATCGATCTCACCTCAAACCTTCAACACATTCAAATTACAAACATGCGTCTTATCAACACGGCTATAGTTGTAGCCTTTCTGGCCATTAGTGCTTCGGCAAGATGGCCGGATTGCCCCATCGAAGCAGAGACTCCTGGTTGTACATGTGACGACCTCATTGACTACTACTGTGGCCTTGGCAATTGTCCCAATGTAAGCCTTTTGTCATAATCTCCACATCCCACAGAAGTAAAATTTCATGAATTGATAAGATGTAGTATTGTTGCATGCAGCCAGGCTTCACGATTAGTCTGAATCCAAATCAGGTACATAATCTTGACTTCGAGCTTCTGCACCTCAAAGTCCTGGATATATCTAATCTTATGTCTAGCCCTGCGATTGCAACGGTCAACCACAGCCATCGATGAGCCAGATCTGTAACGCCGGCTACATTGATTCGAGCACTGGGCTTCCGGCCCAGGAATGTGCTATGTAGTAGATTGAGCAGGGAGGAGTAAGTATTTGCTTAGATTCTATCTCTAACGCTTCTGTTAACCTACTTCGGAACAGTCAAGGACGGTCAAATCAACGTTGACCTGTTTAAAAGGAAAGGTTGACTGAAGGGAAGAAACTAGGGAGGGAGGATCTTCGAGTAGTCAACTCTTACTGGCAACTGGCACACTCGTTTATGTCTCATTTCACTCTATTTATGGCTTTCTTCTCCTGCGGAACGCAGTAAATGCATTAGTGTGGGGTCATATGAGGTAGTTCTAGAAAATTTACGTGCCTCATCCACGGGCAGGCAGCCATCAATTCCCTGTCATAATTTGCTTCTTCGAACGGAGGATGGGGATCGCGGACTCCAAGATCTAGAAAGCACGTTCAACTATTCGCTCTTTCATTACATCAAAAGAGGATCGAGGATCCCCTCAGGCCCTACTTCCCAAGTGCTAACCATAACATCAAGCGAAAACCTCCCTTCTTCAAGATATTCTTCAACTGAACACAGGCGTTCATATGCTCATCCTCAATCTCCTTAATCGCAACAGAAGAATGAAGAGGTTTAGAGAAAAGCCAGGCGTTAGTCGTCCTGTCATAATCTTGCACAAAAGCCCAATGTTCACTCTCCTTCAGATCACGAAACGCAAGTTCGTTCTCAAGATCCAATCCCAGCTCCTTCATACACAGACGCACTTCTTTCAGAGCTTTCCGCTACTGGATGTTAACGTAACGGTAGGCCGTTCTGGGACAAGCAGTGTTCATATCGATAGCGAGTGATTGAATTTGGTTTCGCTCTTCTTCCTTGATGCCCATTCCGAACACGCCGATGTGGGATTGGGCCGGGATTGGGCCCTTACTTGGATTTCCTCGGAAGTAGAGAGTGTCTTGGTCGAAGTTGAAATAGACCATGGGTTTTGAAGTCATCAGTCTGAGAGCTGAAGCACAGATTTAAAGTCTTTAGAGTCACCAGGCGCGATTCGGAGCAGAGTTGGGGAGCAGCTAGGATGCGATTTGTAGAGTAGAAAGAGTTGAAATTCTCTTCACCCTTAGCAATACGCATCAAGGCAACACGATTTTCTTCAGTTGTCATCTTCCAGATCTTCAATCGAAGTTCAAGTGAAAGCTTGCCAAAGAACTGGAAACCGTCTTAAATAGATGTTGATGTTACAAAGATCTTGGGTACCACTCGGCGGCGACGAAGATTATCTTTCGTGATCGAGTGCTCACATGCTTTGCTATGGATTATCAGACCCTGCCTTGGTTTGAGCTGAGCACGAAGTACAAACCGTGATTTTGCAACAGTTCTTCGACAACAGCATTTGGTCCTTGCCATGGTTGCTATAAGCACTAGGTTGAAGTCGAAACAAAATTTGCAAGATAACTTTAAGCAAGCTCTTGGAAATTCTGAGTTTTGTAAGCAGTAGAGCGTAAGATGGAATTGCTGTATCACGGGGGGTAAGTAGCTAGGTAGGTACCTACCCAATATCGCAATTCTAGGTAGTCACGTGCCACACCCTCCCATTTTCAACTATGAATCATAAATGTAAAGCTTGCTGTGACTGCCTAGATCATGCAGTTAGAGGCTGCAGTAATTTAGCGAGTCTCTTTTGTTAGACGGCCTCGTGAAAGTCAGCCCGTCAAGTATGAAGTTCCCTCCCCATTTTGGGAGTCTTGACAACAATCCCTACGCTTCTTCTCAAATCGAAGTGCATCTGAATGCTCTCAAAGCCATGTATCTCATCCAACACAACTGCAAAACAGAATAGTTCCTTTGGGCGCTTTTGACTGCTCCTTCGGTCGTCTGTCACGTGCAAAAATGACGGATATAATTGTGAAAAGGAGGTATTTCCATTCTGAAACTGTACTTCAAGAGCTTCACATGGCCATCAGGTTTGTGCTATCTCTTTAAAGTTGGAAGCCAGAAGTTTCCTATGAGATGGACCTAGAGCTAAGTGTAGCGTAACCACTGAGTTTGCGGGAAGGCTATCTTAGGGCTTATGCCCACCTCGGGCCCATCGAAAAGGTAACGACAATTGAATAGCGGCATCATTTCAGCGGTACCGAAATATTCGGAGCCCTTTAAAAGAAAAAAGTGGGGTTCGTTCTCTTTTCTCTTGCAACATTCCCATCTCATACCTTGTTGGAGTTAAGAAGCAAAGCAAAACGAAGCAACTTCAATGCAAGATGCGGTTTATAAATTACTTATTCTTGCTATTCGCCGTGATCACTGGCGTTCTTACGCTTCCTTGCGACGAATGCTCCCAGCACCGAGCAGACTTGAAAACGACACAAGAATCCCTGAATCCAACATGCATCGGCGGCTTTAGCAACCTGATTATGGACAGACAGCCCCTTCACAAGGATCTGCATAAAGCTCAAGGACATCCCCTCATTCGTCGAGAAATCGATTTCAATTTAACGTATCTCATACATCACGATTGGCGCGATAACGTATGGGAACCGGAACGTCACAATTGGAATGTGGGAGTCGTTAATGATTTTCTCTCGGTGGTGAAGGTGCATTATCCAAGCGAGTACAGAGGCTGCATGGTCCCTGAGAAACCCGTCTGGCCCCTCCGTACGCCCTCTACTCCCGCCGAATTGAAAATCGCTGAGGTGTGCCCCAACGAGAAGTTAGAAAGGCTCTATAGAGACGCAGTTGCAGAGTTGGCACTGGACAAAATGAAGACAAAGTCGCAGAGGATCCACGAATATTCGGCAGTCAAGAGACATGCAAAGAACTTTATGATTGCGAGTCAATGCCAGTGGCAATGGAAATGTAAACCATATTATTCGTGGTATTTTACATGGCAGTGGTGGCGATGGGGGCCGATGGAGGGCTGGAAAGAGCTCAACTACGACCCTCAAAGGTTGATAGTGGAGAAGGAGGCAGCAAGAGACGGGCTCCTCTATCTCGGAAAGAAGTTGGGAGAGATCGGCCTTAAGATATCTAAAAAGCAGGAAGGTGCCCTCCCCGAATAAGCTTCGTTCATTTCAAACTTTGGAATTTAGGAAGTCTGTTTTAAAGCGGTCATTCTCCAATTCGATATTGGGAGTTTACTTACTATATGGGACAATAAACCATTTTCTATTCCAGCCACTTGGCTATTGCTGTACTGTATCATGGCCGCAAAATAAGATGGTCTCTTCAGATTGTTTTGGAAACACTGCATCATGTGAACAGAGAGTATTCAATATGCCAATAGTTGTGAAGGCAGGTTGTCCACATGCACATGCGCATGCGCATCTCCACGTGATGCTAGTACCTTGCATGACACGGGATGCCTCAAGCCAAGATTGTTACAGCACGCACAATTACGCTCAAAATCTTGGAAGTGAGAGAGGCTATTGCTGGCCCATTGACGCAGCCTCATTTGGAGTGCAAGTGATGCGCATCTCCGGCGGTGAGCATGAATGAGGATGAAGGAGTGCATGCTGCACGATGACGTCGGGGCCGAAATCAGCTTGAAGCTCAACAGGGACTTTATTTTTCCTTGGAAGTCCTGCGCGAGCACGAACCGCAATTTGTATAACACGCGACAGGTAATAATGTGTGAAAGTGTGGGCTTGCTCCTCTTATTCATTGCTTTGAAAATTCCCATTTTGTGCTTAGAGTGTTCGCAGAGAGATAAGTGAGGCTCACTTAGACCACCTACTTTCTCAAACTATTGCCAGCAATCAACCCACCATCGAGATGGTTTCCTCCATTCAATACCTTCTGTTGGCTCTCCTGCCTGTGGCTTTCGCAGCTCCAGCTCCAGCCCCAGTCCAAGTTGTTGCTGCTCCACATCCAATGATCACAGCGCGAGCATCACTGACCGATCGAACACCCACCAGAGTCCAAGAACGAGATATCATCAGCTCAATTGAAGGCCTTGGAAGCTATCTCAGCAGTGTTCTAGGAACGTTTCCTTCGTATGTTGCCAGCGGAGTACCCAATTTCTTCCAGGACTTCCCAACAGGAACTGCGGTAGAGAGTAGTTTGGGAATCAGTTCGAATGACTTAGCAGCGGCACCTACACAAGTCTTGAACATTCCGTAAGTGATCTGAGCGAGGTTCCAAGACACAGAAGTAATGTATTTATAGAGGGTATGCAAACTGGACCGATCAAGGATGGAATTTGCGTTTTCATGGAAATGTATTCAAGCAGCCAAATATTTCGGAATCGAAGCTTGATGACCTTGCCAACGTTTTCCTAATTGGAACGTCCATACAGCAACTTCCACCGGCAGAACAGACTCAAGCGCGGAATCTGACTGCTGAGATCTACGTCATCCAACAAGGCAATGTCAATGTTACTATGAACCTCGAGCCGGCTTCAAGCCAAGGAACTGACGGAACTGTCTCGGGCAGCGAAGCAGTAACACCAGGCGGTGGAGCTCAAGCGATCACTCTAGTTGGAGAAACAACTACGGAAGGCGACTTCGACCAATTCCTTCCAATTGCCAACGTTTCTGGTCCAGGTGGCTACCTCCTCCCAGGCAATGGCACAACCAGTATCCAACGGCTGAACGTCTATGCAAATGGCACTGACACAGGCAATGCGACCAGTTACCTCGTGCCCGAGGCAGGCCTGACAATAGTCTCCGACATAGACGACATCCTCCGCATAACTCAAATTTACGAGCCAGCTCTAGGACTTCTAAACTCGTTCGCCAAAGCCTACGTCCCCTGGATGAACATGCCCGACATCTACGCCAACTGGAGCAAAAGCATTCCCGATTTCCATTTTCACTACCTAACCACAACCCCCGAGCAAGTCACAAGAAACTATATGGACTTCATCTACAAAACTTATCCAGGAGGCTCCTTCGACACGCGTCCCCTAAACTTCAGTGACGTCTCCGCAACCCTCTCGATCCGCAAATTCCTCCTCGAAAAGATCTTCCAAACCTACCCAAAACGAAAGTTCGTCCTAATAGCCGACACCTCCAACTCGGACGTCATGAGAGACTATCCTGCCATGGCAACCGAGTTCCCGGGACAAGTGCTATGCATATTCTTGCGCAACACATCAGCCACTGATTCCGGCGATAAATTCCCTTACGATACTTCTGGGTTCAAGGGGCTGAATCAGAGCATGTACATGTTCTTTCTCGTTCCTGATGATCTGACGAACTTGGATATCGTGAACGGACAGTGTTATAACTCGACAATTAAGCAGAATGTCACGTTCAGTGAGCAGGGATTGCCGTTCGGATTGAGCAAGAAGAGTGGCGGAGACAGAGTGGATATTGGGTGGAATGGAGCTGTGGTTGCGGGGTTAGTGATGGTTGTGGGTAGTTATTTGGAGCTGCTATGATAAGTGTGGATTTGGATTTCGCGTTTGGGGGTAGCATTTGGGTGATCATGTGCTATAGGCATGGACATTAGTCATAATGAAAACTTGATTACTTCTATAGCTTCGATCTGATGCATAGTGGGTGTAAACTCAAAAGAGATGATCCATCCTTTTGAAGTGTTGTGTCCCACCGAGTACCTCGTCGACATTGCTATTTTCGTGAACATTGAATGAGTTCCGTTCAAGTTGTGGGAGTGCTTATTGTTTTTTTGCTAAGATCTGGAGTATGAGTTGTTCACACCAAAGGCTGTCTGTATCGTACCCCTTCGAACTAAGACTGGAAAGGACATGATTGATCATCGACTCTAGCAATCATCAACGCTAGCTGAAGAGACAAATTCACATCCTCAAAAGGGATAATGACATAACCATTATTTCTCAGAGTTTGGAATCTTTAGATCCATTTCTCAACCACGTTCACTGATCTGCATTCCCACCAGCCTTCAGCAAGAAAGCCAGATCTATTGTACATATAAACAAGTCCCATGTCTCTAGCCGCCGCAGATGACATTACTAAGGGCCCCGAAGCCAGGGACAATAATCCATGCAGACAGACATGGCCAGACCACCCGATGCTATGCTTCCAACGACTATGAGCCTCCTCAAGGAAAAACAGACCACAGACGTGAAACTAAACCCTGCTCCAATCCGATCCTGATATGAAAAGTTACCCATAACTCCGATCATATATGCATGAAAGCAATAAGAAAGCAGGCATGCCAATATGGTACAATCACCACATGTCATCATCTTCTTCTTCCTCGTGATCGGGCGGTTCTGAGCGCCCCCCATACGGGTAGTACTCTTTCCCACGACGTCCATATTGGCCTTGGTCCCCATACCCATTCTCTGAGTTATGCTGAGATGCGCGTGATTGGGGTCGGTTTGAGCCTTGTCCATTGGAAGATTCATCGTCCTGGTGGTCATAGTCGTAAATCTGTGAATCATCGACATAGTTGGCCCCTTCCTGCTTAGGATTTTGCGCAGGCTCTGCGTATTGAGCAATACCCTGGTAAAAATCAGCAAAAGTCAAAATAAACGGCCTATTTCAGTACAAACCTGATGGTAATCATATCGGTATTGGTCTCCGCCCTCAGCCTGCTGTTGCTGTTCTTGCTCCTTCTGCCTTCGTTCGGCTTCTTGTTTCTTCTGGACGGCCGACTGAGGAATCTGCATTTGTGGATGCATTTGCTGTACTTTGGCCAAGTATGAATACATGAAATTACTCAGAAGCACTTGACTGTATAAAGCTCGCCGGGGATTTGCTAGTTTGATGTGAGCCATTCTGTAAATAGCGCGTTCTTCGAGGATAGAGAATCTGGTCCAATTGTAGTCGATGTCAGGCTTGAGCTGGCGATGCGGCGGATCAGGAGATAGTGCACGAAGAGAGCTTCCCTTCTTTCCGCCAGAATCCCGGTCAGACTTCTTCCTCCCACCACCAAAGATGGACGAAAAGAGGCCATCTTTCTCTTTCTTGCTCTCTCCGCCAGATTTGCGGCTGCTCTCCTTCTTCCGTTCATCCTGTAGCCTGTTCTCCATGCTGTCTCGGTCGAGTACCAAGCTTTCTCGGCCCCGAGGGGCAGTTTCCAAAGTAGATTGCAATACGTCTAGGCGGGCGTTGTCATGTGGCTTGTCTAACACAACCTTGGTTTTGCCCCGTTTGTGGTCATCCTCTTTCTTTTTCTCTTTCTTGTCCTTCTCATCGCTGCCTTTAAACCAGCCCCAACTAGGTTTCCGTGATCCCGAGCTGTCGGATTCATCTTTGTCTTTCTTTGACTTCTTCTCTGGCTTCTTTTCTTCAAGTGTAGGGATGAAGGTGAGGGTATCAGTCCTTGCAGAGCTTCCTGGGAGTGGTGATGGGTGCTGGACCATATCATTCAAAGTTTGTGACGGAGATAAGACTCTCGGTGCTGATTGTGAATTTGAAAGCTGCCGGTCCAGTGGAGGTCGTTTACTCGATCTTGCAGGTGGTTGTGGGGGTATTGCTGATGACGACCTTTCAGGGAATTGGTGTGTTTGTCTAGGTTGTGGAGGCTCTGAAGGCTCTTCGGGAGGTGGTGGTGTTTCAATTATCCGTGGGACTGGTGCATCATTCCGGGGGAATGAATTGCTCCTCGGGAGTGGGCCTGGTGGCGGCGGTTGAGAAGTATCGTGTCGGGCAACAGATAGGATTTCTTTATTCCCTGAAGTATCTTCCAAATCACCCTCAGTACTAGAGACTGTGGGGCTTGACTGAGGAAGGTTCTGTAATCGGCGAGCGCCACGATTTGGCCGTGAAAAGTTCTCGGTCGTTGTCGGTTCTGACTGCACTTTGGTCAAAGGATATCCTATTGACGGTCGACCATCCACTGGTGATGATGCAGGAGATTCCTCTCCATTAGTCTTGTCCCCGCGAAGAGATCCAGCTCTTTTGGAAAATGGTACTCTCTCCCCCTTTCTTAAACTCCCCCTCCGGTATGTTGTCCTTGTAGACCTTCTCAATCCAATCCCAGGAGCGTTTGGTAATATTGGCATATCTTCTTCCACTGATACCTCTGCGCCAACAACGTTTCGACTGCCCGTATCAAGGGTCAGTTTCTGCATCGCCTTTGAAGGGTCCCTAACCAGAGCATCCAACTCCTTCAGATCGGAGATCTTTAGCTCTGGGACCTGCGGTGCTGAAAGAGATTTCTTCCTCTCCAGTTGTTCTGCACCATCTTTGTATCCTACAGCCCCCCGCCCACCGTCATTATCGATCTGCCGTGACAACATTGACTTCTTCCTTCTCAAACTACTTGTAGATCCGCTTCGCTCTACGCCGTCTGAAGACAGTGGGGCTTGTTCACCAGACCTTCGTTTGATCGAATTGACCCTATTCTCAAGAAAAGTCTTAAATTCCATAGGAGCAAGCTCCGGGTGCACCCGTGCTGGAACCCAAAAAAGCCTCGACGGATCATCCTCATCATCATCGCCGGTTGGAGCAACAGAAGGCATCAAAGACACCCCTTGAAAGGACGGCAAATCCGGATCACTTGTGTTTCCAACATCCATAGACATACGCCGCAAAGCCTGGAGGTTACTGAGCTCTTGCGCAACAGCAGCTGGGTCGGATTCATAGTCGATATCGTTAAGGGGGAACTGCGCGTTCGCTGTATCAGATCCATTTCGATCTCTGAGTGATAATGAAGGTGAAAGCTGCCCTTTCTCAAAGCTGTTATTCCTTGGACTCTGTAGCATTGCGGGTGAGGTGTGCAATTTCTTTGATGTGTTCCCGTTTACCTGCAGCGAAGGTCTCGTTTTCGAAGGGCTTTTATGCAAACTGGGGTCGAAATACGCGTCCTCAGCACCGATAGATTCGTGCAGCGGTGAGGTAACAAAGCTTAGAGGCCGTGAATCGCGTTTCGAGTAGTCATCATCGCCATACATGTCTCCGATTGCTTCAGTAACGTGGTGATTGGTATCACTTATCGAGAGTTGGCCACCATGTCCCCGTCTGCTGGCGAAGCTCCCGCCAATCTCTCGGGGTCTGGATGATGTCTGCAGAGGAGCAGAAGAGTTAGTGAATGTGGGAGCGGTCTGGCGTGTAATTTTTGTCAAGAAACGCCGTGCAACGGAGCGGAGCGTCTTGTGCTCGCGTGCAACAGCGGAAGGGAAAGGCACAAGCAAGGCCGGCAGGAGTGGGCAGCGAATAGGAAGGGTTCGTTCGATTTCGCAGACTTCAGGAGGGAAGCTTTGCAGAGGGCTACATACCTTCATGGGGAGTTGAAAGCTGTTCTCAAAGGAATGCTCCCCTTGCTTGGGTCGGAACTAGCAGCAGATGCTCAATTCTTCCTCGGAACGGTGATCTCATCTGGAGCTGCGTGATGGAGGGCCGCTGTCGTCGATAATTATACAACTAAGGTAGGCGTGCGCAGATGGCGGAATATCGTCGTCGCATGGCCAGGAGCAGGAGCAGGAGTCGGACGGAGGCTACAGTAGAATCGAATGCTGAACTAGGCTAAGGTTGATCGAGGTGCTTGATCTTGGTTGTTTGGTTCGGTCATTTGCCCACGCCTGCAGCCACCTAAGCGAGTCGGATGAAAGTCGACGGCGGCCCCTGTAGGCCAAGCCTGGACTGTTTTTCCTTTTAGTGGCCGGCGAGTGTGGACACTGGACAACTGGCCGACAAAGACAAAAGACGTTTTCTTGCTTGCGTGCACACGGCGAGCATGTGAGCATGTGAGATGTGAGATCTGACAGGCTGGCCCGCTGGTCTCTCTGGCAGCGGCTGAAGCCTTCTTTGCTCTCTTCTGACTGGGCAAAAAAGAACTGCCCCTTTCCTTGCGGTAGAAAGGCCCACGTCTACCACTTTAAGACCCACCAGCGCTTAATGCTGGAATTACTGTGGGCACTGCCATTGTCTCTACGGCTCTGTCAGGCGTTGATACGAAAAGGGGAAGGCATTATCACAATTAATACTCTACCTCCTTCATTATTGGTAAGCTTATCCATCCACTACTAGCAGCACTCGAAATTAAATGATCTGTGTTTCAACTTTAGGTCTGAGCTTGTCTTGCATTTAAACTGAACATATCAACTTCTAGAGAACGCTCGATGAAAAGACTGAAACGGGCCCTTCTAGCCCTTTTGGACAGTCTTGCACTGTATTGATATCTTCAAAACCATTCTTATCATGAACAACTTCAGTCAGATCCTTCGTCTATTCCTTCGCAGGATGCTTCTCAGTCAGGGGGTCTATTAGTCACGTGCGAGCGTTTCCTGTCACTCACCTGCAAGGAGGCGCACCCAACCCCACGCATTCGGATTTCGCATTGACGATTTGCGAAATAAAACGGCGCGGCGCCGCTGCCTTATGTCACAATGTCACTATTAATAAACCACACTAGAATGCGGGATGAATAGAGCATTCTCACCAACTTCATCCTACTCTTAAGAGCCGCCGGATATTCCAAGTCCAAGTCGGGCATCTTCGAATCGAAGTTCCACGGCCGCTCTGTCATTGGTGATAGTAATGCTGCCGAGTTCCCCTCTGCACTTTTCAAACAATCATCATCATCATCTCCCCGCCCACTCGAAATCCAAAAATCCTCCCAGTGTTTACGAACAAAATGGTAGGGGTTTCGATTCGCGTTAAGATGTTACGATTTCCTCCCATTTTGGGTACATGCATGCAGGAACTCTGTCGTGCATTTTGCTGACTCTGGACAAATTTTTGTCTCGATTTATTCATACAGCGAACTCGAAATGTTTTGTAGATCCCTCTGTTTTCCACGAGTACAAATGTTTCCACCTCACCCAAAGATGGAATTCTTTCATCATTTAATCGGTTCTATCTCTCATTTCCACACAGCCGACTCCCAAAAATGGCTGTCATGAATGTCCCAATCCGTCTCGTTACTTTCCTTCTTCTGCTGACTTCAGTGCTTGCCCAGTAATGCTGGGAAAACACTACGTGCAGTGGCCTAACTGGCACTGCATTTCCTAGACTATGGCAAGCAAATTTCTTTACACTATCTTCTAGAACGGTATCCCCAGCGACCATGCTGTCGGCATCTAGCGATTTCATTTCTAAGTTTCCAGGGAATTCCCGACTTCCATGAAATAGCTGTCAACTAGTCTTTGACTTCGGAATTGAAGTAGGCGGCTTGATCACATTAAAATATTCAACAACCGGTCGGGGATCCATCGGGTTGGCATTCACAGAAAGCAAGAATTGAATTGGAGAATGGTTTGATTCCTCAAACGGAAGTTTCAAGGGATCAGATGGCGTTATCTACCTTGTGTTTAACAGTGCGGGCACGTACTCATACATAATGCCCGATCTGCATCTCTGAGGAGGTTTCCGTTACCTGACACTCTTCCTGCTCACCAAATGCACCGCCACTGCAGACATCAAGGATATCAAGCTCGAGATTGGCTTCCAGTCAACTTGGTTGAACTTGAAAGCCTATCAGGGTTATGTCCACAGTAGCGGTGAGCTCCTCAACAGGATTTGGTAAAGTGATGCCTATACTTTGCAGACAAACTTTGTTCCGGTCAATACTGGTCGGCAAGTACCCTTTGTCGTGACTGGATGGGCAAATAACGGGACACTCGGACCTGGGAATACCAATATTGTTGATGGTGCTAAGAGGGATCGAGTTGTTTGGCCTGGTAATGTTCCCCTGCCTCTGAACATGCTCAAAACTAAGTCTTGTTGGTAAAGGTGACATGGGTGTTGCTGTTCCTTCAACATTTGTCAGTATTGGTGATCTGAACTCAGTTAAGAATGCTCTACAGACGATGTATAATTATCAAATAAGTGTGCCGTCAA